>Ga0255755_1002529_pt1 | contig 14873 bp, 18 predicted proteins | sample 011ome_18_FD_179955 | JGI IMG/M metagenome (GOLD analysis project Ga0255755, IMG submission 179955) | Coastal salt marsh microbial communities from the Groves Creek Marsh, Skidaway Island, Georgia - 011501BT metaG (version 2) | ecosystem: Environmental > Aquatic > Marine > Intertidal zone > Salt... | reverse complement strand
ATCCCATCTTTCAATATCTTCTTCAGTGAGATTTGCACCTTTCCATACCTCAATAATATGAGCAGGATCGTTGCTATTGTTTACACCTTTATGCCAAACATTCTTAGGAATATCAACCGGATTAGGTGGTGTTAGATCTTGGCGTAGAGGATCATCTGGTTCAGCTCTATTGCTTGTTAGCAAGTGTGCTTCACCGCTTACAAGATTCCATGTTTCACTTCGGTTTTTGTGACGTTGCATACTTAGACTGCTATGAGGGTTAATCACAAGTTCTTTTACTGCAAATCCTTCACCCTTGTAAAGTTCTCTATAGTGCCCCCACGCTCTTTCGACTCGAGGAGCTTCCCAATCTTTGAGTATCCAACTGCTACTATTCTTTTTGTCTTTACCGCCAACACCAAATGCAAAACTAACTTTTTTAATGCCTGCTTTCTCTTCAAGTGTGGTTCCAGGTTGCCTATCACCTCCATTGGCAAAAATTATTTTAGCTTCTGGATTATACTCACGCATGTCCTTTATAAATTTAACGCAACTATCGTCTGCATCGTAGTCATCTTCAAAGCCTACAACTTTATCTACCATTAGTAGTTCACTTATAATTGCTCCACGTTCCTCAAGTGGCATAAAATAACGTCCCTTTTTACGTTTTAACCAAGCATCACTGTTTATACCAACAACCAATGTGTCGCCGAGAGCTTTAGCGGCTTTAAAATATTCAATGTGACCACTGTGTATAGGATCAAATCCTCCAGTGACTAATACTATAGTCTTCTGAGATTCTTCTTCAGCCATTTTCTACCTCTCTCTTCAGTTCGTCACGACGACTTTGCATCCAACTTATAGCAGTGTGTATATGCCCAGTTGCACTTGGACGTAAACAACTTTGTGCGAATTTAATTTCATCTTCTAAAATAAAAATACGTTCAAGTTTTTGTGATTTTGTTCTCGTCATTTCAGTGTCTATCATTATATACCTACTTTTTAATACCCTTGGTTTCTTTTTACATTCCATGCTATTGCAGTTTGTAGTCCACCTGGCTTGTTATCGTTTACAACAATACGTTCACCGTGATGAACTCCAAATATAGCACGGTCATAACGCAAGCCATGACTGTCGATAAACTCTAAAGTTTTTTCTTTGACATCTTCATGTCTAGCAGTCATTATTATAATCATATCATCTTGTGGAATTTTTGACCACATTTCTTTTACCCCAGGTAAAAGTTTGTCATCTTTGTATGGCGGTTGGTTTACTTCTGCAATAGTTCCATCTACATCAAAAATCCACGTATGACCGAGGTTTTCACTTAGTTCAAATGGAAATACCTCTGCTACCTTAGTAGTAGGATAGTTTGCTCTGTTGTAATCAAAATCTTCTATCATAATATTTTTTTAATTCCTCTATTAAGCCAAAAAAGTCCATTGTAAAAACTGCCAATAATACTATCAATATCATCTTTGGCGTATCCACTTAGTGAAAGCCATATCAGACCGTGTAGTAATTCTATACTAGGCATATCAGACATTAATTCTTCAAATACGTCTTGAGCAATTCTAGCAGTATCTGGTTCACCCATCAGTATCTCGCAAGTGTCATTGTCAATATGCAATTTGAATTTTCGTCGATTGAATGTATCATAGCCGCCAACTGCACTGTAGTATACTTTAGCAAAATCGTATAATGGATCACCGTAGATTCCAGGTTTATCAAAACTTCCTCTAGGATCAATAAACCATGCTTTGAGATTCTTATCAATTATGGTATTGCTAAAGGTAGGGTCGCCGTGAATAGGTGTGAAAGTATCAGTCTGAAGAGCAGTATCAATTTTATCCCACCATGTATTGTACCGTGGATGAAATAAATTGTAACACTTTACACCGTTAACTGTGAAACTTTCTCGATCAAAATTTGGAATAATCTGTTGAACACTCTTCACTCTATTTTGTGTTTTCGATATGTACACATTTGTAATTGCTTGTTCATTTGCAACTCGCTCGCTTCTACTGTGTAAATCATCAAGAGTATAAATGATATCGCTTAAGATACTGCGTTGTTCCCTTGGTGTTAAATCTTCCAGTTCCCAAATGTGCTTGCCATTAATACGTTGCATGGTAAAAGGATCAGTGCTTACTACGTCGGGTATACGAACAAAGCCAAGGTCCTGTGCATCTTTGTACCAAACAATTTCATGTTCAATTAAATGTTTATAGTTTGCATCAATTGCTTGCTTAATCACTGTTTTATCAAGTATGTCAACCTGATTAAAAAATCTACTGAGTCCAATTCTGCTATTGTTTTCTTCTATACTAGCAAAGTCACCAAGTTCTTCGAGTTCAGTTGCAACCACTGTATCATATTCAACAATATTTTTACTAAACCATTTTACAAATTCACCACTGGCTGGAGGAATTGTAAACTGTCTGCGTTGTGAAAAGTAGAATATTCCTGGAACTCCAGTTATTTCGCTTGTGATTTCTTGTAAACCAGTTTCTTGATAGCTCCATCTACAGGTAAAAGCATCTGTAAGATATACAAGAGGTTGATCAGAATGATCTGGAAATGCAGGCAGATCTTTGATAATGAGATCACTCCACGTAAGTAGCACAGGATCATCTTCGGGTACAAGTTTTAGTGCAATATCAATTCCACTGCAAGTTCCTTTTTGATCTGTTTTAATAAGTTTATAGTCTACCTGTGGAGGATCAACTTGCAAATAGTTTTCCAATTGATCATATAGATAGTCTCCAATTATAACAAATCTTGCAGTAGGAAATTTGTCAAACAAATGGTACAAGAGAGGTTTACCATGCACACTTACCAAACACTTGGGTTTGTTCCATGTATGGTGTCTTAATCTGCTACCTCTACCACCTGCTTGCACTATTACTGTGAGTGTCATAGTTGCACAATTCTATCTGGTAATTGAATATCCCACAACTTTCTCTTACGCCAGTAGTATACACCATTTGGCATTGCAGGATAGTTATTATACAGATGTTGAAAACTTAAATCATTAAACACAAAACTTTCCAGTTTCCATTTGCCTCTAGCTCTCATACAATGAAACACACTGTCAATATTACGAGCAAAAAGATATTTTTCCATTTCATCTGCCGTTACTTCTACAAGTTCACGCCAGTTTAGATTGGCTCTGAACAATGCTACTCCAAATGTCCATGCATCACAAGGTTTGGTGTCACCTTTGCGTACTTGAGTGCTATAAAAATCTAAACTAAAACCATCCAGATTGTTCTTAACTAAGTAATTCTCTGCATGGTGTAATTTTTCATTGATAATCTCAAAGTTATGTGTTAGAAACATAGTATCATCAGCATCAATCATCCAAAACAAATCTGCATCATTGCTCTTCTCAAATCCAGATAAATTTGCAGTTGCCATATTGCGTTTTGAACTTTTAAGTTGTTGCAAGTAAGTTACTAAACTTCTGTCGCTTTCAATTAGCTCAGCGGCTGGATAATCATAGACTAAACAATTGTGTAGTTTTTCTGCTAGTGCTTTGTTGTCGCATAAAACAAAAGTTTTGTAGTTTTTAAAGGTTTCTAACCAGAATCTTAAACACAAAAGTGTATGAGGAACATCTCTATCAATTTTTAAAAAAACATTTGTTTTCATTAGGATTTAGATCCAATGGTCCTTCTTTGTATATCATCATGATTAAACTCGGCCCAGTATAATTCAAATGCAACACCATCTTCTACACCTTCAAACTGATGTATCTTGCCTGGCTTAACTTGTGTAAAGTCGCCAGCACCTAGTATTGTTTCATCGACTAACCCTTGTTGTTCGCCATCTTGCCATACTCTTACAATCATTTTTCCAGACTCAACAAAAAAACCATTCCATTTAAATCTGTGTTCATGCTCACTGCATTTGTAACCTGCTTTGTATTCAATACGATGAAACTCTAACACTCCGTTTGCATGTATTAACTCGGTGGAACCCCATATTTTGCCTGCTTTCATCAGTGATTCTCCATTATTGTAAGATTTTTATCTATCCATGGCAGTACTAAATCTCTTTGTCGTAGATGTCCAAATTTGGTAATACTTTGAACTACACATTCAGGAAGTAATTGTGTATTTTCAGCAATGTCATACAAATTTGTTTTGTTAGGATCCATTGGTTCAACATTGCTTCGATACACTAGTATGTGTATCCAAGGATCATTGATTTCTTTTCTAAAAAATCCAGATCTACAATCCCAACCGTTTACACTCAACATATAGATCAACATAGGCAATGTAAAATTATATTTGTGATCCATTCTAGCATGGAACTCTTGCTTGTTGTATTCTATATTGGTTGTTTGCGGTACTGATAAAACCAACATCGAATCTGTAGTTGCAACGTTCCACCAATTTTTTAATGTCATGTATGGATTGGTTTGATACTGTAGTACATCATATGCCCATAAAATATCAAAACCTTTTTTTGGTCGTGTGATAGAGTTAACATTTTCTCTTTGAAAAGCAATATTTTTGTGTTTGACATTTAGATTGTCGAAGTCATTTACAATTGTACACTTGATATTAAGTGACAATTGTTTCTCATCTCTAGTGGTTGCGTTTGCCCACCATTGTATATCAAGTGCTTCTGGATCACTTCCAATACCAACAACAGTTCCAACACTTTCCATGAAGTCGTCATATTCATACAGATATTTGATAATATTTTCGTAGGAATGATCAAATTTTTCTTCAGAACTTGAAAAACTACTGTTCATTGTTATACCTGTACATCTTCCATTCCGGCAGTTCTAAGACGTACAATATGCCCTAGTTGCCATTGTTTAGTATCTAAGCCTTTCATTATGCCAAGATACTTATTACGAAGTAGGGCTACCTCGTTAATTAATGTTTCAAAGTCAATAACTTCATCTTCACCGTCAACATATTTTTCTGCATCACGACTGGTTAATGCCCGGGCATATCCTTCTAAATACTTTTGAAAGTGTTTTCGTCTTATCTGCCTAAGTTTGATGTTTAGAAAGTTTAGTACCGCTTCAATTTCTTGCAGTTGGTTAAATCGATGCTCTGTCAATCCTGGTAATGCTTTGATGTTCTTTTCAACAATACCGCCAACCTTGCATTCACTCTTAGCAATCAATAATTCTTGTTCAAAGTGAGTAATAAAATTAGGAATCTCAGCAAGATTATTTGTTACACGGCTATACCACATCAGTAATCATCGTAGTTGAATTCACCATCATCGTCGTATTGGTCAAGTAATTCATCACGTTCATCATCTTCAAAATCATCTTCTTCTGCTTCTCCAAGATAATCAGCTACTGCAAGTTTGATTGCCCCATCAAATTTAAATGCTTCACGTAGTTCTTCAGGTGTATGATGTTGTAATAACCCTTCAACTACATGATCTGCTGCTTCTCTTACATCAGATGCGTCGTGCATAAATTGTCGTGTTTGTTTCCAAACTAAAACGGCTAAGTCTAATGACACTATATATTCTCCTCTTCAACAGTATCAGTAACTTCTGTTACTTCTTCAGGTGTACTTAGCTCTTGTTCCATTTTATTAAAGTCTTGCATAACCTTGTCTAAACAACCGTCTTCGTTGCGTTCCCAAGCCTTTCTAAACTGTAGTATGTCTTCGCCACTTGAAGTTTTGAATGCTAGCCTGTTGCCTTGTTTGGTTAATAATCCTGTTGATTCAGCCAAATCAACTAATCCACTATATGGATTCATACCTGTTTCGTACGGAATCTTAACTTGTACTGATTCAAAAGGTTTTGCATATCTAGTTTTCATAACTTTACAAGCGGCACGTATGCCTTTTACCTGCGATATCTTGTTGCCATCTTCATCTTCTTTAAGTTTTAGTTTACGCATTGCAACAACAATACTTGATGCATAGATAAATCCTTGTCCACCTGATATTTTATCATCGGGATCAAACATATCTTGCGAAGCATATGTATGGTTAGTACACACCATACCAACATTGTAACTACCAAACATGTTTACAGTATTTCGCACAAGTGCAGTAAGTGCTTTAGGCTTTCTACCCAAGTCACCTTTTAAGTCGCCCGAATCAAACTGATTTATATCAGTTGGAGTCAACAACATACCCAAACTATCAATAATAAACAGTACCTTTGGACGTTCTCCATCAGGCATTGCTTTATAGTCCTTCATAAATGTTGAAAGTGTTTTTGCTACGTCATCTATCATGCTCATGCTTAGTTTCAACAACTTGCTTTCATCTGTATCCACACCAAGTGCATGTAGCCATGTTTCATCTAGTGCATTTTCACTGTCGATAAGAACCACAAATATTCCTTGTTCTTGTGCGGCTTTTGCAATGTTACCTGACGCAAAATAACTTTTACCTGCTCCTGATTCGCCAGCAAACACTGTAACCTTGCCTAACGGAACACCTTTGTGAAAGTCACCGCTTATCAGATAGTTAAGTGCATAGTTGCCTGTGCTAATCCAGTCTGTTGGATCATTGAAGCCTATTGACAATCCGTCAATGCTTTTTGTAATATCTTTGCGAAATTTACTTACGTCAAATGGTTTGCCCACTGTATTCTCCTTGCTTGATATGTTACTACTGTACTATAAATTGTTATTATTGTCAACTGCTAATTCCTGAATCCTCGAGATTTTTCGAAGTTTTTCTTGTTTAACAAGAAACTCATTTAATTCATCGTCGTTATTATCTTCAGTTGCTACATACGATTCGTTGCCTTGATACTGTTTAGTTAACCAATTTGTTTTTTTGATACTCAGACAATGCGGCTTTTCAAGCAATGCATACCCGTGGGGAATGCCTTTGTTTTTAGCATAGCTGATAATATGAATTAAATTGTTTAAATTTAATGATGATAACGTTGTCCAAAAATCTAATGTTAAATTTTGATATTTTTTTTGCAAATTGATATATGAATCAACAGTCTGCGTATAATTCTTCCATTTTACTGGCCATCTCACATAGTCATGCACATCACCAACTCCGTCAAGGCTTAAAGTTACATTAACATCAATCTGCTTGTCTAATACTTTTTCAATATTTGGCATGACTTTGTGTCCGTTTGTGTTTATACGCAAGTATGTCAGATTTGGAGGTAACTGTTGTAAGATTTTTTGGTAATTTTTACTGTATGACGGCTCGCCGCCGTTTATGTCTAATTGGTAAATTCTGTCTTGCGGAAATTTTGTAAAAACTTGATAGTTATCTTGTACAAAAGGACTTTTATTTAAACTAGCTATTCTAGTACTTAATGTTGCCGAACAACTTAAACATGCACTATTACAGTAGGTATCTAATACTCCGCCGACAGTTAAATACTCTGTATTTTTCACAACAAGGTCAGTGTGTCGTTTTTGAGAAAAATTTCTTATACTTTCTCTCCCAGATTCTTCTGTATCTTTACAACGTTTGCAATGAGATGGCCACTCATTATTAGCAAAATCAGATTGCAAAGGAACCGCCCACGCATCTGATTCTTCCAAAGTGTTAAATTTAGGTTGAAAAATCATATGGCCGCATATGCCAATAGTACCATCACTGTTTACTCGCCTAAAATGTTTTAGTCTAGGGCATTCCATATTAACTCTGTATATCCAAATGTATCTTGATAAAGCTCATTGTAGTTTTTCTTAATCGTTTTTTGTATGGTACTAAATTCAACAGTTTGATTTAAAAAATTTTCATAAAGTACACAATCAAGTTCAAGATAATATTTAAGCTGATTGTTGTTATTAAAGTATATATCTAGGTCATTATAACCTGTTTGTTTATTGAGATTAATATCTGTTAAACTAGTCAATGAGTCTAAATGATTAATTCGAATTTTCGCATTTGTAAATCTATGTAAATTTATAATCCAAAATAACTGAGGACAAAAGTGGTTGTTTAGAAAGTAAACATCGTTTACAATTTTGCATAATTCTTTTATATTCACATTAAGTTTATATGCATATGTTTGTATGCCAGACAAAAATCTTTTATACGGATCTCTTACAAAAATATCAACAGTAGTAAGTTGTTCAATTTCGTTAAGTGATAATGAACGTATTTTTATTTTTTGAAGTGTAGTGCTACCATTTTTGTGTATCTGATAGACAAATCTGCCATCGGGTAGTTCAATAACTTGAATTTTGTCAGGAAACAACTTTTTATCAATTATTGATAGCATTGGTTTTACTCAAGTGTCAGGGTTATTGAGGGCAAGGAGAAAGGAAAAAACCTTGCCCTCATTTGCCGTTAAGATGAAGACTGTCTGCTACGAATCATAGCAAGTATATCTTCGGCTTTCTGTCCACTACCAGAAGGGGAAGCTGGTGTTTGGACTGGTGCAGTTGGAGTTGCACCCATCTCTTCAGGTGTAGCGACCGGAGCAGGAGCCACTGTTTCTGCTACCGGAGTTGGTGCTGGTGCACCAACCTCTACAGGTTGTACTGTTGCTGATGCAGCCGCCGCCATTGCTGGAGCTGTTGCTGTTCCCTCAGGCTTTTGCATACCTGCTGGACGAAAGTATGATCCCCAACGATCAACATCATATGCTTGACCATCTACTGATGCTTCAAACATTTCTTTCATCACTTTTAGTTCTTCTTCACCTGGACGTTTAGGTAGGAAGTCACCTAAATTATATAAACCTTGTTCGTCAATAGACTTGGCTTCTGCTTCTGTAAGTGCAGTTTCTTTCCTTGCCCATTTACTGGTGCTATAGTCAGCATAACCACCTTTGCTAGTTTTACTGATTCTGAAGTCCAAGCCTCTAGCATAATCTGTTGGCAGTTCCTCTAGTTCAGGATCCATCAATGCACTTTTAATAATCTGGAATATCTGTGGTCCAATTATGAAACGTCTGATAGACTTATCTGACTTGTCATCTGCTATAGGATTTTCTCTTACAAATCCTTGCATAATATAACTGCGTTTCTTCCAGTACTTACGACCCATGTCTTCTAAACTTTTATCTTTGAACCATGGACGTACTTCAGTTAGGATTGGACAAGTATCTCCCCACATCTCAACACAAGGAACCTGTACCTGAACACTCTTACTGTCCATCTGTCCTTTGATACCATTGAATGGGAGTTTGATCATTGCACGTTCAATCCAGAAGAACGTGTTGGAATTGTCTGAATCAGGAAGGAAACGTAGAGTTGCACTATCGCCTTCGTTCATATTCCAATGTGGGTAAATTGCGTTATCGCCGCCGCTTGTTTGATTGCCTTGCTTGTTATCTGCCGCTGCAAGGCGAGCTCTTATTTCTGCTAATGAAGCCATTTTCTTCTCCTATTGCCTACGAGTAGCAACTACTACTCTATCATTTGCCTGTTTATGTTTGTCAACAAATAATGCAACTACATTACTTGCACTTTTATTTAGCACAGTAATATCTAAAGGTGAGTTTTTATCTGTGAAAAAGTTAAACATGACTAATAATAGCACATGCACAGGAATAGTCAAAGATTTTGGTTAAGTTTGTTAACCTTTAGCGAGGTAAAGAATTCTTTCTAGCATTGGATCACGTTCTGCTTTGAGTGCTTGTTTGCCAGTGTCAATATCTTCTATCTCTGTCATGTCTTCTGAATCTAAATCGTCCGTTGGTACATTGGTCTTACTACGTGTAGCATCTTGGTCGTTTGGATTTACAAAACTGTCTACGCCTTCTTCTACATCTGAACCACCAGCAGTTTTAACAACGTCTTGTCCGCCTAATCCCATTTCTAAACTGCGTTGTTTTCCTGCGGCTGCATCAGCTTGTCCCTGTGCATATCCACTTGCTGGTTCTTCTTGTGTAGGTGATTCTTCAATGCTTTCTTCAACATCAATTTCAACGCCAAGTTCTTGTGCTCTTACCTTCACTAGTTCTCTGCAATCTGCATCTGGGTCTTTATCAGCTAGTTCACCAATGTTATCAAAAAGTTCGTCATCGCCGATTAAACTATAAAGTTGTTCGCTTGCATACTCACCATCTGGTCCACACGGCAATGGTTTTGACATAAGTTCACGTAGTTTTGCTATATCTTCTTCAGTTTCGGGTAATGCCCATGTTCCTTCCATTACTTGGTTGGTCCAGTTTTCAAAAACGTCTGCTTCTCTCATTGTGTTTTCCTTTATTTTTGCCAATATAGGCAATGCTTCTTCTATTCTACTGTCAATTGAACTGTTTACAAATACTTCTCGAACACTTTCAATTGTTTCGTCTAATTCTGTTGCTACTGCTGGATCATATGTAGCAAATATTTCTTTGTATCCACGTTTGCTGATCATCTTCTTGGCTTTGCGTTTTAGATCTGCATAATGCTTTACTGCATCTTCTACTATTCCTAGTGCTTGTTCGTTTTGTGCAAATTGATTACTGCGACTTGCTCTTACAAACTTGCCTAGTGTTTTGATTTCATTTATTGTTTCGCTTATGTGCTGTCCAAATGCATCATATGGTGTGCCACCTTCGCTTACGTGACGTGCCATTGCTTTGGCACCAGCAATGCTTTCAAATGGCATGCGAAATCTTTCACCTTGTGCATTTTCTACAAACAGTGCCGCGATATTTCTAAACCGTTGCTCACCTTCGCCAATGGCACGTGAATGTTGTATAACCACTTTTGCCTTGCCTGGCTGGTTGCTATAGCTCTTGCTTTTGCCTTGAGCTTTCCATGCTTCCATTATTAGACTTTCGTTTATGTCTGCCATGCTGGCCATTTGATACTTTAATTTGTTCATGTTGTTCAAACTGAATGTAAGTAGGTTGCGTTTTGCAGTTTGTCTAAGCATAGCAAGGAAGTCGTACCAATCGCCTTTGTCACCCGGATCCATACCTTTGCCTAGGTTATCACCGTAGTATACTTCTAGGTCATTGTCTCCGTTAACCAACACAACCACTGTGCCATATTCATTTCCGTTGGTACTAAAATTAAATGAAAACAAATCTGCTTCGCTAGGATTTACAGTAGGTTTACCCATACTATCCAAGCTCTTAGGATCAAAGTCTTTGGTTACTAACAAATCATAAATTTGTTGTGATGCTGTGTTTTCTTGTGCCATATACGTATTTATTAAAACATTGCCACAAACGGCATAGGTTCCAAAGTCTCCTCGCTGAAATCTGTAAGGTGTGTATCTAGTTCTTTATGATAACTGGTTAATACTTGTAGCATCCTTATAGCCAAAAGTGTTGACATCACCAAATCATCAGTTTCACCAGGTTTGCCAGCATAACTGGTTCCATGTGCAACAAAATTTTTCAATTCACCAATTAAACTAGGAGAACTAATCGTCATTTTGTTTGTTTCTACAAGAGTTTTAAGTTTTGCACATGCGGCTATCTTGCTTTTGTTTGTGGTGTTAAAACCTTTACGATATCTGCGTCCACTTGCACTGACAACACTACTATCACTGAGGAAATATCCTTCGATGTTTTGTTCACCATATTGTTCTATGCACAACAAAGCTGCCTCGCCTATAGTATTATTTTCAACACTATAATAAACGTTTTGTGGATTTTGCACTGTAGCATTTATTTCTTTGACTATCTCAACCATTATCCGTATTTGGTCTGTGATTGGAGTTTTGTTGTGTCTCCACTCAGCAACTTGTGTTGTTGAATTAGCTTCATAAACCTGAATAGCACTTGGATCGCCGCCAGTGCCAAGACTAGGATCTAATGCAACTACATAGATTCTATCCTTTTGTGGTCGTTTGTACCAACGTACTTGTCCAGTTTTGTACAATGGTTCAAGCAAACCTTCTAAGTCTATTAATTTAGTAGGTGAAATAAGTGTTTCATCTGATATTATAAACTCACAGTCCATTTCACGTCTAAAACGTTCAACGCCAAGTATGTTGCGTTGTTCTTCTGCCCACTCTTCGTCCCTATCAGGATGTTCTCTCCAAAAGGCTCTGTACGCTTTGAATCCATTTATACCAAGTTCTTTTTGATTGCCAAACTCATCTTCTGTTTTGTTGGCACCTTTCCAGATAAATGCAAACTGATCCTCATCACTGTTTGGTGTGCTTGTAATAATAGCACCACCACCTGTGGATAGTGTAGGTGAGATTGATGTCCAAAATTCTCTAGCTATAGTTGGCCTCACAAAAGCAAACTCATCACAGTATAGTAGTGTAATACTCATACCTCGTCCTGTGTTTTCAGTCGTGGTTTGAGCTACTATTCGACTTCCGTTGTCAAATTCTATTGAACCTTTGTTATAACTTGTTACACCTGCACGTATATGATCAGGACATGCTTCGTAACTGTATCTTACACGTTGCATGATTTCTTGTGCACCTGCGTATTTGTGTGCGGCAACAAGTATTGTACTATCAGGCTTAAACATAGCATACCATAACAAATATCCTGCGGCACTTGTGCTTTTACCAGTTTGCCTTGGCATCATTGATATGCTAAATCTATAATTATGATATGTATCTATAAGTCTTTTTTGAAAATCCCAAGGATCGTATTGCAATTTTCCTTGCACAGGATGTTGAATAAAGAAAAAATTACGCATAAAGTATTGTGGCCCAGTATCAGGATCAGCACAACGCATAAAGTCGTTAAGTTGTTGTTCGGTAAATTCTTGTTTTTTGTAAGGAGTTTTGACTAATACCCCATCTTCTTGTCTGGCTACCATACTAGTACTTATAATGCTTGGGCAATCTCTGGCCACAGTTTTTCAAACTTGCCTTTTTGATCAGGATGCCATTCTGTTTCTACTTTTTCTGTAAATTCAATAAATTCTTTGCTACGTGTAATATTATCTGGCGGCAATAGTTCTTTTATACCATGCGAAGTAGCTTCTCCATTATTTCCTTTAATAAGTTGTTGTTCGATCCCAGATAAAAAATCTAATTCACGGTTTGTAGAAGGTCTGTTTGATCCAAAATGTAATTTCCTGTATCGATTGATTTCATCCAGTGCTAATTGTCTTATCTGTTCATTGTGTTGACTTGGATCAAGATGGTCTCCCCATACAACCTGCCAGGTTATAGATAAGTTATGTTTAAGTGCATATGCTTTTAGTTCGCAAATTTTTGTGCAATTGTATAGATTATAAACTGCATGTATTCCTCCACCGTGTGATGAATTTCTTATTTTATTTGCAATAGTGGTTACATTTTTATCCATTTGTTTCCAAGAACTTCCCCACCTTACGTATTCAAATCTTTCTCCAATATTATCAAAACTCATACTCCAACCAACATGATCTCTTGCAAGTAACTTTTTTGGTACTGGAAATTGATCAAAATCTACAGTACAATTTGTTATTAGTGTGACTTTAACATCAGCAGGCAAAATGTCTAAAAGTCTGTCATTTTCCTTCATCATTAACGGTTCGCCACCAACCATTGCAACTTCTTTTACAAAATCTTTGTGTTTGGTGATATAATCAATAACCTGTTGCTCTTGCTTGTTAATTGTGTGATTATTACTTTTTCCAATTATACTTGCCCATTTGGTACTAAAAACTGAACTACAGTAGGTACATGCTAAATTACAAGTGTTATTCCAACGTACATCAATCAATGCGGGCTTATGTTCGTCGAGATTGGCATTAGCAATGTCAAAATCCTCGCTTACGCCGTTGTGCCAATGTCTTTCGCTTTCGCCTGTAATGTTTTCACGACGTATACAACCGTCGCAGTATTTTTCGTGCAATACTCCATTACGGATTGATTTTTTTATTTCTTGAAGTGTTTCGCTTTGTAAAATTGATTCAATCGATCCGTCATCATGCTTTCCTAACATGTTTGGATTGCCTGCACAACAGGTTTTAACCTGTCCTTCAAAATTTAAATGTAGACTACGCCACGGAGCCGCACAGTATTTTTTCTCTTGTTCCATAATTTTACTTATAGTCAATGTCAAGGTACACTAAGTTAAATACAAATATGAGTAGTACCTTAGTATTAGCCCCTGATTATAGTCCAGTCAGTTACCTACCTTTGTCAACTGTAAACTGGCAAACTGCAATAAAACTGTTTTTCATTAACAAAGTTACAGTTTTGGAATGGTACGAAGATTGGATAATTCATAGTGCAAAGTTAGACATGCGTGTTCCAGCAGTTATTGTGGCTAAGCGTGGCTACAAACGTAACAGTTTTGGCATGCGTTTTTCAAGAGAAAATTTATATCTACGTGACTTGTACAGTTGCCAATACTGTGCAGAAACAATAAGTGGAAAAGAACTTACCATAGATCATGTAATTCCAGTTAGTCAAGGAGGAAAAACAACCTGGGAAAACAGTGTTACATGTTGTAGAAGTTGCAACACTACAAAAGGAAATAAACTATGGAAACCCAGGCGAAAACCAGTAGCACCAGACTATTGGCGACTAGTGAATAGGATACAGAATGTTCACATGCACATAGCACACGAAAGTTGGCAACAGTACTTAGGTGTGAAAAATGTAACAGTTACTCGTCGATCCGCTTAGGCTCGACATTTTTTATGACTTGTTTAGATGTTTTTTTGTACTCTAATGGTAAAGGTGCAACTCTAGGTTTTGGTTTTGGCGGTGGAGTATGTAGGCCTCCAAATTTGATACCTGTGATCATGTTACAACGCCATCTTCAAGTAACTTAACTCGATTGGCTAGGTGTGCTTTTTGTACGTCGTCTTTGTTCTGTCCATGATAAGGTACTGCGTGTCCTTCACTTACAAGAATCTTAGTAAGCATACTCCATGAGTCAGTGGTACTGTCGTACACACTAAAGTCGCCTAAGATACGTCCAAACTTGCCTTTCATATCTTCGCCGTTTTTGTTTATTTGTGTTTTGAGAACGCAGGTTTTCCCTAGTAGTTGTTTTACTCTTGCCTTGGCAGCAAGTCCAAACTTTTTTTCTTCTTTGTCTCTTGTTCTTGATTCTGGTG
>Ga0255755_1002525_pt1 | contig 14881 bp, 5 predicted proteins | sample 011ome_18_FD_179955 | JGI IMG/M metagenome (GOLD analysis project Ga0255755, IMG submission 179955) | Coastal salt marsh microbial communities from the Groves Creek Marsh, Skidaway Island, Georgia - 011501BT metaG (version 2) | ecosystem: Environmental > Aquatic > Marine > Intertidal zone > Salt... | reverse complement strand
CGGGTGCAATCGACGACGAACGATTGGACTTTCTTAGATCCTTTCTTTGCTGCTGGGGCCATTTTTATGTTTGACTTTTTTTTATCTGTCTGATGAGATTTTGCGCGTGAAAATGTGTTGTTGTTTGATGGGGCGGCAGAGAGGGAAAAGTGAGTTTTTTTTTTTCGTTTTTCATTTTTTCAATCGTTCTTCTGTTCACTCAGTCGTCACTTCTTCTTCTTTGACAAAGAAGAAGACAAAGAAGAAGAAGAAGAAGACAAAAAAGAAGATGATTTTCAACTTGGAAGGATTGACGGTGTACTTCCCGTACGAGTACTTGTACCCGGTACGTTTTAAACGAGTAGATTTTTTAACATTGCTATTCTGTTACCATTTTCTTCGTCGCGCTTCTCTCTCTTTCTTTCCTAGCGCGCACGATTCAGACGACGACGTAAACGACGACGACGACGACGCATCATCATCATCATCATCATCATCATCATCGTCAATTTACTCACAACAACTCACATCATCACAATAATAGGAACAATACGAATACATGATCGAACTGAAACACGCGTTGGACGCTAAAGGTCACGGGGCGTTAGAAATGCCCACCGGGACTGGGAAAACGATCACGTTACTCTCGTTGATTACCAGTTATCAGTTGCAATACCCACACTCGTGCGGGAAACTGATTTACTGCACGAGAACGGTGCCTGAGATGGAGAAAGTTTTAGCGGAGTTGAAAGTTTTGCAGAAATATCGCGAGGAGCACGTGGAGAAAGGGAAAGAGGAAGAGACGCACATTTTAGCGCTGGGGTTGTCGTCGAGGAAGAATCTGTGCGTGAATCCGAAAGTTTCCGAGGAAGGATCGAGAGAGAGCGTGGACGCGAGGTGTAGAAACTTAACCGCCAGTTGGGTGCGCGATAAAGCGAAAGAGGAAGCCGAAGAAGGCGATCAAAAAGGAACGAAAACAAAAACGGTTTTAGAAAACGAGAAGATTAGGAAGAGCAATCTGTGCGAGTTTTACGAAGATTTAGAAGCGCTTGGGGCAGAAGCGGAAGTGCCGAAGGGCGTGTATACGTTGCAAGATTTGAGAGAGTTTGGACGGGAGAAGAGGTGGTGCCCGTATTTTCTCGCTCGACAAACGTTACAGAGAGCGAACGTGGTGGTGTATAACTATCAATACTTGTTAGACCCGAAAGTTGCCGGGTTGGTTTCGAGAGAATTCGAGGATAACGCGATTGTCGTTTTTGACGAGGCGCATAACATCGATAACGTTTGCATAGAAGCTTTGTCGGTGAACTTGCGTTCGCAGACGTTGGACGCGGCGCAGAGAAACATCACGACGTTAAACACGCGCATAACAGAAGTGAAGAAAACGGATAGAAAAAGGTTGCAGGATGAGTACGAGCGATTGGTGTCCGGGTTAGCGAACCAGGGTGCAATTTCAAGGCAAAGAGGTGAAGATTTAATGGCAAATCCAGTCATTTCCGAGGACGTCGTGCAAGAAGTTATTCCGGGCAACATTCGACGAGCGGAACATTTCGTGGCCATAATGCGCCGATTTGTCGAGTTTTTACGGCACGAGTTACGCGCACCATCAGTCGTACAAACCGCACCGAGGATGTTTATACAGAAATCAGAGGCTGGTGGTGGCGTCGACGCGAAGACGTTGAAATTTTGTTACGATCGTTTGACGTCGCTGTTGAAAACTTTAGAGATTGTTGATACGGAAGAGTTCGGCGCGTTGTCTAGCGTTGCTGATTTTGCAACTTTAATCGGTACGTACGATCAAGGGTTCACCATCATAATGGAACCGTACGACGAGAGATATCCGCACATTCCCGATCCAGTTTTACAGCTCGCGTGTTTAGACGCTTCTTTAGCGGTGAAACCAGTCTTCGAGAAGTATCAATCCGTATTCATTACGAGCGGGACTTTATCGCCGATTGATTTATACCCTCGATTGTTAAAGTTTCGGCCGAACGTCATGAAATCACTCATGATGACGTTAACTCGGAAGTGTTTGTGTCCCATGGTCATCACTCGAGGCGCCGATCAACAACACATCTCCTCCAAATTTGACATGAGAGAAGATCCAAACGTCATTCAAAATTACGGGAAAGTTTTAGTAGGATTAGCGCAAAGTATCCCGGACGGTATCGTCGCGTTTTTCGTCTCGTACTCGTACATGGAAAATATCATCTCCAAATGGCACGATACCGGGATTTTACGAGAGATTATGCAACACAAGTTGATTTTCATGGAGACGCAAGACGTCGTCGAAACGTCCTTAGCTTTAGATAATTACCGCAGAGCGTGTAACGCCGGTCGAGGTGCCGTTTTTCTCTCCGTCGCGAGAGGTAAAGTTGCCGAAGGTATCGATTTCGATCGACACTACGGGCGCGCTGTAGTCATGTATGGCGTGCCGTATCAATACACGTTGTCTCGAATTTTACGAGCGAGATTGGAGTATTTACGAGAGACGTTGCAAATCAAAGAGCAAGATTTTCTCACTTTTGATGCCATTCGACAAGCGTCGCAGTGCATCGGTCGAGTCATTCGTTCCAAAGCCGATTACGGATTGATGGTCTTTGCAGATAAGCGATATAACTCGCACGATAAAAGATCGAAGTTACCGAAGTGGATATCCAATCACATGACCGAAGAACTTTTGAATTTGAGCACGGATATGGCGTTGACGGTGTCTCGAGCGTTTATGCGACACATGTCGCAACCGTTCTCGGCTGGAGAAGCCGGGAAAACGCTATTTGACCAGCAAAAAGTGGACGAAATCGCCCGACGGATGGGATATCCGGGAGGTTGCGCGGTGAATTTAGCGCCGCCGACCAAAAGAATTAAATAAATAGTGTAGTAGATACCAGTAGAAGTAGTTTTGTTTGCGCACCAGTACAGTAGCGAATTTCTAGATACATAGAGAAGAATACTATCCGCGCATATCGTCCACATCTCCGCTACTCTCTCTTCCCGACGAGGAGGAGGAGGAAGAAGAAACGCTCAGCTCGTATTCGGCTAATTTCGACGACTCCGCAACTCGCGTCAACTTTTCAATCGCATCCTCGCTCGTTTCGCTTTGGAATAAAATCTCTGCGATGTCCGCGTGCGCTTCCTCGGATACGCACCGTAAAAGACGTTCGAGTGGTTCTAAATCTTCAATCCTCCCTTCGTTTTCTAAGGCTATATCTAATCGCGTTTGTAACAAAGGGTTCAATTTTGCCTTTTCTCTGTACACGGCTTCGTCGAGAGGGCGATATCTGCAGAAGAAACCAATGTGCCAAGGCATGAATAAATCAAATCTCTTCTTTCCAATCGCATCGGCGCCGAAATATTCCTTCATGAACGTCGTCAATTTGAAATACACGAGCTCTATCCTTTCTTTCGCGGTGAATTCAATCGACGTGTTTGTGTAAAACTCTTTAAATATCCACGGTTTTATGAGCGCGCCGCGCCCAGTCATCGCGCCGTCGACTCCAGACAAGGCCATTTTATCTCTCGCCTCGTACCACGTTAAAATGTCTCCGTTCCCTATAATTGGAATCTTACTTCGGCTTTTAATCTCGCCAATCAAATTCCAATTTGCACTTTTCGTGTATCGCTGCTCTTTCGTTCGTCCGTGAACGATTAATACGCTCGCACCCGCGTTTTCAATCTCCTCCGCTAACTTCAAAGCCGGTTTATCGTCTTCTACGCCGAGTCTAATTTTCACCGATAACGGTAAAGGCGACCCGTTTGCTAAACCTTCGACCAACTTCGCCAGCTTTGCCGGTTTCCTCAACAATCGCGCACCTAAACCTCTCTTCGTGACTTCGTGAGTTGGACATCCGCAATTTAAATCCACGAAATCCGCGTTGAATTCATACGCCATCCTCGCCGACCGAACGCCTTCTTCGATGATATTCGTCGCGATTTGAGCACCAAAAATCTCCTCCGAGTCGTGTCGCCGTAAGTGCGTTTTCTCCACCGGGTTCCCTCGATTTAAAAATCTCGCGTAGGACATCTCCGACACGAGGACTTTTGCCTCGAACGTCGCGCACAGTCGTCGAAACGGTAAGTTGCCTCCTTTCGTCAGCGGGGCGAGCCATAAGTGATTGATCACTTTTTCTCTCAAACGTGTTTTCTCTTCCTCGGTGACGAGTTTATAGTCGTCCACTTCTTCTCGTTTCTTGCGAAAGTTTCTTCCGTCAAAGTGTGGTGGTTTTGGTTTCTTCTCTTTCATCTCTTCGTTTTCTCGATGTTCTTCTTCATCGTCATCTTCTCCGACCGTCGTCGTCGTCGTCGCCGCAGGCTTGGCGTTGGAAGAAAAAAAGAACGAAGAAGAAGAGCCGCCGTTCGCTTTCATCATCAGAATAACGGTATTATTATTCGTCTTTCCTCGATGATGATGATGATTATGATGATGGTGACGACGACTTTTAGAAAAAGAAGATGAGAAACCATCAGCAGCAGCGGCAGGAACGCGACGACGACTCGCGGCAAAAGCAGTTTTTGCCAAGCACCGAGAAGGCGGCGACGACATCGACATCATCACGTTTTTAATACTACTGTGATTTTAAGAGTACTAGTTTTAATAAAGGATGAGAGGATGAGGAGGAGAGGAGGGGAGGCTTTTTTTTTCACCTCTTTCTCTTCTTTTTTTTTACTTTTTTTGCTTTCTCTCGATCTCTCTTCACACGACTCATCACTCTTCTTGCGTAACAACCAACAACGAACCAACACAAAAAGAGAGAGATTTAGATTAAAATGATGATGACATCGTCGTCGTCGAAAGTCGGTGGTGTCAACGGTGGGTACGTGGAGATGGAGAGACAAGATCAGAACACAAGCACGACCTCGACGACACCGACGATGTTCTCAAAAGCAGCCTCGTTCTCCTCCTCTTCTTCCTCTTCTTCTAAAGGTGGAGAGAAGAATAATAATAAAAAGAATATCAACGGAGCGACGAAAAGGTTGTTGTCTCGCGCCTTTTCGAGAGTGAAAGACGACGACGACGACGACGACGACGACGATATAAACAACAACAACAACGAGGAAGAAACAGAGGACGAACACGAACTGTTATCGTCGTCGACGCCGAAATCAACGACGATTCAGACGACAAAAAGACAAAAGAAGAAGAAGAAGAAGAGTTTAACTCCAGCGAGAGGGAGTTTGTGGTCGCCCAGGAGAGACAACAGTCCTTTACCGACGAAAAAGAGCAGCAGCGATGGGGATGGCACAAAAAATCCCAACCACATGGAACGAGGGGAAGACGTCATCACGCAGTTTTTAGGGGACGACGAACCTACCACGATACACAACAGAGAGGCAGAGATGAGTAGCAGCACGAATAACACCAACAACACGAGGAGTAGTAGCATCAACAGTAGTAGCGGAAGAGGCAATAGCGAGAACTCGACGTCGACGACGGTCCTCGCGAGGAAGAGAAATATCTTTGCTCGATTCTTTGGCGCGTGTTTCGGAGGCGCGAATGCGTCGTCGTTCAATGACAACAATACAAATACGAAACAACAACGAAACATACGGGATGATGCGAAAGCACCGCTCAGGAAAGAAGAAAAAGCGCCGACAGTTGCCGGGTGCGTTCCGGTTCCGTGTCTTAAACCGCAGTTCTCCAACGTCGTCGGCGAAGGATTTACTTTGCACACGGGCGCGTATTTTCTCCCTGCACCGGAAACGTACAGATGCGCGAAAAGCGGCAACGCGACGAGTAAGCCATGTTTAGTTCTCGATTTAGACGAAACGTTAGTCCACTCGTCGTTTCGGCCGATACCGAACCCGGATTATATAATCCCGGTTGAAATCGACGGCAGGATAACCGACGTGTACGTGTTGAAAAGACCTTGGGTGGATTTGTTCTTAATCGAGATGGCAGAAAAATACGAGTTGGTGGTGTTCACGGCCTCGTTAGCGAAATACGCGAATCCTTTGATGGATAAACTGGACGTCCACGGTGTCGTTCGACACCGATTATTTCGAGACGCGTGTTACCCGTTCCAAGGGAACTACGTCAAAGACTTGACCTGTTTAGGCCGCGACTTGCGCAAAACCATCATCATCGACAACTCTCCTTATTCCTACATGTTCCATCCACAAAACGCATTACCGGTGTCATCGTTCATCGACGACCCAGCCGACGACGCGCTGTTCGACATGCTTCCTCATTTATACCAGCTCGCGGAGAGCGAAGACGTTACCGTGACGTTGTACCAAAACGAAGGGTACATGCCTCGCGCTCGATTTTACCCCACGCGCATGGACAGAGCGCCCGCGTACGATAGGTTAGGCAACAAAATCTAGATAGATACTAATTTACATAAAGGCATGAAATTTCCATTTTTCACTGATATCAGTTTTGCATGTTCTCTCTTCTTCTCCTCTCTATTTCGAAGCGTCGAAGTTGTGTTGTTGTTTGTATTATATTGCGATTGATATAATTGACTGATTATTGATGAAAACTTACCAAAAACGCAACAAACAAAAGAGTCTCGTCTCGTCTCTTCCATTCTTTCTCTCTCTACTCTTACTACTCTTGCTCTATTATTTATATTTGTTTCCATTATTCGATAATATGACGTCGTCGTCTGATGGTGGTGGTCGTGAGGACGGTGAACACGCCGCCGCTGCTTCTAAAGCTGCAGAAGGAGAAGAAGACAAAGAAGAAGACAAAGAAGAGAAGACGATTTTAGTTTTACCGGAGTCGAACAACGACGACGACGACGACCGAACCAAAAAGAACGACGACGACGACGACGACGCGCAGCACGAACAACAACAACAAATAATAGACCCGGCGGTAGCGGCTGAAATTCCAGAAGACGTCTTGAAAGCGGCGTTAGGGGAGGATTCGTCGGGAGGCAGACGACGGACATCTCGCGTGACAAAAGCGAGAGTGATTATGATAGACGGACAACCGGTGTTGCGTTCGAACAACTACGGTTTAACCGAAGGCGAACCGAGCGTGTTTTCGAGCGAGTTGGGAGGAGACGATGGAAGTCGAGAAACGCGTCCGGGTCGCACGTCGTACGTATTCGAACAGAAGAAACCGAGAAAACCGTACACGAGGACGAAACCGAGGGCACCGAAAATTTTAACCGCCGACGAAGAGGCGACGGCGGTGAACAAGAAAGATATTCAAAAGGACATCGAGTTGGCGATTTCGAAACGGGCCAAGTACTTACATCAACAAATATCGCATTTAAAGCCATTCATGGAAGAGAAGGCGGTGCAAGCATTAGAGGAGAGAGCGGAAAAGTATGAACCGAGCGATAAGCTGTTGATGCCAGTTGAGAATCAACCGGCGGCGATTACTGCGGTGTTGAGAGAATACCAGCTGGAAGGTTTGAGGTGGGCTGTTCGAATGTTCGATCAAGGATGTTCGTGCATCTTGGCCGACGAGATGGGTTTAGGAAAAACGTTACAATCGATTTCGTTTCTCGCGTGTATCAAAGAAATGCGCGGGGTGAAAGGGCCGCATTTGATCGTCTGCCCTCTCTCAGTAATGAGTTCGTGGATGGACGAACTCGCCAAATGGTGTCCAAAATTAAGAGTCGTTCGGTTACACAGTTCGGATGAAAACGAACGTCAAAGGCTACGAAGAGAAGTCGTGATAAATACAGAAATATACGATGTCGCTCTAACGACGTATGAAATGGCGTGTAATCCATCTTTTGCGCTCGCGTTGACGCAAAAAGTGTACTGGAGATGCGTCATCTTAGACGAAGGGCACAAGGTGAAGAACGAAGAGACGACGGCGCATCAGATTTTGAAGCGCATTCACCGTCAACACACCATCCTTTTGACTGGTACGCCAGTGCAGAATAACTTGCACGAGTTATATGCGCTTTTATCGTTTCTTCACCCGGACGTGTTTACTTCCTCGGAGCCGTTCGACCGCGCTTTTAATTTGAACATGAGGGAGCATAAAGTCGACGAAAAATTACTCGCGAAGGCGCACTATTTAATGCGTCCGTTCGTTTTGAGGAGAGTCAAAGGCGAAGTGGAAGTTTCGTTACCGCCAAAAGTTGAAACGAAAATTATGTGCCCTTTGTCCTCGGCACAAACGTTTTGGTACAGGCGGTTACTGATGCGGGAATCGGGCGCTTTGCAATCGCTCGAAGCGGCGGCTTCCGAGAACGAGAAAAAACTTGCAGGAGTCGCCGGCGAAGATGCGAAGGAAAAATCTAGTAGCGGTGGCGGCGATTGGCGCAAATTGAACTCACTATTGATGCAACTACGGAAATGTTGCAATCACCCGTACTTGTTTTCGCCGGGTATCCAGGATGAAGGCGTCACCTTAGAAGATATCATCGAAGCCTCAGGGAAGTTATCGGTATTAGATCGCATTTTGATCAAGTTGAAAGAAAATGGCCACCGCGTGGTTATTTTCTCGCAGTTTACATCTATGTTGGATATATTAGCGAATTTTTTGCATTTGCGCGGTTATCAATACGCTAGACTCGATGGTTCTACAAATCGTGTGCAGAGGTCTATAGATATTGCGGCATTCAACCGTCCAAATTCGCCTGTGTTTGCATTTCTTTTAAGTACTCGCGCGGGTGGTTTGGGCGTAAACTTGCAAACGGCAGATACGTGCGTCATGTTTGATAGCGATTGGAACCCTCAGGTAGATATGCAAGCGATGGCGAGAGTCCATCGCATCGGTCAGAAGAAAACGGTGCACATATATCGATTAGTTACTGCTGGCACCGTAGAGGAACGAATGACGCAACGCGCAGAGAAAAAATTATTCTTAGAAAAAATGGTATCCAGAGGCTCAACTGCCGCTGCAGAGGCTATGGAAGCGCTGGATAAAAACGATTTGTATTCGATGTTACGTTTTGGTGTCGATGCCGTCTTCTCTAAAGATTCTGGCGATCCGCCGACAGATGAAGAGTTATCCACGCTCATGGATCGAAGCGAGGAGGGCGAGCGCAAACGAAGAGATTTGCAAACGCTGAAAGAAGACACGCAGTTTACGGCGACTGATTTCGTTGAAGGCAAAGCTGAGGAAACTCCTATTTCAACATTTATGATGCCGGCAAAGATTGCAGAATCCGTCGGCGATGCATCTTTAGTTCAGGTGAAAAAGAACACGTCTTTAAAAGAAATCGCAAAGGAGTTTCAAAGCAACATACTTTCCGGTAAGCGCAATCGAAAGACGACGACTATGCAAGTTGACGGCGGTCATGGTCTCGGTATGGTTACCGTGTTAAAGTCAAACGATTACGATTTACAATCTGGCGAACCTTCCGTAAACGCGAAAGAGTCGGGGTTAAGTCAAGCGCAATTACAGGGCGGGAAACGTTCCCGCGGTCAAGTCGCGGGAAGAGATTACGGTCACGCGTACACGTGTCAAGGATGCTGGGACGGTGGCCAAATCGTCTGCTGCGACTTGTGCCCAGTTTCTGTTCATCCTGAATGCATTGGATACACCATGGAAGAAATTGGACGCACGGCGAGATGGTCATGTCCGCACCACACGTGCCACGAGTGTGGCCGGAAGTCTGCCGCGGTCGGCGGTTTGTTGTTTCGATGCGAGTGTTGCACTCGCGCCTATTGTGAAGACCATTTACCGCAAGGTGCTGAGATAATAGGAAAATGTAAACGATTTGAAGCGTTAGGACAGATACACCCGGCACAGGCGTGCTTTATTCGATGCGACGCGGATTGTCAAAAGTTTGGTGAAGAACACGAGGAGATCAAGAAATACAACGCCGGAGGTGATGAACACGGAGGTGGTGTAAAGGGATCGTCCGGATGGGTAATGGGTAAAAAAGTTGCCATCACGGACGTTTGGATCGAAGATCGCGATACGGAGCTCGAACTGCCATTAGGGAATGGTTCCGTGAAAGCGCTGGCGTACGCCACGTTTACGGATCTCGTTCACTTTTTGTTGCGAACAGAAGGTCCGAAAAAGAACCAAAAGAAAGGAAAGAAAAAGAAACCAGAAGAAGTAGAAAACGAATTAATTAACGATGCGATCATGGAAGAGGAAGCAGAGGAGGAAGAAGCTCCCGAGGCTGGTGAGGATGCCGTGATAAGAGGCGCTGTTGCGTATTACACGAAAAGGAACGAAAGCGTTGATGAAATCGCCAGAGAGCGAGGATTGGACGCGCGCGATATTGTCGCTTGGAATAAGGCGGAATATCCAAATATTTCACGCAAGTCGCAACTTTTAGAACGCACGAAACTTTGGATGCAACCAGCACCGCCACCATCAAAGACTTTAGAAAAATTGTCTGAGAAAGAGCAGGCGCAGCGCTTGCTTGAACAGCGCAAAGCCGCAGAAGCTGCAGCGGCTGCTGGATTAGTAAAGGGTAAGAATGAAAGCGCAAACGCGCAAGATGCAAACGTCAATCCTAAAGATCCGTGCGTTTTCGGGCGACCTCTGAAACTTTTGAGACAGAAAGACATCGATCCTGCGGAACGCGATAAAATTATGGCCGAAATGTTCCGACGCGTTCGTCCTCACCTGGAAAGAAACAAAGAAATGGCGAAAGTACGTGAACGCGAAAATGCGGATTTGGCTAAGATTGAACAAGAAAAGGAACGGATCCGTTCAAACGAACGCAATCGTCGCCTAGAGAGACGCGAAACTGGTGCACCTGTTTCCGGGTACGATCTCTTGCGATCTGGATTAGCTTCTGGAGTCGAAGCCTCTATTAATCGAAGAGGAGCTCCTCTTCCCGTAGTTTTGCCGCATAAGGGTCGAATCGACGAAGAAAAAGTGACGAATATTAGAAACGCCATCTTGAGAACGCTCGGCGAACGCAGACGAAAGATGAACGCCGCGGCGACGACGACGAAAAAGAAGAAAGAAGGTAAAAACGAAGAAGAGGAAGCGTACATAACTTCCACTGAAATAAAAGTTTTGATGGCGAGACTTTATCGCGCGCACGATGCGGCTACTTTAGACCATGCTCGCGCGATGTGGACCCACGACGAATTCGGGGACGCTCTCGGATACAATTTGGCCATTGTTACTCTAGAACGCGATGGATTTATCGAATCTAAATTACATAGAAAATGGCCGGAAATCCTCGACTTATGCTCTTTACGATTACGAAAGGATGCTCAAATTCCGGATGCGCTCAGCGGTGAGTGCTCAATTGAACCTGTTGATGAAGATGAACAAACAGACGGCGACGTTGACGACAAGAGGAGTACGGGCGAAGCGAAGAAAAATCTCGTTATGGAAAAAGTTCCAGTCAAAGTTCAATGCGGAGGAATGGAAGGATTTATGCGTCCAGGAGCTCGAAGAGGGGAGGAAAACGTCATGTTCTACAAGAAAGATCGAAAAGGCAACGTTACTTCTGAGGAACAACTCGTCACGGCTCTCGAGTTTGAGCGTTTGGGTGGACGAGGCAACGCACGAAAGTGGCGTCAATCCATACGTATACATAGCGGTTACCCGATCGAGGAACTAGAAGCGGATGAATTGAAGAGGGGTGTGCCCATTGGTAAATGGTTGCGTGACGAAGGTGGCACGTGGCGTGCAAATGTCGTCGGTCGACCCGCGGAAATCTGGTCGGACGGTTCGCAAGCGTATAAATTTTGCGAGTTTGTGGGATACAAAGCCGATTCTGGCGAACACGAAATTCGCTACGAAGATGGCACTCACCAGTGGTTGTTCATATGTCTGAATAAGTTCCGATTTCCAGACGGTCTCCCGGTGAAGTTACCGTACGAAAGTATTCCATCTGCACGTAGTCGCTCGCGAGCCAACGCCAATAAGGATGCGTCTGGAGGAGGAAGAGTAGGACAACGAGGCGTCGGCGGCGCGTGGGCCGCAGATGGAATAAATATGAACGCGAGAGGTACGCTAAACGGCGAGGAAGCTTTGGAATCCGGGTACAGAGTGTATTATTGCGCAGCAGATGATACCATCGATGGAGTTGCAGCCGCTATTGGCGTGAACGCGAACGAGTTGTACTCGTGGAACGCGCCTTTTTATGAGGAAGGAGACTTGCCACAATCTGGACCGTTGAAAGAAAAGACTCGATTGTTCCAACAAATTCCGCCACATCAAGACGAAGTGCTTGCCGGAGCGGTCGCGTTTGATACCGTCAAACATTTTCCCATCAAAGCTGCGGCTTTAGAGACGGAAACCGACTTTCCAAGTGAAAATGAAGAAGTCTATGACCGAGGTAACCCTGGTTCTAAACCGGGATCAAAGCGCAAAAGCGCTGAAGGAGGAGACGATGACGATGAGTACGAGAACAATAACGAGAACAACAACGAACGAGAAGGCGAACAACTGAAGCAAGGGCGCCAAAAGAAAAATTCGAGGATAAAGAAGCGTGATTTCGTCGCGGAAGCGACGCAAGCCGCTATGGAACTCGAAGCTGAATTGGACGCCCAATGCGTCGTTCGAAATATCGCCATTCCTTTTGAGTACAAGGATAAATCTGGTTCCTTGTGCGATGGCGGACGAAGTGTGTATATGAAAATGAGTGATGAAAAGCTTAAAAACCTCAAAGAGCAACGCGATCGCGCAGTTTCAGAACAGGAAGAAGCGTACGAGAGTGCTAAACAAGAGTACGCTCTGGCGCAAGAAATGTTCGAGGCGCAAAGCAAAGCGTACGTCGACCAGCAAGAGGAAATTCAAGCGGAGAAGAAAGCGAAAGCCGAGGCAAAGATTACTACTCCGACAACTATGGATGTGGACGAGAAGGTCAAAACGGAAGGAATCAAAAAATCAAAACGCACATTGATTAGAAAACCAAAACCTCCGCAACCTCCGGAACAACCGACACCAATCGCCGATTTGGATTCGTACGAGGTCATTCCTGTCGAAGAGTTTGTTGATGACGATCCACAATGGCTCGAAACTGCCAAACGTGCGGGGTCTCAAATAGATATCAAAGATATTCTGAGATCAAAAGGAGCGAGCATCGGCGACGAAGCCGTCGGGAAGTTCATTGAAATTCTCGTTCCAACGCGCGGTTTATGGCGACGAGCTACGGTGACTGCGTTCGATACTTTCACCGGAGAACACGAATTGACGTTCAAATACCCCACGCCGCGCAAAAACCCGATCCTTTTTCCATCGCCTTCAGATGACGACGAAGATGAGGAAAAAGTAGAGGAAAACTTGACGCAGCGCTTTTTCTTACCTCTGTTGACAGTGAGATACTTGCCATCCATCTGGGAGCCTTACGAGGGGGTTCCGGAACCACCTTTGGAAGATGGTGGAATGGTTTTTGCTTTACCTCCCATTCCGGTCGCTGTCGGTGGCATGCGAGGCATCTTGTTACCGCAAGGACGCCGCGGCGAGGAACTCGTTCGTTACGCCGTGCTTCGCCGAGATTCAGGTGACATGAAGTGCAGAATATCCGAATACACGTGTCCAGCGACTGAATTTGAGCGCTTGGGCGGGAAAGGTTCTGCGAAAAAATGGCGCCAGTCGTTGCGTTTAGTCGGAAAACATGCAGTCACCCAAGAAACGATGGGAAAATGGCTGAAAACGATTGGCACGCAAACAGGCGCAGATTCCATCGGAAGACTCGTTGAAGTCTTTTGGCCCGTCCATGAAACCTTCTTCAATGCGGTCATTGAATCGTTCCGTGCGGATACGGGTGAGCACGAAGTTTTATATGACGACGGAAGCAGAGAAACCGTGCAGTTGAGCATGCAAACCGTTCGATGGGGCGGTAAGCAACGAGTTCCGGTGAATCCTCCACTACCTGGATCGAACAAAGTCGTCGGCGGCGGGAAAGCTTCGAAGAGAGCGAGAACGAGCAGCAACGCGCCGCCAAATTCCGGCAAAAGGGCGACTAAAGTCATCGTTAAGCAGACATGGATACAGTGCGACGACTGTTCCAAATGGAGGCGTGTTCCTGAAAAGTCAATCGCCAATCTCGGCGACGACGACAAGTGGGTCTGTAAGATGTCCGCAGACACGACGTATAACAAATGTTCGACGAAGCAAGAAATGACGGATGAGCAAATAGCCAAAGAATTTGAAACGTTGTAACGATACTAAGTAAAATGATGACGACGACGATGCTCCTCTTCTTCTTCTTCTTCTTTTCTCTTTTCTTCTAATACAACAAATGTTTTTAAAAATATACTTCTTAACGACGACGATGATGATGTAGACGTTTTCCGTATTCCTTTTACGTCCCCATTGCTCTGGCTTTCCTTCTCTCGCCTCTCCCAACCGCGGTGTAACCTTTTTGAATGTTCGACACCGACCTAGACGCGCCGCACGATTGACACCTACAATAACTTAACCTCGTCGTCGCCTCTTTCACTAACTGCGTGTCCGAACTCTTGCACATGTTGCAAATCACGTAATCGATAAAGTAGTGTCTCAAAACACCTTCGAACACTTTCGGCAGAAATCTCCCTTTAATAATCAGCCTTTGCTGACCGTCTAAAGTCCCCGTCGTCCCGAGTTCCGCCATCATGTATTGCGTCACGTGCTCGTGCGGTCTGTGCATCGCGTTGCAAATCTCCATCAAGTTTGCAAACACCGTCTTCTTCGTCCCTTCTCTCGCAATTTGCGGCGGTTTAATAATCGTTTTCGTCTTCTCCGACAACGCCGGATTCTTCTCCTTGAGAATGCCAAAGACGCGACCGAGAAGTTCGTCGTAGTGGTAGTCTCGATCGGAACCGTCCCAAGGGAGACCTAACCCGGATTGAACGCCGCCGCCGGACGACGAGGTCGTCGCTTTTTCCTCCTCTTCGTTCTCTCCTCCTCCTTCCTCGTCGTCCGATAACGCGAGTTTCTTCTTCTTCTTCGATTTCTTCTTCTTACCAAACTCTTCGACTGTTGTTATTGTTAAAGTTAAAGTTGTCGTCGTTGTGAAAGGTTGTTTGAGAGATTTTTGTGGTGAGTGGTGAGTTTTAATTTTTTTTTTTTTGAAAGATG
>Ga0255755_1002520_pt1 | contig 14905 bp, 12 predicted proteins | sample 011ome_18_FD_179955 | JGI IMG/M metagenome (GOLD analysis project Ga0255755, IMG submission 179955) | Coastal salt marsh microbial communities from the Groves Creek Marsh, Skidaway Island, Georgia - 011501BT metaG (version 2) | ecosystem: Environmental > Aquatic > Marine > Intertidal zone > Salt... | reverse complement strand
GGCTGATTAGGTTACATTCGTGATAAACTAGAGGCATCTGCCCGGGTGGTGAAATTGGTAGACACGCAAGACTTAAAATCTTGTTCCCATTAGGGAGTGCCGGTTCGATTCCGGCCCCGGGCACCATCTAAGTCATTGGTTTCCATGATAATTTATTTTCCGCAGCATCTTTGTGGAACATTTGTGGAACATTTTTAAATCGCATCCATCATTTTTCTTGTTTTTTCGTCTCATCGACATCAATCCACTTTGCATAAATCCTGAAGAACATTTGTTGCGAATGACCTAGTTGTTGTGCTGCAAACGCGGGTTTAATCCCTGCCTTTAACCACCGTGATGCACAACTGTGTCTGACGTTGTATGGATGCCTCCAGCGCAATCCTAGCTCTCTCTGAGCGCGTGAGAATGATTCTCCTAGAGATTTTAGCTAACAGTTTGAAGTTCTGCTAAATAATGTGGCTAATGCGATCAAAATGAGATTAACTTAAGTGGCGAATTGTTCGTCCCAGTTCCGGTGTTCTAACTAGTTTCCAGCGGAGTAAAGAATTGACTAACAAGGTTCCCTCACTGGTTTGCTCTCTTTTAGTGCGGTCCGCCACTACGCTCAGCTTCAGTACAACCAACACCATCAGATTGGCTTCAGTTGTGAACAGTTTCGCGCTGTTTGTTTTAATTGCTTTTGGCTCGGAAAAAGGCTTTGCGCAGATTATTTCTATTGATTCGGTTTGGTCTGGAGAAGTCGTGTTGACTAGTGAAGTTCAGATTGATTCTGGTGTGACGCTCATGATTGAACCGGGTTCTGTTGTTAATGGGAACGGTTTTGGGATTCCTTGATTTCAGGCGCTATTGGTAGTGATGCTGAGCGGGATACTGCTGGTGAGGTTGAGGCCTATATTAAGGATTGCGTACCACGCCAGTAAGTAGTGCTCTTAAGGAGATAAATCAGTATGGTCCAGCTATTTACGCTGCCGGTTTTTGTTTTGTTAGCTTCAATCGCCCTTATCGCAGATGCTAGGGGCAGCGAAGCCATCGCCGATTTCGAGCCAAACAACTCTCTCGAAGCGGCCGAATCGATCGAATTTGACCGCGAGGTTGATGGGAACCTCTCAAGCATGTCCGACGTTGATTACTACAAGTTTTCAGTCGACCAGCGAGTGAAGTTGAGCATTGCTTTTAGTAGTGAAAAAAGCACAGCCTCGGGTTGGAACTATGAGGTGCTGGCCGAAGATGGCAGTGTGCTTGGTGCTAGTGACTGTAATCAGAGTTCTTGTGTTAGCGGCGAGGTCCTTTCCACGGGTGTTCAAGCCGGCACGTATTATCTAAAAGTAACGACGGAGTATGAATCTTCGGACGACTACTATCTTCCAGACGGCGCTTATTACTTCCTAATCGAATTTGGTGATAAGGATGACGACGGCGTTCTTGATGAAGATGACAACTGTCTGACAACCGCGAATACCGACCAACTTAATACAGATGGTGATGCCTTTGGCGATGTTTGCGATGACGATGATGATAACGATGGCGTCGTCGATGAGAGTGATGCTTTTCCCTTGGATGCCGGCGAAGTAGCAGATTCAGATTCAGATGGTATCGGTAACAATGCTGATACGGATGATGATAACGACGGTCTGCTCGATACCGAGGAAGCAGTCCTTGGAACAAACCCTAACTTAAAAGACTCCGATAGTGATGGAGTGGAAGATGGTGCCGACAGTTTCCCGCTTAATAGTGCCGAGACTGCAGACCTAGATGGCGACTCGATCGGTGACAACGAAGATACCGACGATGATGGTGATGGCCAGAGTGACGCTGATGAAAATAGTTGTACATCTGACCCCCGAGACGCCTCCTCAAAGGCTTTAGATACCGACGAGGACGGGAGCCCAGATTGCGTTGATACTGATGATGATAATGATCAGCAAACGGACGTCGATGAACTAGCTTGTGGGTCGGATCCGCTAGACGCGACATCTCTGTCAGCTGATAACGATTCGGACCAAACACCTGATTGTCAGGATGCGGACGATGACAATGACGGGGTTTCGGACGAGTTAGATTTTTACCCCCTCGATTCAAGTCGAACGAAATATGGCGGGCAAAGGGCATTAATCATAGCCGGGGGCGGGCCTTACGAAGGTAATTTGCTATGGACGGCAACTCAAAACATGGCAAACGTTGCTTATGACGCACTGCGGACCCAGGGCTTGAGCGATGACAATATTGAGTATCTATCCGAAGAGGTTCGAGCGACCGTCGATGGATTGCCAACCGCTGCGAATATTAAAAAATCAGTTGAGAATTTAGCGACCGCTGACGAAGAAAAGATAACTGATGTAATAATTTATATGGTTGATCACGGAGATGACGGGGTCTTTAAGATTGACGAGTCGACTTTTCTGGCGGCAAGCGATCTCAAGATTTGGTTAGATGATTTACATGCTAGCCACGATATACGATCAACTCTAATCTATGATGCTTGTCAATCTGGGTCGTTTATTCCGCTGTTGGGGTCGCAAGATGACACCAATCGATTGGTGATTACGAGCAGCGCTGAAAACCAAAATGCCTGGTTTGCGAGTGATGGCTATTTATCTTTTTCTTTTTACTTCTGGACTATTTTCAGGAGCGGCGGAGACTTCTCTGAGGCCACTGTCGCTGCGAAAAATGCGATGAGTTTTCAGTTTGACCAAACCGCTAAGTTTGATGCAAACGGAAACGGCATAAGCAATGAAAAAACAGATAAATTAGCTATTAAGGAGTTCTCGTTCGGGCGGGGTGCAGTGCAGGCAAGCGAATTTCCCACTGTGGGTGCAATCGACGTTCAACGCGAACTCAATGGCGAGTTGCAAGTGCCAATCACCGTGGCTTCGGTCGGAGGTGGAACAGCCATTGAAAAGGTTCGGGTTATTCTTACGACGCCTGATAAACCGTTGATCCCGCCAGATCAGCCCTTGGTAGACCTAATCGATACCGAGCTTGCAGAAAATGAGGATGGAAGCTGGGGCGGGGTGGTCGTTGGCTTTGAAGCGAGGGGTAATTATGAATTAAGTGTAATCGCTGAGAGTAAGAGTGGGCTGACTTCATTCCCCACGGAAGAGCGCACCAATTCAGTGACGGTGCTGCAGAAAATTGGCAGAGATCCGATAGTCGAGTATGACTCCGACGGTGACGGGGTCGGCGATGCGACCGATCCTGATGACGATAATGACACTGTATTAGATCCTGATGACGCTTTTCCAACCGATGCTACTGAGTCCGAAGATACCGATGGCGACGGTGTTGGTAACAACGCTGACTTTGATGATGACAATGATGGGTTGAGTGATGAGGAGGAAATTGCACTCGGAACCAACACTCTACTCGGTGATACAGACTCAGATGGAGTGTCCGACCTCACTGACGACCTTCCCCTTGATCCTTTAGAAACAGTAGATACAGATTCAGATGGTTTAGGCAATAACGCTGATACGGACGACGATGGTGACTCGTTGTCCGATGACGACGAGGTCGGAATAAGTACGAATCCTCTTGTTAGAGACACGGATCAGGATGGCGTTGATGATGGCGATGATTTATTTCCGCTAGATTCTGCAGAGTCGGCTGATTCCGATCTTGACGGAGTTGGGGATAATGCTGACGCCTTCCCATTTGACGCGACCGAAATTGCTGATGCCGACGGAGATGGATTTGGCGACAATACAGACCTTTTTGACGATAACTCTTTCGAAGCGTTCGATACTGACCTTGACGGTATTGGAGACAACGCAGACCTCGACGACGACAACGATGGGTTTAGTGATGAAGAAGAATTGATTGATGGCACAGACCCTCAAAGCCGGTTCTCTTGCAGATCCGGTTGTTTTAGCTTTGATGTAGATGAGAGTTTACAAGCCCAACCACTCACTGACGGCCTATTAGTCATCCGATATCTGTTTGGTTTTAGTGGCGATGCATTGACCTCTGGCGCGGTATCCAGCGATGCAAATAGAGACGCATCGGAGGTGATTGTGAGCTACCTGACGGATGCTGACGCTCAACTAGACATCGACGGAGATGGTGAGTCTAAGCCCCTCACAGACGGCCTGCTGTTGATACGTTACTTGTTTGGATTCTCAGGTAGCTCGCTTGTCTCTGGTGCTATAGGGTCAGAGGCTACGCGTGACACGGCTGAGGCAGTTGAGGCTTATATTGAAGAGCGTATTCCCTCAATATAATGGCAGCAACGGCTATAGGAAAGCCGCAGGTTATAATTCCTATGCTTTAATTGGACCGTTCGTCTAGTCGCTGGTTTCTAGAGAGCAGCCAGTGATGTTATTCGGGAGTCGGCCCTGTGTAACAATTGTGTAAAAAAATGTGCTTTGTGGTGCAGGGTGGTGCATGGGGTTAGTGACCGCTATCGCTAAGATCTAGCGATACTGTAAAACCACACTGCATTATACTGCACCAACGTGACGCTGTGCCGTTTCGATTCCGGCCCCGGGCACCAACCTCTTTTTTTACTAGCGTTTTAGCCCTATATCGACAGAGTTTAAGCGCCAGATACCTAAATTCCTGACAAGATTCCTGACAAATTTAGGTGGCCCGGGTAAAGAACATAGGCGGGGCGGGTAAACATGTGTCTGATTATGAGTTGTACCTGAGCAGATACTTAAGAAGCCAATTTTAAAAAAGGGACTACTGCTAACGGCTTAACAACCGTAAACAGTGGATTCGTAGGTTTTTAATCAAGAAAAAATCAGGTTATTGGCTGGTGTCTGAAGCCTCTGCGGCTCCAATATAGGCACTCAACTAGTGAAAGTATATACATATGAAATGATTCAGTAGCTCGCATGTGCCATAACCGTCTCCTGAGTGGTATTTAATGAGAGGGCAGCCTAGAATATTTATTGGGTCTAACTCAGCGGAAAAATCACAGGAATCGGCGATGTTCAGAAAATCAATCACGTACTTCTTTTGGCTTAGCGTAGTGGCTTCGCTTACAAACTCGTTCACCCTAAAAAATGACATTATCGGCGACGTTTTTTTTATCCTAATACCCGTACTTCTCGCCGCTGACTTGGGTTTGAAGTTCCTTTGGAAGCAAAAACCTAGAGAAGCTGAAACAGGCGGAGACGGAAATAGCGAAAAAGAAAATCTCTTTGCAGAAGTTCCTCTTGAACAGAGACCTAACTTTAAAGAGTGGTCAGTACAGCACCATGGAAGAACGATTAGAGTCATAAATTGGTATTCATTGCGGCGGCTGGTTGGTGTGGCTCATCTGTTTATTGATGGTGTGGAGGTAGATAGCTCCCGCACTATGAGACATTCACCGAAAAAGCCGTTATTGGTCTCAGGAAATGTAAAGGTGTTTTTCTCAGGCGCATTCAGTGTAAAGGCTGCAGTCGTTGACGGTGAGGAGCTGATCTATCAGGACGACCTTTCACTTGCCGACAAGATAGCGAATAAGTTTTTATACTTTGGCTGATACTCTCTTAGCGTAAAAAAACAAGGTTCAGCCCGCAAGCACTAGAAAACAGAGTCTCTGGCTTAATTTCACGATCTAGACCATTTGGTTGGGATGGTTGTAGAGATGGGATGCGCGAAGTTGAATGGGGACAGGCTCTAGGCGACATTAGAATCAAGATTGACTAGTGCGAAACTAAAACTCATCCTTTGCAAGTCTCTTGGCAGACCCCATTGCCCCTTTTGCAACCAAGCTCCTCTATTAAGCAAGATTTCTTTGCTGCTTAAGCTCACAGACACAACCATGTAGGCATAAGACTATGTGTCTTGCTAGCAGGTGCCTGAGACACGCAGTAATGCCCTAGATAGCTCTAAACCTGCACTTTAATTAATCAAGATGAAGTGGGTCTTGCTTGCGGGTACGGGGGCGGCTTGTTCTCAGAAGATAGTTGTAGTTCCCACCCAGACACAAAAGAAGTCAAATTTAAAAAAAGGAACCACTGCTAACGGCAGCAATCAGTTACAGTAATAGTTAGATTCTGGCCCCGGGCACCACCCCCGACTTATCCTCTGTTATGCCCCTATCAATAGAGTGGTTCCAGTTGCTCAAGGGCCGCCTCAGGTCTACTTTTCTGTCACTTTTGTAGCCCAAGTTACTTTAGGCGCGAGGCTGGGTATACATCTGTCTGAATATGACTTGTACCCAAGCAGGTGCCCCGGAAGGTGTCTTAAAGCCGCTCCCTAAACATAAAACGAAGCTTATATCGTAAGCGCACGATCGCGCGTTCCCTTAAAAACGTGTTGTGGTCACGACGCGTTTGGCGGTAACCCAAGACAACAACCAATTTGGCGTCGCAGGCCGCAAAAGAGGTCGGCCTTGATCGCAGAATGTTGGTTATTGAATCGCGCCTTCTAGTTTAAGTAGCGCTCGCTTGGCGTCTAGGCCACCGGCGAATCCAGTTAAGGAACCATCACTACCAATGACCCGGTGGCAGGGCACCACAATCGGTAGCCGATTGCGACCGTTGGCAGCGCCTACTGCTCTAACGGCCCTCGATTTATTGAGGATCTCGGCGATATCGCGGTAGCTGCGCAGCTGTCCATAGGGTATGCCCGACAGCGCCTGCCATACGCTTTTCTGAAACGCGGTTCCAGAGGGCGCAAGCGGTATATCGAATCGCCGTCGTGTGCCCGCAAAGTATTCTTTAAGCTGATCGCGACACGCCGTTAACACGGCATCGACGCGCTCCACCCCTTCCCTGATGCTGTTTTGCTGGTTTTCAAACTCAATGGCGATGAGAGAGGCTCCGTCGGAAACAAGCCTTAGTCTCCCTACCGGGCTATTCAGGTATTGATAATTCATGAAATGCAGTGCCTTAAGAGTGGGTTGGTCAGATTATAGTTTGGACAAGTCGCACAATTCCTTAAGGGCCGGAAGGCAAGTCAATCGCAGGATTGTGATCGAAATAATTCCGAGGTTTTAACACAATTTCGTCGACCTTTGCGGGCATAACTGGCCAGTCTTCAGCCATTGGCACATGATGAAAGCCCATCGTTGGCCAGGCCACGAGATCGGTGCCCTCAATAGATTCGTCGTCATTGACATAGCTCGGTAGCCCTTGATCCGGTGCGGACTGATTGACCATCAGGCCCGCAGAAAAAATCTCTTCCTGTTTGTATCGTGTTACCCAGAGGTTGTGCTCGACGAACCGCGCTCTACGGTGGGTGGCGTCCTGAAGGGTCACCAAGGGTCTGACATTCGGCATGATGACTTGATAGCCGGTTGCATATCCCATCGCATTTTGCCGCTGGCTGCTCGCGAAAACCAAAAGAGCGGGTTTACTAACCTCCATGCGGGTACGTGCGGCAAGCTCGTTAGAGACGCGTTCTGAGGTAACGCCCCAAATGCCTTGCCGCGGTGCGCCCTCGGGCTGTGCGATACTTTTGAGGCGATGACGCTCGAAATGATTGCTGGGGCCATCTACATCCATGTCGATTCGGTAACTGAAGTAGTGATCATGATTAATGCCAACCAGATTGGGCGCGATCAACGTGCCAGTTTCAGTGTCGGCCGGCGCGGTTGGATCGTCGAGAGTACGAGCAAAAACCCCTTTGGTGGCATCAATGCCTGTCGCCACCATACGTATTCGAAGTCGACCATCCTGCTGAAATATGTAGTCTTGGAAATAGTCATAGTTTCCGATAGTGGCAACCATTCGCACTACGAGCTCGGTCGCTGTTCGAGACTGGTGATTATCCATGCCGGGAATTCCATCATAGAGCGACTCGTGATGTCGCCAGATTGGGTAGCCGGGATCGTGTTCGAAAATGCAAATCCGATTTTCTGCGGTTCGTGGCTCACCGCTTGACGTGTGCAAAACCACAGGTTGATAGACGGCGTGGCTTGGGCAATCGCTGCCTTTAAGCTCGGTGGCCATATTGCCAAGGCCATATTCACCCATATCGAAGTAGGCGCGATAAAACCAATGAGGGTCAGTATCGTAATACGGCACGAACATCTCAGACATGGCGATTTCATAAGCCACCGAGCGAAAGCCCTCAGGTGTGACATGACCTACGCGATTTAAGATCGTACCTTGTCTGGGATCAAACCGAAGATAAAACTGCCAGTTCTGCCAGTCGACTCGGCTGCCGGCAATCTTGAAGTTCACCCCCTCAGGACGGCTGCTCCGCACCGGTCGAAGGCGCGGTCGGGTCGTCAAGGCGCCCTCGTGAAACTCCATAGCGCTGATATCGTGAGGGGGAGGGGGCGCATTTTGGTAGCTGTCCTGAATTTCAAGGATTGATTGCCGTTCCACATCGTATAAAAGGCTCAGGCCCTCGATGGGGCGTGCAAATGCGGCTGGTGATGGCAAAAGCCCCAGTCCGCCTTGACCAGCGATATAAAAGCAATCAAGTCGCAGTAATCGGTCACGCGCTGGATCGGCAAGGGCCGAAAAGAATCTGCCTGTTGTTCTAGGCAGGCAAATCGCATCGTTTTTTTGAATCCCCCGAGTAGCCAATGCGGCTAATACCGTCGCATCCTCGTTAACCTTTGCAACAGCAGCTGCCAATTCACCGTCGGCCGATAACATAGGCTGGCCAGTCTCGATCGTTTTGGTGGGTGATAATGTAGCCGTCGAATAATCGTATTGCGCGTAATGGGATTGTCCCTCGGCACGGAAAGATAGGGTCGCGGCGCGATGCGCCGTTTGCCCCGTTTGCCAACTTAGAGCTTGGCGTTTTAAAGGTTGTTGTAAACTGATTCGATTAAATAGCACGTCGTTGCCGTGTCGTGCTTTAACGGCTGCAGCTGCTTGCTCGATTTCAGTTGCGCTAAGACTATCCCAGGGGGAGCCACCGACAGCACTCGACATGGGGGGTTGGTTTCCAGCGCCTGAATTCTGCATCTGGAAAATGGCCAGAATCATTAGCGCGCCTAATATTGCGATAGCAAACTTCATAAAGAGGGTCCTTGATTGGAATACATGTTTTGGCCTCTTGCAAGGTGCGAGTTTTGATCCTAAGGGGATCATGAGTGAGGGTCAATTGAGAGCGCTAACGCTGAATGTGAAGGTAAATTGTGAAGCAATAACCTCGATCATAGAAATGGCTCTGGCGTCTTTGGTTAGGAGGGCTTAATAACCCAGAATTTAGAGGCAATACGGTAAGCGCTTTGCAGGCCAATTAACACTAGGTGTGGAGGTTCAATGAAGCCGGGAGATTGCCGCACGACTCGATTATGCGTGCTTGCCAAGTTGCCAACCCAGATGATCAAGTGTGCTCTTGGCAAAGTCTGCAGGCTCTGGTTCCAGCATTGTCGCCATGGTGTCGTTCCAGCGATTAAGAGACCCAAATAAGGCGAGCACTGCCACCAATTCAACAATCTGACGATCGGTAAAATAGACCTTAAGCGCTGAAAAATGCTCTGGCTCTGTGGCGTTGGGTACCATGCCTGCATGCAAGGCGACTCTTAGCGCGGCTCTTTCTGCCGCATCAAATAGCGCGCTGGTTTCGAATTCAAATATGGCTTGAATTTTAGGCTTTGGAACACCTTTGTGCAGGGCGCCATGGGCGGTATGGGCTTGGCAATAGCGGCAGCCGGCTGCTTGGCTCACCATAAAAGCCATAAGCTGTTTAAGTTCTACTGCGACCTCACCGGGACCCATTACCGTGCTGGCGTAGCCCGAGAATGCGTTTAGCATCTCAGGCCAACGCGCCATGGTTAAAAAACTATTGGGTACAAAACCCATAGCGCTCTCGACCGCCTTGAAAAGCGGTTCAAATTCGCGCAGTTCCGAGCGTTCAACTGGGGTGATAGGGCTCATAAATGGGCGCTCCTTGTTGCCTTGCCAATACCGGGGAAGGGCAAGTGGGTTATATTCCCTTGGCCAACCATACGCTGACCGGTGGCGAAGGTAAATCGTCCTAAGGTCGGTCAGCATAGATCCATTGAGGACAAATCGCTAAATCCGGACTATAAAGCGAGTCAACTTAAGTATAATTCCGAAACGGCTGGTCATTTCTGTCAGGTCTGTAATGACTCAGTATCTGATCTATGGTTTTTTAAGGAGCCCACTATGACAACTAGGCTGCAACCCAAGAGACGGCAATGGTTACTTGCCATGATGATTTTGCTCGTCCTGGCGGGTGCAAGCGCTCGGCTGATGGCGCTTGAGGTAGACCTTGCGGTTCTCGATCCAGTCTGTTTTGGCAGACAAGCGCCAGAGCAAGCCGCAAGCCAGCGTTGTCAGGTTCAGCAAAAGCGAGTCGCTGATGCTGCTAAAGCAGCCGACGCGCGTGGTGAGACAACCGAGAGTGCCGTTGGGTTTGGGGTGTTTGAATTTGTATTAGAAGGTACCCGGATCGCGTGCTTACGGGCTGGCACGGAGATCAAATGTCTACTTGCAGATACCGTTGCGCCCAGCAGACCCTAAAGTCATGTCTCGTCAGTATTATCCACTCGCGCCAGTGCCCTTACTAAGTTTGTCGAAGCTAAGATTTAGTGCCGAGTGCAACCAGTTCATAGGGTTAATCGTCATGCTCATCCGCTACTAACGGTACGGTAATGCTGGTCTTGTCGCTGAATAGATTTACATTCGGTGGGGTTCATGTTTCAAGTGCCAGGTAAATTCTGGGCTTGGATTCAAGTGCGAATGAGGATAACGGTTAATTAGCATTTGCTTGCAGCGACTTTTGTGGTTTGGACATGCGCTGAAGACGACCTACATGACTGCTCCTATCAGCGCGACATTGCCGAGATAGCGGGGCAAATCGGCATCGGTCTAACCAAGATTTTGAACAAGGCCTAAAGCGAGGTCCCGGGTCGTTGAATTTGCCTGCGATCTTCTCACCCGCCATGAAGCTGCGGGATGATAGGCCTCTTTAGCAAACCCTACTAAGTTGGGTCCGCGCTGACGCGCCAGACGATACCGCCGACATCATCTGCAATCAAAATGGCACCTGTTTGATCTATCGCGACGCCGACTGGCCTGCCTTGCGCCTGACCCCGTGCATTTAAAAACCCGGTGAGCACGGGCTTTGGTTCCCCGGCGGGCATCCCTTCATCGTTGAAAGGCACCGCTATCACTTGATAGCCGCTTCTAGGATTACGATTCCAGGACCCTCTTTGAGAAATGATAGCGTGACCGCGAAAGGCTTTGATGGGTCCATCTGCGGGATAAAAGGCTAATCCTAAGGATGCGGTATGGGCACCAAGTGCAAAATTGGGGATTCGCCGAGGTTGACGATCAGGTTCACCCACCGGGCGCGTCGGCGTTAGGGTGGCTGCCAGACCGGCATGCCAATCCTCAGGTACTCTAGGGTCATGGAATATTCCCCAGTAATGGGTGGGCCAGCCAAAATCGTCTGACTGCCGCACTTTGGTTAAATAGTCTGGAACAAGATCATTACCGAGCTGATCGCGCTCGTTGACGACTGTCCATAGTTCACGGGTGACAGGGTGAAGTGCCATACCAACCGGGTTTCGAAGCCCTGAAGCGAATGGCGTGAACGCCCCAGTCGCCAAGTCTAAGACGAAAATACCGGCTCGCCCGATTTCTTCGCTAGGACCTGCTTCGCCAATATTGCTGTTGGAGCCTATAGCAACGAACAGTCGGTTGTTGGCAGGATCTGCCAGCAGGTTTTTAGTCCAGTGGCTGTTCGCGCCGGCCGCGGGCAGTGACGCAATGGATCTGCCAGACTTTGCCGCTTTGCCGTCGACCGGATAGTCAAAGGCGAGTATCGCGTCAGTGTTGGCAACATACAGCGTGTCCTTCAGCAGAGCCATACCAAAGGGTGAATGCAGCCCTTCAATAAAAAGGTTTTCTTCTCCGACGCCATTGTCAGAGGGTGCCGCGAGGCGACGAATTCGGTTGGCCGAGGGATAGCCAGACCCAGCGAAGCGCATGATGTTGCGCGTCACCCAAGCGACAGGGCTTCTTTGTGCCTTGGTCGGTGCTGGCGAATCGGTCTCTGCAACCAAAATGTCGCCGTTAGGCAGCACGTATAACCATCTTGGATGCGAGAGCCCTTGGGCATAGCGAGTGACCCTGGTGCCGGGTGGTGCAATGGGGCCTTGAGTATCATCCCAGCCGATCGCACGAGCGGGCTTGATGGTTGGCAGTCGCTGTGGGGCTGGTGCAGTTAAAAGCGGTTTATTGCCCCAACCATAGGGGCTTACCTGGATCGCTGATCCATCTTGTACAGAGGCCCTTTGATCGCTGCGGTTAGGTTGCTGAGTGCCTGTACAGCCTAGTGATAAGGTCAAGACTGCAAACCCCAAAGCAAGATAAAAGCCTGTCACGACTTGTCCCGACTAGCTTCGTCAAGTGCATGGCGCTTAACCACGTTATAGAACTTGAAAAACCGTTTGAACGATTGGCTTTGGACTGGTATCCAAGGAGGGGGTGTCATGTGCTCAACGTCATGAGCATGAGCAATGTCCAGTACGCGCTGTCTTAGCTCCGGATCTCGCGGTTTAAAAGTTAAATATCGCTGCTCAGTTTTGTTTTGGCGTCGTGCATGAAGAATTTCGCTAGGCTCGCCTCGATAGATCTCGACAGCCTCGGGCAGGTCTAGCAGGGCCTCATAGATGAACTGTATACGTTTTAGACTGTATCGACGCTGGGCTAACCAAGTTTCATCAAAGATATAGATGAGCGTTGCGCCCGCTGGACAGAGCTCGGCAATCAGGGAGGCACTGAGCCATTCCTCTTGCAGCCAGACGCAAGTTGTTGTCACGATGTTGCTCGCTTAAAAAGCCGTAAGTGCAGGACCTCATAGGTAGCGTCGAGCTCTGGGTTGGTCTCTGGTCGACAATCGACGACATCGCCACAATATTTGGCAACGTTCTCAAGGTTAAATATATAGGGCTTGCCTCCAAAGGTACTGGCAACCCATTGCCAAGAGAAGTTGTTGGCCGCAATATCGCCATCTAATAGGTGCTCTAAAAACCAAGCCGCGCCTGCCTGCCAGCGAACCCGCCGAAAATGGACAACATAGGCTGCAAGGTACATGCGAGCGTGATTATGTAGATATCCGGTGACGGTTAAGTCCTGAATAAAATGGTTGATGCAGGCATTGGGCGTCTCGGCCCTAAGGATGTCCTCAGGCAGGGTGTCTTTGTAGGTGTAGGCCTCAAAGCCTGTTTTGTAGGGCTCTGCGTCCTCCCAAAGGGCATCTGGCCGCTGGTCTGCCACGTGCTGCCAAAATTCACCCCACAGCAGCTCTTGAATAAATTTTTCAGCGGCCTTGGCGCCAACTTTTGCGAGCGCGATGTTTGCAAGATGCCGCCGCTCGATCATGCCTTGCCGAACAAAAGGCGACAGTTGACTGACAGCACCTTGATAGAAATTGCGGGTGCGTGCATAAGCAGCAGGCTGAATTTGCTGGTCGATGAATTGCGCTGTCGGGTTGCTGCCGTCGACCGGACTGGCTTGCCGATGGGTTTTGGGTAGTAGATCGTTAAACTGCGCTTGTAGATATTGAGTTAACGCCGCCCGGTCTGAAAACTGACTAGAGAGTATTTGCATGTCGGTGATACGTTGCAGACGGTCGCGTGGGTTACGGGCGGATTTCGATTTCTCATCACTGGTCTCAACGTGGCCCAGATTTACTTCGCGTTAGTACAGCCAACAATAGCCTCGTTGACTGCTAAAGGGCCGAAGGTGCGGGTTAACGATTTTTGAGGGGCTTTTGCGAATCAAACAAGTCTAGGAGATGCGCTCAAAGCCGTCGATGAGGTCGGCGTATTCAACCTCAAAACCGTTTTCTAAGGACCACGCTTTCATGGCATCTGAAACCGGACCATAGATACAGAGCCTCGCTGACACAGTTCTTTCCAGCACTTGGCTAATATACTCGCCCTGGGCAAATCGTTCGGCATGATGTCGTAAAGCCTCATTGCTCTCATGCGTTTCCCAGTAGGTTAGGGTTGACTGATCTGTGCTCATATACACGTTGTATACCAGGGTGCCTGGTTCGCCCGCTAGATTAAAGGCCACCATAGCCTTGACGATCGCTTTAAGTTCCTCTGCTTTGCCTTCGGCAACTTTTAATTCATAAAATATATTGAGATGAGTTGACATGATATAACTCCTTGAACGAGCCTTTTCAGAGGCGTTTGGGGCTAAAGCGCAATACTTCGTGAGTCTTCCGATCTTATCCCTATTTGAATCGTTAAGTAAGTTGCCCTGCTTATGGTGCCCGTGGTCTGTGCTGCGCTTCGAACTTTATTGGCGTAGCCTCAGCGTATGATTGAGATGCGCTACCTGTGCTTGGTTTAAAAAGGCTTGAACTTGACTTGGGCTGACGATAACTTGATCACATAAGAGGGGAGCAAAGATCGCCGGTATGGGACTTTGTTCAGTGAAAAAGAAAAGCAATCGCAAGGAAGATTGATGAATAAATTTAATGAACTATTGGCCGCGACAGAAGAGCAGACTTACGCTTTATTTCGGATTGTAACGGGCTTTTTATTTATTTTTCATGGTAGTCAAAAGCTGCTCGATTTCCCAAAGGAGTTTACCTACGATCTAAGCCCTCTCATGCTGGCGGCGGGCGGCATTGAGCTTCTTGGTGGCTTGCTGGTGATGATTGGCCTGTTTACCAGACCAGTGGCGTTTATTTGTAGCGGTACGATGGCTGTCGCCTACTGGATGGCGCATGGCATGCGCGATTTGTTTCCGATGCTCAATGGAGGCGAATTAGCAGCGATTTATTGTTTCGCTTTTTTGTTTATCGCCGCAAAAGGCCCCGGTATTTGGAGCGTCGGCAAGTAGGGCCTGCACCCACGGCCAGGTGTTGAATGCATCGCAACATCAGGTGATGACGTCGCTCGCAGAAGCTTTGTCTAAAAGGCCTGGTTGGGCCGAATTTGCCATGCGCACGGACTTCAGCATCGATGATGATCGCCAGTAGAGGATTATTGCTCAATTTGCTTCATTTGCGTCTAGAGATG
>Ga0255755_1002516_pt1 | contig 14916 bp, 12 predicted proteins | sample 011ome_18_FD_179955 | JGI IMG/M metagenome (GOLD analysis project Ga0255755, IMG submission 179955) | Coastal salt marsh microbial communities from the Groves Creek Marsh, Skidaway Island, Georgia - 011501BT metaG (version 2) | ecosystem: Environmental > Aquatic > Marine > Intertidal zone > Salt... | reverse complement strand
TCCTACGCTGCTGTTTTAACGCCACATCTGTGTGACGTTGCGCGGTATTCATTGGCCAAGACCGCATTTTGGATGTGGTGGCCCATTGAATGCTTGCGCCTTTGATTGAACGGCGTTACCCAAGTCGCATGAAAATTATTCGCGATTACCATTTCGTCGCGCCCTCGGATCGGGGGGCCAGTGTTGCCATCGGAAATTTCGATGGTGTTCATTTGGGGCATCAGGCCGTCATTGATATCGCCAAACAGGCGGGTCAGGACGCGGATGTGCCTTTGGGAATTTTGACGTTCCAACCGCACCCCCGTCAATATTTCGCCCCCGATGCGCCAGCGTTTCGGTTGATGAGCCCACAAGCCCGCGCCACGCGGCTTGAACGGTTGGGTGTCGAACGGTTGTACGAGATGAATTTTAACGCAGCCATGGCAGCATTGTCGCCGCGCGATTTTGCGCAACAGGTGATCTGTGACGGGCTGGGATTGGTGCATGTCGTGGTGGGTGCGGATTTTTGTTTTGGCAAGGGGCGCTCTGGCACGGTCGACGATCTTAGGGCCTTTGGTCAAGAGATGGGGTTTGGTGTGACCGTCGCAGATATCTTGTCAAACGAAGTGGGCGAAGTATCTTCGACCGCAATCCGCCAAGCTTTGACAGATGGTCGACCCCGCGATGCGGCGGCGCAGCTTGGGCATTGGCATCGGATCGAGGGTCCCGTGATCGGCGGTGAACAGCGCGGCCGGGAATTGGGATATCCAACGGCCAACATGGCACTGGATGGATTGCATCTTCCAAAATTGGGCGTCTATGCCGTTTTGGTTGAGGTGTTGGATGGCCCATTCGTCGGCTCCTATCATGGCGCTGCCTCGCTTGGGGTGCGGCCCATGTTTGGGGAAAATACCCCGAACCTTGAAACCTTTATCTTTGATTTTTCTGGCGATCTTTATGGCGCGCAGCTGTCGGTCGGGTTGGTTGACTATCTGCGGCCTGAATTAAAGTTTGATAGTCTTGAGGCTTTGATCGACCAAATGGCCGCGGACTGCGATCAGGCGCGCGGTATTTTGGCGGCCTTATGACCCAAGATCCAATCAAGCGCGACGGCCTGCAGCCACGGTTTTGGGAAAAGAAACCGCCGAGCAAAATGTCGAATGCCGAATGGGAAGCATTATGCGACGGATGTGGCAAATGTTGCATGAACAAGATCGAAGACGAAGACACGGGGCGCGTTTATCTGACCCGCGTTGCGTGCCGATTGTTCGACGATACGACCTGTCGATGTGCCCAATATGACATTCGCCATCAGTTCGTTCCCGAATGCATTGTCCTGCGTCCTGACAACATAGATCAGCATGCGTATTGGATGCCTCGCACATGTGCCTATCGCCTGTTGTGGCAGGGTAAATCTTTGCCCGCATGGCATCCGTTGTTGTCGGGCGACCCTGAAACGGTCCACGATGCGGGCGTGTCGATGCGTCATCGCACCGTACCCGAGTTCGAAGTGGGCGAAGACGATTGGGAAGATCATTTAATTGAGGAGCCAAAATAAATGTTTTTTGCATCTGACAATACAGGCCCCGCGCCTGAACAGGTTTTGACAGCGATTGCCAATGCAAACGTTGGGTATCAATCCGGATATGGCGCCGATGATATCAATGCAAAAGCGATTGAAATGATCCGCACAGTGTTCGAAGCACCTGAGGCGGCGGTATATTTGGTTCCTACGGGGACGGCTGCCAATTCATTGGCCTTGGCGACACTTGCGAACCCGTGGGACACGATCTTTTGCACGCCTGTCGCGCATATCCACGTCGACGAATGCAATGCCCCTGAGTTTTTTTCGGGTGGTGCAAAGCTGACATTGGTTGGAAGTACCGACAAAATGACACCTGCCGATCTGACCGCAGCGATTGAGGCCGAAGGGGATCGTGGCGTGCATGGACCACAACGCGGCCCTATATCGTTGACACAGATTACCGAAGACGGTCGCGTCTATTCTTTGGATGAATTGCGTGCGTTGACCGATATCGCTAAATCTTATGGGCTGTCTGTGCACATGGATGGGGCGCGGTTTGCGAATGCGATTGTCGCGCTGGGGTGTACGCCTGCCGAAATGACGTGGAAGGCAGGCATTGACGCAGTGTCTTTTGGTGGCACCAAAAATGGCCTTTTAGGGGTTGAGGCGGTGATCTTGTTTAATCCCGCCAAGGCGATGGAATTTGAACTGCGGCGCAAACGTGGGGGGCATTTGTTTTCCAAACATCGTTACCTGTCGGCGCAAATGGTCGCCTATCTGACCGATGGTTTGTGGTTGGATTTGGCGACGCGTGCCAATGCCGCGGCGGCGAAATTGGCAGCGGGATTGAACGCGCATCCAAAGGCGCAATTCCTGTATCAACCCGACGGCAATTTGATGTTCGTATCCTTGCCTCGGTCGGTTCACCAACGCGCATTCGCGGCTGGCGCAAAATATTATACTTGGGGTGACGTTGAAACAGGCGATCCCGATGAAATGGTCAAGGCGCGGTTCGTGTGTGATTGGTCAAATGACCCCGCGCTGATCGACAAATTCCTGGATATCATCGCATAGGCGACTGGTTGGATTAATTAGTTATTGATTATAACTATATACTGACGTATTCTTCCCAAGAATGACTGTCTTGGGAAGTTTATGTTATGTCTGAGCCAATTTTGAAAATCGAACGCGATGAAGATATCGCGATCTTGACCATGAACCGCCCTGACAAGCGTAATGCGATGTGTGACGCATTGCTTGAGGCGATTGATGCCTTTTTCTCGGATGTACCAAATGATGTAAAAGCAGTGGTTTTGACGGGTACTGAGGGGCATTTTTGTTCGGGCTTGGATCTGTCGGAATTGGTGTTTCGCAATGCCGAAAACACCATGCGCCATTCGCGCAATTGGCACAAGGTGATGGACAAAATCCAATACGGCGGCATTCCGGTTGTGTCGGCAATGTTTGGCGCGGTCATCGGTGGCGGTTTGGAATTGGCGACGGCCACACATGTGCGCATCGCCGAACCATCAACCATTTTCCAATTACCCGAAGGACGTCGCGGCATATTCGTCGGCGGTGGGGCATCGGTGCGGGTTGGCCGCATTCTGGGCGCAGATCGCATGATCGAAATGATGCTTTCAGGGCGCAAGTATGATGCGTCCCGTGGCGAAGCGCTGGGCCTTGCACATTATGCGGTTGGCGACGGCGAAGCGCTGCCGATGGCGATAGATATGGCGCATAAAATCGCGAAAAACGCGCCTTTGTCGAATTATATCATGATCCAGGCCCTGTCGCGGATCGAAGACATGGCAAAGCAAGATGGGTTATTCACCGAAAGCCTGTGTGCCGCGCTTACTCAAACCAGCCCTGATGCAATAGAAGGGCTACAAGCGTTTTTGCAAAAACGCGATCCTAAATTCAGTTAGGGGGTATCTGATGTCGTTACATTACGCCCCCCATCGCACCACCGTTGAACGTGGTAGCAAGGGTGATCTGATCTATCGTTCCACTGCGCCTTTGGGCGACGTCGCCAAAACGACGGGTGAATGGCTTTACAGATGGGCGGCTGAGCGTCCACATCACACCTTTATCGCGGAACGCAGTGGCGCAGATTGGCGGCGTGTGTCGTATGCTGAGACATTGGAAATGGTGCGCGCGATTGGCGCGTCCCTATTGGCGCGTGGGATGACGGTGGACACCCCGATCTTGGTCATTTCTGGCAACAGTGTGGATCATGCGCTGTTGACCTTGGCCGCGCAATACGTGGGTGTGCCGACGGTGCCGTTGGCCGAACAATATGCGCTGATCCCCCAAGCGCGGTCGCGGATGATGGATGCGGCGGCCATGGTAAAGCCCGCGATGGTATATGCCCAAGATACCATGCGTTATGGTGATGCCTTGGCGATGTTCCCAGATGTGGAATGCGTCGTGTCCGAAGGGGCGGGATACACCACAATTGAGGATCTGGCCAAAGGATCAGACGCGGATGTGGATGCGGCCTTTGCCAAGGTCGGTCCAGACAGCGTTGTGAAAATTTTGCTGACCTCTGGATCAACATCAGCACCAAAGGCGGTGCCAACCACGCATAAAATGATGTGCACCAATCAAACACAATTGGCGCAATCGCTTCCGTTTTTAACGGATCGCCCCCCTGTTGTCGTGGATTGGTTGCCATGGAACCACGTGTTCGGTGGGTCGCATAACTTTAACGCGATTTTGGCAAACGGCGGATCATTCTATATTGATGATGGCAAACCAACCCCCGCCTTGATCGGGCGCACGGTGGAAAACCTGAAACTGCAATGTGGGACGTTGGCGTTTAATGTGCCTGTTGGATTTTCTCTGCTGCTGCAGGCATTCGACCGAGATGCTGATCTGGCCAAGGCCTATTTCCAAGATTTGGATATGATCTTTTACGCCGGTGCATCGCTGCCCCAAGATTTGTGGGAGGGGTTCGAAAACTATGCCCTGAAATATCGCGGTTCATTGCCATTGATGACCTCGTCCTGGGGGTTGACCGAAACAGCGCCAGCCTGCTTGATCCAACAAGAACCCATTCGAAAATCCGGCATCATTGGCGTGCCGATGGCAGGTGTTGAGATTAAGCTGGTCCCAAATGGCGACGATCGATACGAAACCCGTGTCAAAGGGCCAAATGTGATGACGGGGTACCTGAACAATGCTGAAAAAACCGCCGAGGCGTTTGATGAAGACGGGTATTTCATCACGGGTGACGCGATGACCTTTGTCGATCCAGACGATTACGACAAGGGGCTCCGGTTCGATGGCCGCATTTCCGAGGAATTCAAATTGCTGACGGGCACATGGGTGCGCGCGGGTGCGCTTCGTATGGATGTGTTGGCTGGTGTTGCACCTTTGGCCACAGATGTTGTCATCACGGGTTCGGATCGGGCCGATATTGGGGTGATGGTCTTTCCACATCCTGAGCACCTAATCGCTTTGGGGTATTCTGGGAACGATGATCATGGCTTGATCGTCGATGCCGCGATCATGGATGCGTTCGCGGCAAAGTTGGCCAATATGCAACGCGATGGCGGGTCAAGTTCGACGCGCATCGCGCGCGCCGTGATCCTATCCGAACCTGCGTCAATGCCCGAAGGCGAAATGACAGCCAAAGGCAACTTGAATTTTCGTAAAATACAAACCCGCCGCGCGGATATCTTGGACCGTTTGTACCAAGGTGGCGCAGGCGTCATAACATTGGGAAAATAACATGATAGACCTTGAGAAAATCCGCGCGATTGACTTTCATACACATGCCGAAGAACCCTGTGGATGCCACGCGGATGACGGATATGACGATCTGCAATCGACGATGGCGAAATATTTTGGTGCGCCATGGTCTCATCCCCCGACGATCCCCGAAACAGCGGCGCATTACCGTGAACAAAACATTGCGGCTGTAATCTTTCCCGTCGATGCCGAGCGTGAAACAGGTTATCGTCGGTACAAGAACGAAGAGGTTGCAGAACTGGCCGCTGAACATTCCGATGTATTGATCCCGTTTGCCTCGATTGATCCGCACAAGGGCAAAATGGGCGCCCGTGAAGCGCGTCGATTGATCAATGATTTCGGGATCAAAGGGTTCAAATTTCATCCCACCATGCAAGGATTTTATCCAAATGACCGCATGGCCTATGAGCTTTATGAAGCGATTGAGGAAGGGGGCGGAATTGCGCTTTTCCATACTGGTCAAACAGGTGTCGGATCAGGAATGCGCGGTGGCAATGGCATGCGTCTGAAATATTCCAACCCAATGTATATGGATGATGTGGCGGTTGATTTCCCAGACATGAAAATTGTCTTGGCACACCCAAGTTTTCCATGGCAAGAAGAGGCGCTGTCCGTCGCGCAGCACAAGCCAAATGTGTATATCGACCTGTCAGGGTGGTCGCCCAAATACTTCCCCGAAATTTTGGTAAAATATTGCAATTCGATCCTGCGTAAGAAGGTTTTGTTCGGGTCTGATTGGCCGATGATTACGCCGGAACGGTGGCTGTCTGATTTTGAAAAGATCAACATCAAAGACGACCTGCGCCCCGACATCATAAAAGGAAATGCGGCCCGCTTGCTTGGTCTTGTCTGATGGAATTTCGTGCGCCGCTGGAGGACATTTTATTCACGCTTTCTGCGCTGGGCGCAGATCGTTTGGATCATTATGATGCGGATCTGACGCGTGAAATTGGCGAACACTTTGGTCGTTTTGCAACGGATGTTTTGGCGCCGATCAATGCAATAGGCGATGCGCAGGGGTGTCGTTTGGAAAATGGCCGTGTGCGTATGCCCCAAGGGTTTAAGGAGGCCTTTGATCAATTGGCTGCGGACGGTTGGCAAGGCTTGACCGCACCCGAAGATTTTGGCGGGCAGGGACAGTCGCACATCATGTTGGGTGTGACATCGGAAATATTTTCGGGCGCAAACCATGCCCTGCAAATGGTCACCGGCCTTGTTCCCGGGGCCATTCGGACGCTTTTGACTTTTGGGACCGAGGATCAAAAATCCGCCTATATTCCAAAATTGATCGACGGGACCATGCTCGCGACCATGTGCCTGACCGAACCAAATGCCGGGTCGGATCTGGCACGTATTCGAACGCGTGCGGTCCCGTCGGGTGGCGCGTGGAAAATTACGGGCGAGAAGATCTTTATCTCAGGTGGGGATCAGGATTTAACCGACGATATTTTTCACCTTGTCCTTGCGCGGACAAGTGATGATGGGCTGAAAGGGCTGTCATTGTTTATTGTGACGGGACGCGTGAGCGTTACGCGGATCGAAGAAAAGATGGGTCTGCATGCGTCGCCCACATGTCAGATTGTGTTTGATGAAACCAATGCCGAACTGATTGGATCCGAGGGTCAAGGGTTGATCGCGATGTTCACGATGATGAACCGCGCGCGCATTGATGTGGCCCTGCAGGGTGTTGCCCATGCCGCCCGTGCGTTTGATTTGGCGAATGCCTATGCGCATGATCGGGTTCAGGGGCAAATCAACGGGTCGGATGCGCGATTGATTGATCATGACGACGTGCGGCGTATGGTTGACGATATCGATGCCTTGGCTTTGATGTCCCGTGGTATTGCGCATTTGGCGATGATTGAGCTTGAGCGGGGGGATAAACCGGCATTGATTGAGTTCTTAACATCGATGGCCAAAGTGTTCGGGTCAGAAGCCGGGATCCGCGCCGCAGAAACTGGAATGCAAGTGTTGGGCGGGTACGGTTATTTGACCGAATATGGATTGGATCAAACCTATCGCGATGCACGCATTACGGCGATTTATGAAGGTGCAAACGGTATTCATACGCGCACATTGGCGACGCGCGGTATCAAATCAGGGGGCGCAGAGGCTTTTGGCCAGTTGTTGCAGGATTTAGGCGCATCCCAAGATTCGCAAGAGCGGTGGGCCCAAGCGGTGGAATACGTGCAACGTGGATCGGCCACACATATGGCGCCCTATTTTTATCAGGTGGCGGCACAGGTGTTGGTTTCGGTACTGTCACATCATTACGAAGCACAGGCGGATACCCACCCTGATCCCGATCGTATCCGACGGGTCGCGCGTCATGTCTGCGTTCATGCGGATGCCGAGGCCACAAAGGGTATATTTATAATGAACGCGCTGTGCGCGTAAGACATATTTTTGATTGGGGCTTTGCCCCAAACCCTAGGATATTTTCGTACAGAAAATGAAGAAAAAACGCCCCGATCTTTGCGGGGCGTTTTTTGTTAGAAGTCTAGGTTTTCGACGTTGAGCGCGTTGTTTTGGATGAATTCGCGCCGAGGTTCGACGATATCCCCCATGAGCTTTGTGAACAAATCGTCCGCTTCGGCAGCGTCATCGATTGTGACTTGCAACAACGTGCGCGCGTCTGGATCAAGGGTGGTTTCCCAAAGCTGATCTGGGTTCATTTCGCCCAAACCTTTGTAGCGTTGAAGCGACAAGCCTTTTTCGCCTTCGCGCAGAATGGCATCCAATAGATCCAGCGGTCCGTGGATCAGTTGGTTTTTATCCTTGCGGATCAGGGTGGCGGTGGTGCCATACACCTCTTGTAGGCTTTGGGTTAGGCTGCCTGTTTTTCGTGCTTCGCCTGATCGTAACATGGGACCATCAAGGGTGCGCATTTCTTCGACGCCGCGCAGCATGCGTGACAGGCGAATGCCCAGATCCTGAGTGATCCGACCCGACCAGCCGCGTTCATATTCAAGGGCGATCAGGTTTAGGCGGTCTGCGACCTTGTCGGCGATGCCTTGAAGGTTGGCATCAACGGCCCCCGGAACAAAGGCGCCTGCGATGGCTGCTTGTTCCAGAATGTGGCGCGGGTAATGTGTTGGGAATGCTTCGAGAACGCGGCTGAGTTGGCGTGCCTCTTCTACAACGCGGGCCAAGTCCAAGCCTGCCATTTCGGCACCAGTGCCCAAGCGCAAGACCGCGCCATCGACGCCTTGGTTAATCAGATAATCATCGAGTGCTGCCTGGTCTTTGAGGTAGACTTCGGATTTACCGCGCGCCACTTTGTATAGGGGGGGCTGCGCAATAAACAAGTGACCCGCCTCAACGAGTTGTGGCATTTGGCGATAGAAGAAGGTGAGCAGTAGAGTGCGGATATGTGCGCCATCCACGTCGGCGTCGGTCATGATGACGATCTTGTGGTAGCGCAATTTCGATAGATTGAATTCGTCCCGTCCGATGCCTGTGCCGAGCGCCATAACAAGGTTGCCGATTTCTTGGGACGCAAGCATGCGATCAAACCGCGCGCGTTCCACGTTCAAAATTTTACCGCGCAAGGGAAGGATTGCTTGGGTTCGGCGATCGCGGCCCGTTTGCGCAGAGCCGCCGGCGCTGTCACCCTCGACCAAGAAGACTTCGGTTTTTGAGGGGTCTTTTTCGGAACAATCCTTGAGTTTGCTTGCCAAGAAATTGATGTCGAGCGCAGATTTGCGGCGTGTCAATTCACGCGCTTTGCGGGCAGCTTCGCGGGCCAATGCGGCTTCGATGATTTTTCCGACGATGATTTTCGCTTCGTTCGGGTTTTCTTCGAACCATTCGGCCAGTTTTTCGTTCACAAGGCTTTCGACTGCGGGGCGAACTTCGGAGGAAACAAGCTTGTCCTTGGTTTGGCTTGAAAACTTGGGGTCTGGGACTTTGACTGATAAGACACAGGTCAATCCTTCGCGGGCGTCATCGCCGGTAAAGTTGACCTTTTCACGTTTTGCGATCCCGCTGGTTTGTGCGTAATTGTTAATCGTACGGGTCAGTGCCGCGCGAAAGCCCGCCATATGGGTTCCGCCGTCGCGCTGTGGGATATTGTTTGTGAACGGCAAAACGTTTTCATGGTAACTATCGTTCCACCACATTGCGACTTCGACACCGATGTCGTCGCGTTCACCCAGCATGAAAATCGGATCGGTCATGATGGACGATTTTGAGCGATCAAGGTATTTCACGAACTCTTTCACGCCGCCTTCGTAAAACAGCTCGGAGCGCAGGGGTTCGATGGGGCGTTCATCTTCTAGGATGATGCGCACACCTGAATTCAAGAATGCCAATTCGCGAAGACGTTTTTCCAGCGTTTCAAAGGAATATTCGAGGTTCGAAAATGTGTCGGTCGATGCGAGAAACCGCACTTCGGTCCCTTTTTCGCCATTCGCGTCGCCAACGACGCGCAGATGTTCGACAGTGTCGCCATGTTCAAAGCGCGCATAATGTTCTTTGCCATTGCGCCATACGCGCAATTCCAACCAAACGGACAGTGCGTTCACAACCGAAACACCAACACCGTGCAGACCACCAGATACTTTGTAAGAGTTGCTGTCAAACTTGCCGCCGGCATGCAGCTGGGTCATGATGACCTCTGCTGCAGACACGCCTTCTTCTGTGTGGATATCGACAGGGATGCCGCGGCCATTATCACGTACGGACACGCTGCTGTCGGCGTGAATTTTTACGTGAACATAGTCAGCATGTTTTGCCAAAGCTTCGTCAATGCCGTTATCGACCACCTCATAGACCATATGGTGAAGCCCCGAACCGTCGTCGGTATCACCAATGTACATCCCCGGGCGTTTGCGAACCGCTTCTAACCCTTTGAGAACCTTGATGGAATCGGCGCCATATTCGTTTTCGTTTTGCTCGGCTTCGGACATTTATTAGACCCTTTGTAACTTGAACTGTTTTATACTGTTTCTGGGGGGGAATGTCACGCCCTACACAAGGTTTAGTGGGTATTTTATTACTTTATCCCGCGACACGCCGCTTGCGCCGCCCATTTGGATCGGCACAGCACGAAATCGCGATGAGGACTGATTACTTTTTGTTGCGATACACCTGATCTTCGGTCGGAAACGTGCGCGATTTTACGTCGGCGGCATAGGATGCGACGGCGGTTTCGATGCCTTCAAGCAGGTTGCCATACATTTTCACGAATTTTGGCGGTGTTGGGTTCAGGCCAAGCATGTCCTCAAGCACCAGAATTTGTCCGTCGCAGTCGGCAGAGGCGCCGATCCCGATTGTTGGGATTTGGATTTGTTTGGTGATCTTGGCGGCAAGCGGTTCAACCATGCCTTCAAGCACGATTGCGAATGCGCCTGCGTCTTGCACGGCTTGGGCGTCTTGTTCGTGTTCGATCCATCCGTCTTCGTCGCGGCCTTGGGTTTTGAAACCACCCATCGTGTGGGTCGATTGTGGTGTCAGACCGATGTGACCCATGACAGGGATGCCGCGTTCGACCAAGAAATGGATGGTTTCGGCCATCCGCTTGCCGCCTTCTAGTTTCACGGCACCGCAGTTGGTTTCTTTCATAATTCGAACGGCATTGCGGAACGCCATTTGCGGGCTTTCTTCATAGGTGCCAAAAGGCATATCCACCACGATCAGCGCCCGTTTTGTGCCACGTACCACGGCACGACCGTGCATGATCATCAAATCCAGCGGCACGGGAACGGTCGATTCCATGCCGTGCATGACCATGCCCAAACTATCGCCGACCAAAATAAAATCTGCATAGCGATCAACGATAGCTGCGGTGTGCGCGTGATAGGATGTCAGCGACACAATCGGATCGCCCCCCTTGCGTGCGGTCAACTGTGGGGTTGTGATGCGGCGAATGGGGGCTTGGGCGCTCATGTTAAATCCTTTTGGGCAGGGATGACGCATTGGTCAATCAGAAGAACAGGGTCAAAAGTGACGGCAAGTAAAATAACGATATCGCGATCAATCGGCCCTGTTATCGGGTCAAGGGTAATGGCGTCTTGGATGTCCACGGTTTCAACACGCGCCAAGGGTTCGCGGTCAATCATCGTCCAAATGGCTGATTTGATCTCGTCGCTTGTTGCCCCTGTGGCGACCAAATCGCGGGCCATATCAAAGCTTTGCCATAGAATGGGCGCTGCGGCGCGGGCATCGGGCGACAGGCGGGCATTGCGCGATGACATCGCTAAGCCATCCGCTTCGCGCACGGTGGGGATGGGGCGGATGTCTACGGGAATATCCAAATCACGCACCATGGTGCGGATCACGGCAACCTGTTGGTAATCCTTTTCACCGAAATAAGCGCGATCAGGTTGGAAAAGATTGAATAGTTTGGTGACCACCGTGGCCACGCCCCGAAAATGACCAGGCCGCAACGCACCCATTAATTTATTCGCTAAATCAGTGGTTTCCACGATTGTTTGTGCATCGGGATGATACATGATGTCGGGGGTCGGCGTGAACACCGCTGCCACGCCCGCATCGCGTAGCATGGCCAGATCCCGATCCATGTCACGGGGGTATTTTTCCAAATCTTCGGCGGATCCGAATTGTGTCGGGTTCACAAATATAGACGCGACAACGTGATCATTTTCGGCCTGTGCCGCGCGGACAAGCGACATATGCCCATCATGCAGATAGCCCATGGTCGGGACCAATCCAATGGTTCCTGTTGTTCGAAGTTCGGCCAGAACGCGCCGCAAATCCTGTTTGGTCGCACAGATATGCAAAGGGCCCCTCCAACCGATATATGCTGCATGCGCAATATATATGCTGCACCGGCAAAAAATTCAAATGATCTTTGCGTAGCGGATTTCTGACGTCGGTATCGCGTCGGTGCAACGTCGGTATTGCGTCGGTGGATCAGGTTTTTTTCAACCGTTGAACACACATCGAAATATGGGCCCGTCGGATCAAGGCTGCGGCTGCGACATCGCCGTTTTCCAAGGCATTTGCAGTTTCGTCAATTTCGCGGCGAAAGATGGTGATTTCGTGCCCCAAATCCATCCGCGAGATCGATTTTAACCAAATTCGGGCGGTGCGATAGTACAGGCGTTCCGACATATCCCGTAGGGGTTGGTTGGTGGACAGCGATAGGCCAAAATCGAAAAAATCCATGTTCAAACGCGCAAAGGCACGGGCATCAGGAAGCGCGGCCAGATCATTTCCGCGCTGTTGAAACCCGCGCGCAGTATCAATCACGCGATCATCAATCGAAATGGGGCCAAGCACGCCAATCAGCTGCGCAAGTTCCATCCGTAGGTCATAGACATGTTGCATTTCATGGATATCGACATCAGTGACCAATGTGCCAACGCCATGGACCGATTGCACCAACCCTTCGTCTTCGAGCCGTGCAAGAACGCGGCGCAGCGGCGTGCGTGAGATGCCGAATTCTTTTGCCAAGGCTTCTTCTGATAAACGTGTATCGGGGGGGTAATCCAACAGGCAAATCCTATCCCTCAATTGGGAATAGAGCATTTGGTTCCGATTTGGCGTCGTGTCCGTCATCAGGTCATCTTTTGCCCAAGACCATCGAGCATGTTTAAACAGGCCTCAAGCTGGTCCAAGGCGACATATTCGTCGGCCTTGTGGGCTTGGGCGATGCTGCCGGGGCCGCAAACAATGGCAGACAAACCCATCGATTGGAACAATCCTGCTTCGGTGCCAAAGGGAACCAAATCGGCAGCATTCGCGCCTGTTAATTCCATGACCAGATCCTTGATGGCGTTCTCGTCCATTGGCTCTAGCCCATCCACTTCGCCGATTGTTTGTGTATCAATCCGCGCATCGGGATGAACCGCACGCATCGCGGGCAACAGCATGGTGTCGACATAGGACGCAATCGACGATTTCATATAGTCAAAGTCGGATTTCTGCACAGGGCGGAATTCCCAATCAACCTCGGCCTTTGACACAATCACGTTATGCGCCACGCCACCGCGAATGCCGCCAATGTTCATTGTGGTCCATGGGGGTTCAAAGCGGCTATTGTCCGGGGTGCGCGATTTCATATCTTCGCGCAATTCCATCAGGCGGGTGATGAAACGAACCGCATATTCGGCCGCATTCACACCCAGATCGGGAGAGGATCCATGCCCCGCCAATCCGTGGAATGTGGTTGTGTATTCACAACATCCCTTGTGGCCTTCGATCACGCGCATTTCGGTGGGCTCGCCAATCACTGCCATCGCGGGCTTGTATCCGCGCTTGATCAATTCGGGGATCATGGCAGACGCGCCAAGGCACCCCGTTTCTTCGTCATGGGTGAACGAAAAATGGATCGGACGCTTAAGGTCCATTTTGGCGTAAACGGGGGCCATCGCCAATGTTGCGGCGATAAAGCCTTTCATGTCGCATGCGCCGCGACCAAATAATTTCCCATCCCGCTCATCCAGCGTAAAGGGATCCGTGGTCCAATCCTGATCGGCGACGGGCACCACGTCCGAATGTCCCGACAGGACCAGACCGCCGTCGCGATCTGGCCCAAGTGTGGCAAACATATTTGCCTTGGTTCCTGTTTCGTCTTGATAGACATCGACACGGGCACCCAGTTCGGTCAGATAGGCGGCCATGTAATCGATCATGGCCAGATTGCTATCGGTTGAGATGGTCGGATAAGCGATCAAATCGGCAAGGATGTCGCGTGTCAATGCAAGGCGTGTCATGGTTTTACAAACATCTTTCTGGGACGATCACACAGGGTGCGTGCCGGTCCGCTTTCTGTAATGACGATGGATTCGGTGATTTCCAAGCCCCAATCATCCATCCACAACCCTGGCATAAAGTGGAAGGTCATGCCAGACTGTAGGATCGACTGGTCCTCAGACCGCAGGGAAATGGTGCGTTCGCCCCAATCTGGTGGATAGCTTAGGCCGATGGGATAACCACAGCGTGCGCCACGTTCGATGCCGGCGCGCTCTAATGGCGCAGCCAGTGCGTTGGCGATATCACAGGCGCGATTGCCTGCGCGTGCGACGTCCAACCCTGCCTCGAGCCCTTCGACCAATGCGGCTTCGGCGCGCATTAGGTCATCAGGCGGTGTGCCAAGGAAAATGGTCCGACAAAACGGTGCGTGGTAGCGGCGATAGCAGCCTGAGATTTCGAAAAATGTGGCTTCGCCTGTGGCAAAGGGGCGTCCATCCCATGTTAAATGCGGCGCAGCTGCATCGCTTCCCGATGGCAGCAGGGGCACGATGGCAGCGTAATCGCCCCATGCGCCTTCGACACCGCGCACGCCGTCGGCCAGCACTTCGGCCACGATTTCATTCTTTGGAATGCCGGGTTCGACACGCTCTAACAAGCCATCGATCATCTTTTCGGAAATTGCAGCAGCTTTTCCCATGAATGCCAACTCTTCGGCCGATTTCACGCCACGCTGCCAGTTCACCAAGGCGGTTGCATCGACAAAATCGACATCTGGCATTTCGGTGGTCAGCGTTTCGAACGCTTTGGCCGAGAAATAATAATTGTCCATTTCAACACCGATACGCCCCTTGGCCCCGTATTCGCGTAGGATCTTGGCGAGATCTTGCATCGGATGGCGTTCTGTCGATTGAACGTAGTTGTCGGCATAGCCGTGCACGCGGTCATTGCCCATCCAAACGGTGCGGATCGCGCCATTTGCGTCTTGGCGGCGACCC
>Ga0255755_1002515_pt1 | contig 14916 bp, 10 predicted proteins | sample 011ome_18_FD_179955 | JGI IMG/M metagenome (GOLD analysis project Ga0255755, IMG submission 179955) | Coastal salt marsh microbial communities from the Groves Creek Marsh, Skidaway Island, Georgia - 011501BT metaG (version 2) | ecosystem: Environmental > Aquatic > Marine > Intertidal zone > Salt... | reverse complement strand
GCTGTTCGTAGTATTAATACTACGAACACGAACACTCCTCGCGTTGTTCATCTTGCATTTTTACTACCATCATCTACTGGGAAATTTGTCCGGAGTCTTTCGAGCATTGGGCAGGTTTTTGAATATTCTCACGTCAGAATTTCCGCACAATACTAAACACGTACACGTACAACACTTTGTGTGCCTTCTCGTGAACGCGATGATGATGATGAAACCAACGACGACGACGTGTTCTTCCTCCTCCTCTGTTTCCTCCTCCTCGTCGTCGTCCTTGTCGTCGTCCTCTCTGTTGCGTTCTTCTAAATCGTTTTTTGGTAAGACTTCTTCTTCGACGCAAAAGTCGTTTTCCAAGAGCGCTTCTTTCAAATCATTTTCATCGTCATCATCATCTTCGGGAAGAAGAAGAAGACAAAGACAAAGAAGCTCTCGAGGAGGAGAAGGACAAGATGTGGTTGTTCGCGCTGCTCAGTCGTCGAAAGATAACGAAGATGAAGATGATGACTACGAAACAGAAGAAGAAGAACAGTACGAGTGGGAAGTGGGAGGACCGAACGATGTTCCAATCCCTCACCTGATGAACATATACAAAGGCGAGAAACCTTTGAAACCGTTGCAAACTTCCTTCTGCGCGCCACATTCGAAGACGTGTTTGCCGAGGCACAATAAAACGACGACGAGAAGGTATTTTCGCAGCGATAAGAAATCGAACGTGAAATTCTTCGTTGACCCGGGAGATCGGGTGGTTTTACACTCGTTGGCGTTCGCGACGTCGTTGTCGCCGGATTCCACGTGCGAATTGCCGACGGAAGCGGACGAAGGAATGTCTTCTTCTTCGTCTTCGTACGAGAACACGTCGAGTTGTACGTTTACGCCGCAGTGGGTGGTTCGGGCCGGGCCGAGAGAGAAGGTGTATTTTGCCCCGGAGGAAGTGCACGCGGCGATTGTCACGTGCGGTGGGTTGTGTCCGGGGATTAACGACGTCATTCGATCCATCGTCGGGACTTTAGAGGAAGGCTACGGGGTGTCAAAGATTTCAGGCATTCGATACGGGTTCAGCGGGTTTTGGGAGGAAGGTTTTGAGAACATAGAATTATCGAAGAAAGCGGTGAGGAAAGCGCACAAGCAAGGCGGGAGTATCTTAGGATCAGCTCGAGGCGGTGGTGACGTCGATAAGATTGTCGACAGCATTTTAAGACAAGGGATCAACATGCTGTTTGTTATCGGCGGAAACGGGTCCCACGCCGGCGCGAATGCCATCTCCGCCGAATGCGCGAGAAGAGGAAGTTTAGTCTCCGTCGTTGGCGTCCCGAAAACGATCGATAATGATATTTTACTTTTGGATAAAACCTTCGGTTTCGATACCGCGGTTGAAGAGGCGCAAAAAGCTATTCAAGCGGCTACGATTGAAGCGCAATCTGCGCTGAGAGGGGTTGGCGTCGTGAAACTCATGGGCAGACAATCTGGATTTATTTCCATGTACGCCACTTTAGCCTCCGGTGATGTAGATATTTGTTTGATTCCAGAGGTGGACTTTGACGTCCACGGAGAAAACGGCGTCATCGAGCACGTGAAGGATCTTTTAGACGAGCAAGGCCACTGCGTCCTCGTCATCGCGGAAGGCGCCGGGCAAGAGTTCGTAAAAGTCTCGGGCACGGACGCCGGCGGAAACCCTCTCCTTGGTGATATTGGACCGTGGTTGTGCAAAGAAATCAAAAAAGAAACGAAATGCGACGTGAAATATATCGATCCAACGTACATGGTTCGCGGTTGCGTCGCCAACGCGCACGATGCGATCATGTGTAACGTCTTGGGTCAAAACGCAGTCCACGGCGCGTTTGCCGGCTTTACCGGAATCACCATCGGTTACGTAAACACGCACTGCGTATACCTTCCCATCCCGATGATTATCGAGAAAGAGCGATTGGTCGACCCGAAAGGAAGGATGTGGCACAGAATGTTGACGAGTACTGGGCAACCCGATTTCAAAGAATACGAAGACGACGAAGACGAAGACGCGTCCAAGGAGAACAACATCCCGGACAAGGAGATCTTCGAACCCGTGCGTTGAGATACTCATTGATTATATTATTATTATTATAACGCACTCCTCCGTAGTGCTCTAGCCACCCGATGTAACTTTATTTAAGAGATAATAATAATATTAATAATATTAATAGCGTCCTCTTCCAGGTATCTTACTTTTACTTTATCTCCTCCCTAAAGCTGCTGCTGCTGCTCCCGCTGAGAAAGAGCTTGTACGTGTTGGACTGCTTACAGTCATCAGTTTTGTCTCATTTTACGCAGCAAAAAGAGAAAAAGAACAGTTCCTTCCTCTTCTTCACAACACGCACACGTTTTGTCTTAATATAATACTATCTATTATTAATTCGTAATAATGGCTGACGCAGCCGCACCAGCGCCTGAACTCAAGGAGTACCCGGAGTTTCCCGGGCAAAAGCTCTCCAAGAGGTACGTATATTGCGTTTCTTGTTGTCGTTGTCATCATCATCGTCATCATCATCATCATCATCATCATCACCGCTTTGGATTTTTACACATCCGTTTTAGGAATACTCACCTTCTTCTTCTCTCTCGCATACAAAAACACACACAAAACTTTAGCGAGTACAAAAAAATGCTCAAGAGACAAAAAGCGGACGAAGAAAAAGCCGCAAAAGCTGCCGCCAAGGTGCGATTACTGAGAAGCTTTTGAGAGCTCTTTCATCAAATTCAAAGATGAGAGCGTTGAAGCCCTTCTTTGTTTTTTTTTCAAAAAACGCTCTCCTCTTTTTTGTCCTCCTTGCTGCGACCGATTTATAAAAACTTCTTTTGTTTTCTCTGTTTTGCGCCATATGGTTGTTGTTGTTGGAAAGAAGAAGTACTGACTTAGAATAAAATGAACATCATTTTTCTCTCTCTTATTCACACAGGCGGAGAAAGAAAAGAATCAACCGACGAAGACGAAATCCGCGGAAGATTCCGAGGCTGATTTAGACCCGACGCAATACACGGAGAATAGAATCAAGCAAGTCCTCGCGCAGAAGAAAGCGGGCGGGCATCCGTACCCGCACAAGTTTCACGTCTCTTTGCAATTGAAAGACTTCATCGCGAAATACGAATCTGCCACGAAGGATGGCGAACAGTTGGACGAAGAAGTCAGTTTGGCCGGGAGAATTATGAACAAGAGAGCGAGCGGGAACTCGTTGATCTTTTACGATTTGTGCGCGGAAGGATTGAAGGTGCAAGTGACTGCGGAGGCGCAAGCGGCGGAAAGTTTGGAAGACTTTAAGGCGACGCACGAGAGAACGAGAAGAGGTGATATTGTCGGGGTGAGAGGAAAACCAGGGAAGACGAGAAAAGGGCAGTTATCGTTGTTTCCGTCGTTTACGCAAATTTTGACGCCGTGCTTGCACATGCTTCCAAGAACGGAAGGTTCCGGGTTGAAGGATCAAGAGACGAGATACCGCATGCGCTTTTTGGATTTAATCATGAACAACAACGTTCGCGATACGTTCATCATGCGATCTAATATCATTCGCTACGTGAGAAAGTACTTGGACGACAGAGATTTTGTTGAAGTGGAAACGCCGATGATGAACATGATCGCCGGCGGCGCCACGGCGAAGCCGTTTATTACGCACCACAACGATTTGAACATGACGTTGTTTATGCGCATCGCTCCGGAATTGTACTTGAAAGAATTAGTCGTCGGTGGTATGGAGCGCGTGTATGAAATCGGTCGTCAATTCAGAAACGAAGGCATTGACATGACGCACAACCCGGAATTTACGACCTGCGAATTTTACCAAGCGTACGCTGATTACGACGATTTGATGAGGATGACGGAAGAAATCATTAGTGGAATGGTTAAGGACTTGACAGGATCCTATGTCATTCAATACCACGCGAACGGACCGGAAGAGGAACCGGTGACGATCGATTTTACGCCACCGTTTAGACGCATTTCGATGGTTTCTGGTTTGGAGGAAGCTTTGAACATCAAGTTCCCGGAGGAAGGCTTTGGCTCTCAAGAGTGCGAAGATTTCTTGAAAAAAACTTTGAAAGATTTGGACATCACGGACTTGCCGTTGCCGCATACCACGGCACGCATGCTCGATAAACTCGTCGGTGATTATTTGGAGGAGCAATTGGTGAACCCGGGCTTTATTTGCGATCACCCGCAAATCATGTCGCCGTTGGCGAAATACCACAGATCTCTCCCGGGCATGACGGAACGCTTCGAACTTTTCGTGAACAAGAGAGAGTTGTGCAACGCGTACACGGAGTTGAACGACCCGATCGATCAAAGAGACCGATTTGCGGAACAAGCGAAAGCCAAATCGTCCGGTGATGACGAGGCGATGCTTATCGACGAAATGTTTGTGACGAGTTTGGAGTACGGTTTGCCGCCGACGGGCGGTTGGGGATTGGGCATCGATCGATTGACGATGATGCTCGCCGACCACAACACCATCAAGGAAGTTTTGTTGTTTCCGATGATGAAACCAGACGCCACAGGTCAACAAGTCGCGGACGACATGAAGAAATTATCTGTTAAAGGAGACGGTGCGTAAAATTTTTTCGGTTTGTTCGTTTGTTCTTGTTCTTGTTCTTGTTGTTTTGGTTGTTGAGAAGAAGAACGCTCACCATATTACGTCTCTCAGATAATAAGGAAAAGACGGCTCCTACTGCTGCTAAACACGAGAAGAAAGAGCACGGAAAGCCGTTGACGCACGACGAACCGACTTCAGACGAGTGGGCTACGGGTGCGCACGGTAGAGCCGCTGGTGTTCTCGAGACGAAAGATTGGACTGATACGATGTACACCGCTCCAAAGTAAAAAGTACAACTATTATAAAAATACCATAGCAAAATAATCATATTCACATATACCAAGTATCTTATCTTCTTCTTCTTCTTCTTCTTCTAAATTACAAATGTGTGTATTAAGTCTAATGTTCCACCACCAAAGTGAGGGAATGAGCTAAAAGAAATTTCCTACTATATATATTGTTGTCTTTCTTTTAATTCTTCTTTTGCGACTTTCCTCTCGTGATGGTCTTCGCTTCACCCGCTTCGCTCTTACCATCCATGGTTTCAACGAACGACAAATCACCCAAATCGCCATATTTGTCCCCGAATCGAGTGACTTGACCGACATCCGTCATGATCGCCCCTTTCTTCCCTTGGAAAAACGGGTGGTTTCCAGACCAAATATCCACGACGTATTCCGCTTGGGTACCGCCGACGGTCATCACCTCTTGTCCGTTGCACACAACCTTCGCCTCTTGGTAAAATTCTGGTTGCACTGCCTTTTCGCCTTTCACTCGTTTCACTTTTTTACCTAAGTCTTGGTTTTCAGCCATGCACACCGTGGACTTTGCAATCTGTGTTTAAAGGAGTACACATAAGAGAGAATTTGGTGAGAAATTTGTTTTTTTTGTGAGAGAAGAAATGGATAAGCGAAAACGAGAAAACAGCCCCGTTTTGAGGTTTTTACGCGCTTTTTCCTTTCCAGCCAAAGCCTTTGGTCTCTCGCGCGCGCCGTGGGAAACCCGCTTCGCGAAGCGAGAGAGGCGCGAAAGTATCTCTTTCTTCGCACACATTTTCTCGACGAATATATTTCTGGACAGAAACGAACGGTTCGTCCATCTCGCGTCCATCTCTTCTACGCGCGACGTAAACGACGAATGAACCACGCACTCCATTTGGCCACCAAATTTGACTCCTTTTCGCTTGAACAAACAAAAAAACAAGAAAAGAAAAAAAATCAACACTTTCCGCGCGAAAGGCAACGAGAGGAACATACCTTGGTACTGCGTGATTTCGCCGGAGTTCCGACGAAATTCGCGACCTGCGCGGTTCTGAGAGACGTGGATGCGGAGAACATTTTTTATTCGCGTGTCGCGTGTGCTCGTTTTCTGCCGAATTTCGATGGACACGACACCACAAAGAGAAAGAGGAGTCAAAAAGGTGGGACAGAGAAAACGCAAAATCTCTTTTCTCTCATTTTTTGTTTTTTTGTTTTTTCTGCCCTTTTTTGTCTAAATCGTACTAAGCGAGAGTCTCCTTTGCTTTTGCACTCGTGTCATCAATCTTCACACGACGACCGAGAAAGAGAGAGTGTAAAAGAGAAAAAACTCTAAAAAGATCATGGCGACGGTCGGGGAGAACAACAACACCACCACCAACAACAAACTCGCGGAGAACAACAATACCATCGGAGGAAGAGAAGGACAAGGAAAAGTGAGAAAGAGAGAGTTTGGAGAGTGCGAGGATTTGGAAAATTATTATCGTCGCGAAGAGAAAAATAATTGTCCAACGAATGCGAACGAGAATACTACGAATACGAATACGAACGAACAACAACAAAGAGGAACGAACATGTCCACCTCCTCTTCCATGCAAAGAGTCGGTGGATTTAAACGGTTACGAACCGGGGACGCGTACGCTCGACGATTGATCGACGTCAGAGGGTTTGAAATGTCCCACTCACAACTGGGAGACTTGGCGAGATTTATAGATCTCTTACCCAGAAGTTTAGAACCAACCGTCGCGCGAATATTAGAGGAGTGTTTGTCCATCGACGATGCGATCGTGGAACTTTCGAGCTTACAAACGACGACGAGTGGTGGTGGAAACACACCAACTGTCAGTCAGTACCAATACGGCGGCGCGGCGTGCTCTACGCACGACACGAACGGGGGCGAGTCCGAGGTCGTCGCCGAGGCGAGGGATTTGGCGTTGAAGACGTCGCAGGAGGATTTGACATCGCCGCAAAGATTGTCGTACGAAACGGCTAGGATTCCAGATGGGGCAGACAGAACGACGCCAGCGACGTCTGGAAATGGGGCGCAGCATCATCACCGTAGCGCGAATAACACGAATAACGCGAACGACGCGTTTAGAAGTAACAACAAGACGAGCTTAGACGCCGGCGAGTGGGTTTCCGCTTTAGTCCGAGAAATGCAAAGCGCTTCGAGCGTGAACGACGCGGAGCATCGGGCGACGAATGTTTTGAGAGCGTTCGAGGAATCCACGCTGGAACAAGCTGAGATAGAAATCAAAAGGATCCGAAAACAGAACGAACTTCTCAAAAGGGCGGTGACTATTCAAAACGCACGATTGAAGCAAAGCGGCGACGCGCAGACGCTGAAAAGACAAGTTGCGGAGCTGCAAAGCATGTGTCAATCGTACGAAGAGCAATTAGCGACGGCACAGAGGAATAATTATTCGCTAGGCGTGCACTTGAGAGAGGCGATGATGAATAACACCAACGGAAATAACCGAAACGGCGGACCGGGAGGAGGCAGTCCTTTCGGCGATCCCAACAGAGATGTATTTTAGCAAAGAAGAAGAGAAAGAGAGACCGTGAAAAACGGTTTCTTTTCAATTGTTGTATAACACAAGCACTTTAGCGAATGTATAAAATCTATAATAAAATCTATAAAGTCTACGAGTATCTATTCGTTTTATCTACGTCTTTTCTTCTTCCAACCAGCTCGCGAGCGCGACGTACGCGTTTCTATACCGTTCGAGCTCTCGTTCGTCTCGAAGTCGTCCTTCGCTTTGGAGCCCTTCGAGTACGCCCATTCGTTCTTTCGCGTACTCTCGGCGGTTGATTGCGTACGCTTTAACGTTTGAGCTCTTTTTCTCTTCTTGTAACTTCCCCAGCCATAAATCGAGCACCGAAAGCGTCTTCTCTTCGCCGGTCTTTTTCGTGCACTTCATGACAACGTGCGCGTTCGCGTTCTCTATAATCAAAGACTCCTTCTCTATGCACCATTTATTTTGCCACAACCACTCGCGAAATTCGACTAACTCACCCGCGGGTGGATTTATCACTAAAGTACGAACGCTGCTGCTCGTTTCCGCGCTTCTCCCGCGAGAGAGTAGCTTTCGAATGAGTTTCGTCCCCATCCCGGCGAAAATGACCACGTCTACGTTCTCTTCCGTCACGCTCTCCAACCCATCCCCGATGCGAAATTCTATTTTGTTCTTTGTTTTCTGATGTTCATCGTCATCATCGTCACCACTCTCACCACTCTCGCTCGCACTCGTACTCTTCCTCCGAAAACTCCGTAAACACTCGTTCGCGTAGTTCACTTCGTTTTGGCTCTTATCTATGCCGATGACTCTCTTCACGCCTCGAGAGTGCAACAAGAGAGACATTTGTCCGTGACCGCACCCGACGTCGGCGACGACGACGTCTTTCCCACTTTCCAGAGCGTAATTTACGATAGTTTCTGCCCTGTTGTGCTTCTCACACTCATCGTCAATATCAGCATCATCCCAACGCGTCGTCGTCGTTTCCAACTTGAACCGCCGTCGTTGGAGGACGAGCGAAGGACGAGAGGAAAGGCACCACATCATCGTTCTCTTCGTATTATTATTATTATAAGTAGTTTTTGACGACGATGATGTGAGTTTTGTCATCGCACTTCTTACGGTCATCATCATCATCATCCTTTCTCTCATGTCTCATTTTCTCTCAATTCTTTCCCTATACGACGAAATGAGGGGAAACAAGGGAGAAAAAAAGTTCAAAAATCCGCATTTATTAGCATCACTCTGCGCAACAATGCAGCAACAACAAACACAGATGCAGATTCCAAAGCTCTCGCAAAACATCACCTTACGCGGGAGCACGGAAATCGTGACTGAATTTTTCGGCTACGCGGTCAATTCCATCTTATACCAGCGAGGTTTATACCCACCGTCCACGTTCGAGGTGAAGAAAAAATACGGTTTAGGCATGCTCGTGAGTTCGGACGAGGAGATTAAAAACTATCTGGTGTCGGTTTTAGATCAAATCAACGAGTGGCTGATCGAGAAGAAATTGGAGAAGTTAGTTTTGGTGATCAGTTCGGTGAGAACGAGAGAGACCGTGGAGAGATGGGTGTTTGATATAGAAACGGATTCGGAGATTGGATTGGAAGAAAACGAGGAAAACGTGAAACCAACAGAAGGAGGAAAAGGAGGAGAAAAGAACAAAAAATACGAAAAATCGAAACAGGACATCACGAACGAAATAGCGGCGATTATGCGTCAAATAGCGGCATCGGTGACGTTCTTACCGTTACTGGAAGATGAGTGTTCGTTTGATTTGATCGTGTACACGAATAAGGATTCAGAGACGCCGCAAGAGTGGGAGGAGAGCGACCCGAGATTTATCCGCAACGCCGAGACCGTCAAGTTACGAAGCTTCTCGACGAAAGTGCATTCGGTGGAGGCTGCGGTGGCGTACAAAGCGGAGAGCCCTTTGAATGTGTAACAAACAATGAGAATGATAAAAATAAGATTATTTATGTGAATAAATAACCAAAAATATGCGCGCAAGTGAGAAAGAGAGATACACCAACACCCGTGAAAACGAAAAGAAACGCAGAGAGGAAAACGGAGAAAGATATACATATAGAGTTTTTGTTTTGATGGATTTGTTTATTTTATTTCAATTGTTCTTAGTATATAGTATTCATGGCCAATAGGAATTGATTATGCTGCTGCTTATCTGGCGACTTGAACGGCACCGACTTCCGCGTTGCAGGCTTCCGGCGTTTGCGCCTCAGACGGCGGAACGATTTGCCAGAATTGCTCCTTCATGTTCGCCCAATCCGCTAAGATGGCCTTGCCCTTCGGGGAACCCGTCTTCTCAACGTGTTCAGAGATCAAGTCTTTGCATTGCTTCTCACCAGCTTCGGTGGAAATGCGTTGCATGACGACGATCTCACCGTTCACCTTCGACTCAAACGTGTTGTCTTCGTCGAGAAAATAACCGATGCCACCAGTCATGCCGGCGCCAACGTTTCTACCAACTCTACCTAAGCAGACAACCACACCGCCAGTCATGTACTCGCAAGCGTGATCGCCGCATCCTTCAACGACAGTTTGCCCCAAGGAATTTCTCACGGCAAATCGTTCGCCAGCTCTACCATTGATGAAGATCTTACCGCCCGTAGCACCATACAAGCAGGTGTTACCGGCAATGGTGGAATCTTCAGCCTTGAATCCAGCACCTGGCGGCGGCATAATCGACACGGTACCACCACTGATCGACTTGCAAACGTAATCGTTCGCTTCACCGACAAGTTGGACGTCCATGCCACCGACGACAAACGCACCGAAGGATTGACCACCAGCGCCTTCTAACTTGATCGTCAACTTGCCCTTGAACCCATCGTCGCCGTACTTGGAAGCAATGTTACCAGCGATTCTCGCCATAGCGGCGCGGTCTACGTTGACAATCTTGGACGAAACCGTGTGCGTACCTTGCGTTTCGATGCATTTCTTGACGCCGGCATCGGCGAGCAAAATATCATCGAGCAATTCGCCGTCATCGTGGACTTTTTGGTTGATTCTCGCCTTGGACGAACCAGCCTTTCCGGAGGAAGTAGTCAAGAGAGACAAGTCCAAGTGGTTCGTCTTCGGATCATTTTGTTCTTTTTGTTTAAGCAAATCGTTTCTGCCAATGACTTCGTCGAGAGACTTGTAGCCCATTTCGGCGAGGATGACGCGCACTTCTTCAGCCGCAAAGATGAAAAAGTTCACCAAGTCACTCGGCGCGCCCGGGAATCTCGCTCTCAATTCTTCTCTTTGGGTCGCAACGCCAACCGGGCAGTTGTTCGTGTGGCAAATTCTCGCCATGACGCAACCGGTTGCAATCATAGCAACGGTACCAAAGCCAAATTCATCCGCACCCATCAACGCCCATTGCATGACATCGAGCCCAGATCGGCAACCGCCATCTGCTCTCAAAACAACGCGCTCTCTCAAACCGTTCTCAACCAACGTTCTGTGAGATTCAACGAGACCAAGCTCGACTGGGCCACCGCAGTGCTTGATAGAAGACAACGGAGAAGCACCTGTACCACCGTCACCACCCGAAATTTGGATGATATCGGCATTCGCCTTGGCAACGCCAGACGCTACAGTTCCGATACCCGCTTGACCGACGAGTTTCACGGAAACCTTTGCTTCCGGATTGACCGCGTGCAAGTCAAAAATAAGCTGCGCTAAATCCTCGATGGAGTAAATGTCGTGGTGCGGAGGCGGAGAAATCAACGGCACACCGGCCTTGGATTTTCTCAACCAGGCAATATACGGCGAAACTTTTTTCCCTGGCAACTGCCCGCCTTCTCCCGGTTTGGCACCTTGCGCAACCTTGATTTCGTGTTGGTTCGAGGACATCAAAAACGAAGTCGTGACACCAAATCGACCAGAGGCGACTTGCTTGATCGCAGATGACGCGACGTCACCGTTCTTCAAACCTCTCAAGTACGGGAACGAGTCCGTCGAACCGTCCGACTTGGCGTCCGAGATCGGGATAAATCGCTTCGGATCTTCACCACCTTCGCCAGAGTTGGACTTACCACCGATTCTGTTCATGGCGACCGCAATCGCTTCGTGGCACTCTTGAGAAATGGCGCCCAAAGACATGCCACCGGTGCAAAATCGAGAAGCGATGTCCGCAGCGGATTCAACCTCGGAGATATCGATCGGCTTACGGTCGGATTTAATGTCGAGACGATCTCTCAAGCAAGTAGCCGGACGCGTGTTGCGGTGTTCTTCGTATAACTTGTAGGATTCGGCATCCGGGGCATCGCCACCTAAACCAATGGCTTTGTGCAAGAGCTTGGACATTTCTTGGTTGTTACCGTGGTATTCGCCATTTGGCTTGACTTGGTACATGCCAGAAATCTTGAGCTTGTCCATGGTTTCCGATTCACCTGGGAACGCAGAGTCGACAAACATTTTCGTTTCCGCGGCGAGTTCGTCCAAAGTCAAACCACCAATTCTGGAAACCGTGCCTTTAAAGGCGACGTCGATGAGCTCTGGTCCAATACCGTACGCCTCAAAGATTTGCGCACCGTGGTACGACGTGATGAGAGAGATACCCATCTTCGAAAGAATCTTCTTCAAGCCCTTGTTGATGGCGTTCTTCAAGTTTCTTTGAACGTCCTGTTGCGACATGAGCGGGAGTTTACCGGTGCTCATTTGCTTTTCAACTTTGGTGGAAGATCTCCACTTTCTCGCAGTTTCCAAAGCCAACCACGGGCACACAGCCGAGGCACCGTAACCAATCAACACCGCAAAGTGGTGTGTGGAAAACGCCGACGCGGACTCAACGACGATCGACGCCTTCGAGCGCAAACCAACCTTAATCAAGTGGTGGTGAACCGCACCAACAGCCAAAAGCGACGGAATCGCTGGAGAATCCGGACCCTCGTCAGGCTTATCGGTGATGACGATGCACTCAGAGCCTTTTTGGACGGCTTCGGCACATTCTTGGCACAACTTGTCCAAACCAGCCTTCAAACCACCGGCGCCGTTGGTGTATCGCGCTTTGATCGTCGCCGTCTTCAAATGCGGGTGGTTTTGGATGACGGTCAAATCCGAATCAAACAAGAACGGACTCGACAAAGAAACCGCCGGCGCGTCGTCCGAGGAGACGTCCAACAAGTTCCCCTTGGCGCCCAAAGTAGTCTCCAAAGACATAACCAAACCCTCTCTCAACGGATCGATCGCCGGATTAGTAACTTGGGCAAATCTTTGTTTGAAGTAGTCGTAGAGCAAGCGCGGTCTCGAAGAGATGACCGGAACCGGAGTGTCGTCACCCATCGACCACGTCGGCTCGATGCCTTCTTGCGCCATGGATTCAACAATCATGGAAACATCTTCGGAAGCGTAACCAGCTCTGGCTTGGGACTCGATGAAGGAAACGTCGTCCATCGTCGGCTCCGGCAACGGCGGGCACGATTTCAAGCGGTGAATGTTGTTCAACCATTTGCCATACGGGCGCGTCGAGGAAACTTCCTTGGAAATTTCTTCGTTCTCTTTGAACGTGCCGTTTTCCAAGTCGACGCAGATCATCGTACCCGGACCCAAACGTCCTTTCTTAACAACGTTCGGCGCGTTGGACATGATGTCGTTCAAAACGCCAACCTCAGACGCGACATAAATGTAATCATCCGAAGTTTGCCAGAATCTCGCGGGTCTCAAACCGTTTCTGTCTAAGCGGCAGCCAACTTTCTTACCGTCAGAGAAGACCAATAAAGCTGGGCCGTCCCAAGCTTCCATGATACCAGAGTAGTACTGGTAGAAGTTCTTCGCTTCCGGAACGGTCGCTTCCAAATCCGGGTGATTTCTGAACGCTTCCGGAACGAGCAACATCATAGTCTCTTCCGGCTCGCGGCCAGTTTTAACCAAGAGTTCCGCGACTCTGTCAAGGTTCGCGGAATCAGAAGCCGCCGGGTCACACAACGGACGGAACTCTTGCTCTCTGCCTCCCCATATAGCGTTGGTCATCTTTGCTTCGTTGGAAGCCATCCAGTTCAAGTTACCTTGCAACGTGTTGATTTCACCGTTGTGACCCAAAAATCTCATCGGTTGCGCCAACGGCCACTTCGGCGTGGTATTCGTGGAGAAACGTCTGTGATAGATGGAGAACGACGACACGTAGTCCTTATCTTGCAAATCGAGGAAAAATTGTCCGACAACAGCAGATCTCAACATACCTTTATACACGATTGTTCTGCAGGACATGGTGCACACGTACATGTCTTCCAAGTCAGCCATGTTCCCGAGGCGCACTTTTTCGGCGTTTTTCCGGGCAAAGTAAAGCTTGCGCTCTAATTCGTCCCCAGTCGCGCCAGCACCATCGATCAAGCATTGCTCAATCGCCGGTTGCGTGATCTTAGCCATCGGGCCGACGATATCATTCTTCGTCGGCACGTCTCTCCAGCCGAGAACTTTCAAACCTTCAGCCGCGATGGCTTTCTCAAGCTCCGCCTTCGCCTTGGTTCTTTTGCCCTTATCGGTCGGCAAGAAGGTCATGGAAACAGCGGAAGATTCTTCGGAAAAGCCAGAAATACCGTTCGCAGCACACCATTTGGATAACATCTGCCACGGGATTTGCGTCATGATGCCGGCGCCGTCGCCGGAGTCGTTGTCCGCAGAGCACGCGCCTCTGTGTTCCATGCAACCTAAAGCAGACAAGGAATCATCGACACATTTGTGGGTTCTTTCACCTTTCAACGACGCGATCACCCCGACGCCGCACGCATCTCTTTCTTCCAAGATTTGATTCAAATCCACCGCACCGCCTTCGTACGGTTGGTACTCTCCTCTGAGAGCACCGAAATCCATCGCTTTTTGGGCAAAAATCTTAGTCGATCTCAACGCCACCTTGCGAGTAGGAGCCGACGATCTCACATTACTTCTGTTGGCAATGTTCTGTTAAAGTTTAAAGGTGGAGAAAAGCGAAAGTAATCATCAGTATCTGTGTTAAAAGAAATGTAGAAATCGAGACTCCGCTTTTTCCCTCTCCCACAGAGGAGGGAAAACTCGTTCTTACGCGAACACGTCGATTAATAGTTCGAAATGCGCTCTAGGCGGTTTAACTCGCGAGTCGCAAGTGAAGCAAATTCTATCCAACCAAACGCAAAACAATATCAATGGTGTAATATCCTACCTTTTTGGCACCGAAAACCTTCGTCTGCATCACCTGCGACATAGCCTGGGACGCCATTTTCAGCCTACGTCGCTCTTAAATTTGCTTTTTCACCAAATAGGCGTAAAATCCAAATATAATAAAGTGTACACGGGAGAAAAGAAAACTACCGCTTTGATATATACGTGTTGCGTGTATATCAAATTCAATTTGTGTGTGAATGAAATTCTCTCGTGAGGAATTCCGGATCAATTTCGCTTCGCTTCGCTTACACTCGACGGCGCGCGCGCTCGCTTTTTCTCTTTTTTTGTGGATTGTTTGGGAGATGATGGGTTATTTTGCAAACAACAAAAAAATTATAACGAAACAGAGAAGTGGATAGTGTGGGCTCCTGGGCTTATGAATATTATTGTTTCCTCTCAAAAATACGAGGGAGAAGAAAGGAGTTTTACGAGGGGCGAAACAAA
>Ga0255755_1002506_pt1 | contig 14955 bp, 10 predicted proteins | sample 011ome_18_FD_179955 | JGI IMG/M metagenome (GOLD analysis project Ga0255755, IMG submission 179955) | Coastal salt marsh microbial communities from the Groves Creek Marsh, Skidaway Island, Georgia - 011501BT metaG (version 2) | ecosystem: Environmental > Aquatic > Marine > Intertidal zone > Salt... | reverse complement strand
AATAATAAATTGCAAATATTTGATACTTTAAAGAAACAATCAAATAACGAAGAATTGAAAGAATATAAGAATTTTGTTGATGAAATTGTGTCGGAGTATATGAATATATTTGTGTATCATTTGTATGCACTTGCAATTTCATCAAATGATGACGCGAAATATATCGACGTAATGATAAAAGGTATTAAAAATAGTTTCGATAGTATACAAAATATATTGTCGTCACCAATAACAAAACAAAAGAGTAAATTAACAGATTATATTATCACAAATTTCAATTCATTACATAATGATGATATATATTCAAATAGATTTTTCGATCATGTAAAAACTGATAAGCAGAAAGAAGGAGAAACAATGACACAAAACATACAAATATTGAGACGAATTGTAGACCAATTAAAAAATATATATTCGGATTTAAACAATCTCATCATACTGTTCAATCAAAATGGTTCAATATCATCAATACGAGTTTTTACACAGATAAATGATATTAAAGATAAAATAAACGTGTCTGTACAAGATTTAAACATGGTTATAAAACAAAATGAACAGTTTCAAAATGACCTTGATATCATATACAACAATGATAATCCCAAATATATGATGGAATATAAATTTATTGACGTCAAAACAGATGTTGTAAAAAATATACAAATCAATGAAGGTATTGTCAATATTTTGAAAGAGATGTTTGAAATATGTAAAAAGACATGTGATGAAATAGTGAAAATCAATGAATTATTACCTGCAAAAGAGATTGATACTGAAGTTATAGATAAATGTAAACAAAATCTCAAATCATTTGGTAATGTCATTGAGTCAAATATTTCAAGTATTAATAATGATTTAACAATATTTAATGCTAAAGAAGAAAATGATATCAAAAATGTTGTAGAAATTAATAATCCTTCGAGATCATCAAGTTTGTTGATTGGAACTAAAGCAAAACAAATTGATTCCGAAATTTATATGGTATATTTTAATATTATCGTATCTATTATACTATCAAATTTAATTATTTTATAAAATATAGAGAATCATGGATGATAAAATTTTCACAATAGGCAATAAAGAAGATTATATAGACTTTGAAAAAAATCCAAAAAATACTGATTTACTTCCAGTCAAAAACCTTCCAATGTCTTATTTTCCATTTTTTTATAATAAACAAGAGTCATCAATTGAAAAAATTAAGAGATTAGTTCCTTTGTTTGAATCGAAATCAAAAATTCCAAACGGAATGAATGGTAATGTTGCTGAAAATGATATTGACACAGATGCGTTGTTTGTTCTTCTCACAAAACTGGAAGATTCGTATCAACCTTTCAATAACAATTATATAACACACATCAACATTGTAATATTTGTTTTTTGGGTGACATTTTTGTATTGTTTGATGACAATTGCTGCATATTTCTTAAAGCGTTATTATGTATATTTTATAATAGTTGTGATAGTTTTATTACTTATACTAGCGTCTATGTGGGCATTATTGATGACAAGTAAAAGTTTTTAAAATTTAAAATTTATATTTATTAATATTATTTTTTTATTTACATTGATTAAGGGTAATATGTCAGATAATCAGAATGATAAAATTGACAACAGTTTGAAATCTGAATCAAAGACAAATATGGAAATAAAAAATGACAGTAGTGATAATGTTAATAACGTTAAAGAACCCGTCAAACGTTCTTTGATGGACGAGTTAAAATACAAGTTTTCTTATCTTAATGATTTGAAACCCGATAATGCAAAAAGTCTGGTCCAAAGTAACAACATTGTCGATGACAACTTTGTACACAAAATAAATCCTACAAGATTTGCTTTTTATCAAGAATTTATTCGTGAAATTCAGAAGAATCCCGAACTTTTGAAAAAAATAATTTATGAGAACAAAATGATAAAGCACAAAAAAGAAGATGAAGACAAAATGATCGAGAATATTGTTAATAATTTGGAAGGTTTATATAGAATTCCTGAAAAGACGACCAATTATATTGCTTATAAGAAAAAGAAAATGAAGGATGAAAATGAGAATATAGTAAAACAATTAGAAAAGATAATTTCGCTCGGAGAAACATTAGATTCGGGATTTGAATACCAAGAAAACTCACCAACAATACAAAACAATAAGAAAAAGATTTTGGAACAAACATTTGTTGGTGGTCAAGAAGGTACAAAATTGGATACCATGAAACAAAACATGGAAATGGAGAAAAACAAGGAATTCGAAACATATGATGACAATATCCAAAAAATGGAAACAAAATTCAAAGACGGTGCTGTATTGAAAAAATTTTCAAAAAAGTTATCAGAAGTAAATGACGACGAAAAACTATCAGGTAATGATAAGGCAATGAAATTGAAAGATATTGTTAGTGATATTGAAAATGACAAGTTTACTACAATAAATAGTTTAAATATATCTAAAGACGACAGATTATTGTTTATTGGTGTTACGTTTTTGATAAGATTAGTATCGTTAGGAATAATTGATTGGTCACTATCTACAAATTTTGTGACATCATTTACTTCGGCATTTATATTATATATAATGATTTATAGTCTGTTTATATTGCTTATTTTGATTATGGTAAATGTTCAGTATCAAGTTCCAATCAGTGAATTATATAACTCCGAACATAGTTTGTTTACTGCCATATCTGGGTCGATGTACTATTTTTATATGAGACCAGGATACTTCTTTTCAAGTATAACGAGATTTATTGCTCATTTAGGTATAATGGCATCTATAACAACGATTGCGATATTAATTAAAGATAAAGATCAGCATAAAGGTAATTTGAATTACAATTATGCAGAGAAGAAACGAATTCGTAAATCTGTTCATAATTTTACTCTTTTAATGTGGGTATTTACATCATCTTTAGCAATGTATTTGTAGTAGTCATTCTTTTTTGTTTTTGTATTTTAGAGGTGTTCTAAAAATACAAAGATGTCGCGTGCACGATTGAATTATATAAAAGAGATGTTGATAGATAATCTTTCGTCAAATGCTGTATACAAGAGAGATCATATAAATGGTGCTCTAAAAAGGTATTTAGAATTGAAATACAAAAAAGATAACAAAGATGAATTTCATAATACTGTAGATGAAATGATACAAGAAAAGTCGAAATTTATACAAGAAAAGAGGCAAAAGTTTCGTTCAAGTCCTCCGCAAAATGTTGAAAACCTGAATACAGAACTAGAAAAATTAAAAACAAACATTTCAGATCTACAAAATGATCAAACATTGAGTAAAAAAGACAAGAAATCTCAAAAAGATGAATTGAATGCGAAAATTTCTGAGATAAAAATCAAAAAACAAAACCTGGAGGATGAACATGTTAGTGTAGATATCAATGAAATTAATAATTTGGAAAAAGAAAAAGTTGACTTTGAATTAACTACATTTGAAGAATTAGAATTACTTAAATATGCAAATTTTTTTGAAGACATTTTAGATTTTGAAGCAGATGAAGAATGTAATACAGGTTTGTATAATTGTTTCGAAAAACAACTCGTGAGAGCAAAAACGTTTATCGAAAAAGAAGCAAGAAAATATGATATAGTTATTTCGGAGTATATGAAATTACTAGACAAAAGTCCATATAACACGAATGATCCAAAATATCTACAATATATGAAGTATATAAAAAAGAAATTGTTACTAGCTAAATCAAAATCAGGAAGTATGATGTTAGATGTTAATGATAATAATCAAGGTAACAAAGATAATGAGGGTTTAAATGCTACAAAAGAAAGACGAGAAGACGATGATGGGAATAATGAAGATAAGAAGCAAGGTAGCGAAGTAGTTATTAATAATGAGAACAATGATGGGAACAATGAAGATAAGAAACAAGGTAGCGAAGTAGTTATTAATAATGAGAACAATGATGGGAATAATGAAGATAAGAAACAAGGTAGCGAAGTAGTTATTAATAATGAGAACAATGATGGGAATAATGAAGATAAGAAGCAAGGTAGCGAAGTAGTTATTAATAATGAGAACGATGATAATCACGAAAATGATGGGAATGTTGTAGTTCAGAATGAAAATGAGAATCAAGGTAACGACATAGTTATTGTAAGTAGCAACTTTGTAGATTTAAACACAAGTAATCAAACAAGTAATCTTTCTGATACAAGTAATCAAACAAGTAATTTTTATGTTACAAGTGATTTTTCTGATGAAAGGAGCAAGGATGCTATTTCTGATACAAGTAATCAAACAAGTAATCTTTCTGATACAAGTAATCAAACAAGTAATTTTTATGTTACAAGTAATTTTTCTGATGAAAGGAGCAAGGAGGCTATTTTTGATACAAGTAATCAAACAAGTAATCTTTCTGATACAAGTAATCAAACAAGTAATCTTTCTGATACAAGTAATCAAACAAGTAATCAAACAAGTAATCAAACAAGTAATCAAACAAGTAATTTTTCTGTTACAAGTAGTCTTTCTGATACGACAAAAATTGTAGATTCATTTGCAAGCATCGAAGGTGATTCCACGGATTATGACGAAACAATAATAAATTCATATGAGAAAGAACAGCAAACTCTTAATAATTTAGAAGATGTTATTAAAATGACACAAGATACAGAAGAACTAATAGAAAAAGTTCCAGACTTAAAACATGAAAGAGATGGAGAAGGACAAGAAATCCTCGATGAAAACGAGATAGAAAATCAGTCAGAACCAATTATTGATACAGAAAACAACACTCTTGGTCAACTCGAAGATGTTAATAAAATGACCCAACTAGAACAACAATCTGAAAACAATGAAGTAACTAGAATATCACAAGAAAATCAAAAATTATTGGATGCAAGAGAACAAGAAGAAAAGCGAAAAGCAAATGAACAAGTAACAAATATAGTCAACAGTACAAATGCCATTCTTGATAAAACAAACCAAAACAACAATATTTACGGCGAAAAAAACACTCTTGATAAATTAGAGGATGTTATAAGAATGGCACAAGATACTGAAGAACTAATACAGCGGATGCCTAAAAATAATCAATCGGGTGGACAAAAAAATTTACAAGAAACCGAATCAGAATATGATTTTAATATAATATTAATGGATTTGGGTACAAAGATTGAGCAGGAAGCAAAAATGATATCTACATTAATTAAAAGTTTATTGAATGAAATTCCTGAATATACTCCAATTTTGGATAATTTTATGCAAAACAGTCCAGAAGAGTATGAATCTCAAAATTGGGATGAAATGATAAATTTGTTTCGGAAAAATATAGATATAATAAGATCAATTAAAAACGATGTTGAAATATCATTTCGAGGTGAGATATCCGATAAATTCAACAAAATAAAAAATGCATATCAAAATCTATATACACACATTAATAAACTGCTTGGTATTTTCAAAGAAAATTCATATATTTTGAAATATACATCTGAAAAATCCAGAATAGAAACCATCAAAAATATTAATTTATTCAAAATGAATTTACAAAATGAATATGAAAAATGTGCAGAAAAAGAAAAGAAAATTTTTAAAGAAAAAAATAAATTCTTGCGAGAATTGGACGTTTTAAAATCAGAAATTGAGTCAATCAAGGAAAGATTAAAAGCATACAAATATTCTAAATCAAAATCATATCTCAAAGAATACAAAGACATTTTACAAGAAAAAGAAAATATTCTGAAAGAACATCTAAATAGAAATAATAAAAATATGAAAGAAGAATTTTTAACTCTAAATGATTTTTTAAAAAACCCACAATTGGAAAACATTAAACAATCATTACAAACAATTTTGGATCGTTTGACTCCAAAATCAAAGTCTACTCTAAGTAAAGTTGTGTCTGGTTCAAATGGCGACGAAACAATGTATTCTCAAATATGGAATCAGTATATGACAGACGTCAAAGATGAGAATAAGTTATTTGAAGATACGCGTGATAAACTTTATAAGTCTTATAAATCAAATAATTTAGATCCATCAGATATATTGTCACTGACACTAGATGACAAAATTATTTTCGTTGTTATTACATTTATCATAAGACAGGTTGTTCTTACATTTGTTGAAATGATGATTGACAATGGTATGATCACAAATTTATACATGTCATTAATTTATTACATTGTATTTTATGTTGCCATTTTACTTTTCATTATAATACTAGTAAATTTGGATGATTATAAATTCAGAATACTTTTAAATTACTTCAATTTACATGGAAATTTATATGGAATTTTTGGACATATTGCTGTGTTCATATCGATATTCTTAGTATTATATGTATTGATATATAATATGAATCCTTCAATACATGGAACAAAACCTTCATTAACAGAGGTTGAAAAAATTAATTTAAGTTACAAATTGGAATTGATAACAATTGCAGTATTTGCAACAGTTGCTTCAATGGAACTTATAATATTATTATAACATTCATGTGCTGCAATATTTCAATATGAGCGAAAATTGCTCACAACCTAATAAAACTTTACATCCGACAAAATCTTGAATAGTGATTTCTTCATTATAATCAGATATCGTGATAGTATTTGATATTTCATTAACTTCACATATTTGCTTCCATATATGTTTTCCATTTTGAAATTTCAATTGTATGCTGTCATTTTTTTGAAACACAATATCTTCATTTGATAAAAAAAGTTGAAAGAAATGTTGTTGTTTAAAAACCTTTGATATTTCAATATCATCTTTACCAAGATCAATACTGTTGTTTGTAAAATCTAACAATTTCATTGACCAGTTATTCGATGTTAAAGAGATACTTTCTACATTATCAACAGGACTCCAAATATCCCATTTGTCAGAAGAACTTGAACTACATGTAAACGAGCAGAAATCATCTGTAAATTCATCAGAAAGATGTAAAAATACATACGGTGTCATATTTTTGATTCGAGATGGTAATAATAATGATTGTGGATAAAATACATTAGAACTGGTGTCCGTAGCAAGTTTAAATTCAATATTATTTCTTATTGGATTTTTGACCCAATCTCTGTTAGCACTATTTATTATAATGGTTTTGAATTTTTTTTCTTCAACAGGTGGAATTGTAACAGATATTGGTTCGGTTTTATATACAATACTTGGTTGACTTGTTAACTCGGAATGAACGGGTTGGACAGGTTCAATTTGTTTCTCAATATTCTCTTCTGTAAAGTTTGGGATGATTTTCCTACGAAATTCAAGATCTTTTAACTTATTACTGATAGTTTCGTTGTCTAGAATTGATTCTTGGACAGTTTCGGTTAATCTCTGTGATTTTGGTGAAATATATTGTGTTTGATAGTTTTTATCTTGTTCATTTATATAATTCATAAAAAGTGTTTTGATTTTTCCCAAAGTTATATTATTTAATTCGTTCAATTTCAAATGTAAAAGTTTTTCATCGAAAATAACTTCTCGAAAAACGTTTTTGAGAAATTTTTCAAGAATATCGTCTGGTAATATATGATTATATTTGTCAGTAATCATGTTTTTACATGCTTTAAATATCACCGTTTTATTACTGGTTGAAATAAATTCTTCCATGCGTATTATATAATAATATTTATTAAAAAAATAAGGAAAATGACACGCTTTGTTTATCAAGCAGCGGTTACATTTTTGGCAGCAGCGGCAGCAGCAAGTTTTGCCGCACTAGGAGGGAAATGATGAGCAATTAGTCTTTGTAGGATGAAATATGTAACCTTTTCACCTTCTTTTACATTTAGGATTGATTTGAGTTTTTTATCAGGGAAAAATTCTCTACGGTTTTCAGGATTGTTAAGATTTTTCTCCTTAACATATTCGTTAATCTTTCTAGTGATATCGGTTCTTGAAAGTTCACAACCGTGTTCTACTCCAATGAAGTCACATAGTTCATTTGAAATTTTACAAGGTTTCGCAAAACCTGATGGTGATTTTTTTGCCTTATCTCTTTTCTTTTGAACTTTATCAATAATTTTTTTCTGTTTATCGAACTCTTTGATGAGAACTTTCATAGAAACTTGCATTGATTTAATGTGTGTGGATAGAGCAACCATTTTTTCGAGAATTTCAGAAAAGATCAGATCGCTGGTATTTTTTTCTTCAACCTTGTTTTCTGGTTCTTTAACAACAGGAGGCGCTACAGGAGTTGGTGCTACAGTAACTTGTTTTTTTGCTACTGCTGGTTTTTTAACTTTTTCTTCCGGAACATCTTTTGTTACTGTTGTAGTGGTGACTTTCTTCGCTGGCATTGTACTCTTTTATAATTCATATTATCCGTATAATCCTTATATCGTTTTATACAGAAACGACAAAATCCTTATCATTTCTGTACTGTCTTTTGTAGAAAGTCTATTCCATAATTTTTCATCAATATTTTTCAAAATAACATTCACAATAAATGATCCTTTACATATTCCTTTTCCCTTTATTTCTAAAAATTCTGTATGAAAGGGTGGAATATCGATATTTATAACTTTGTCATCAATATATAAAATCTCCTTGGTTGACCCTTGTAAATAATCGAGTAAATCAATTTCAACATTTGTTATTATGTCTAAATTACCTGTTTCTGAAATAAAATATTCAAATCCCTTTTTTTCAATTAATTTCATATTTATGATTATTTCATGTTCGACATTATCATCATCTACATACTGTCGAATTATTTCAGGAAACATTCCACAATAAATATCAATGAATAATGGTTCCTCTGATTTTGTCAATACTAGTCGAAGTTTTTTCTTCACATTTAAATATATGTCTTTCAAGGTAACGTGTAGTGTGAATGAATGAGTTTCAATATTATCAGATGATTGTTTTGGATTATAATATGATTTAGAATGTATATTACTTTTTTTGAAAATCGACGCTAGATCAGAGAAAACATCTTTGATAATTTCTTTTGTATCTTGACTATTTTTAAAAAATGTGCCCCATAGTTCCTTCCAATCTATTTCCTCATTATCAACTTCGTAATGTTGAGTTGACATAAGTTTTTTATATGCCAATGTTGCTTCTTTGAACTTTTCTATTCTTATTTGTTTTTCTGAATCGGAAATATTTTTGTCGAGTTTGTCTGGATGACACATGAGTGCAATGTTTCTATACGCTTTTTTTATATCATCAATTGATGCAGTGTGGTTTATTCCAAGTATTAAATATGGATTTTGTGACATGTTATATTATATAAAAATAGTAACGTTTATATAATGAATGGGAAAATGTTGGGACAAATTTCAAATACATTTTGGTACAATAATGAGTGATCATTCTTATTACAATAAAATGCTTGCGTTTTTACAAAATATGGAAATAAATGTATTGTTGTATGGAGCATATGGGTTTCCTACGGATTTGTTTATTGATGAAATTATGAAGAAAAAGTTTAATATAAATAAAATCATTAAGCAACAATGTTTTCTTAATAAAGATATTGTGTATATACATCATCCTTGTTTTTTAGAAATTGATTTATCTCACCCTTCGTGTAACAAAAATATAACTGCCATATTTAAATTTTTAACAAGTATTATTATAAACAAGAATATACATAATGATAAACATATGATTATCATAAAGCATATCGACGTCCTCAAAGCATTAGAGTTCAATAGTCTTCGTATTCTTCTTGAAAAGTATTCTCAAAATGCAATATTTTTATGTTCAACACATAAATTAGACAAGATTGATGTTCCTGTCAAAAGCAGATTAACATTAATTAGACTGCCTCTCTTTCAACATTCGGAAATAAAAGAAATTTTTGAAAACAAATTAGATGAAAAATTAAATAAATACCTTGAAAAAACCAAGACACGTGATATCATATACTCAATATTTATAAATGATATTTCCGAAAACGAAAGTGATATTCTTACTGAAGATTTTGTTATTTACAAGTTTCCTCCAATAAAAGAATTTGCTAGTTCTTTAAAAAAAACCAAAAATTTACAGACAATCAGAGAGTTTTCTTACAAATGTTTTCAATACAATATATCGATATCAGATATAACATGTGATTTGTTAAAACTTGTTTCAAACGACAAAAAAACGAAAATAATACAATGTTCTGCAGAAATTGAACATTGTTTAAAAATGACTAACAGAGGAAGAGAACCTATTTATATAGAGTCTTTGCTTTGTCAGGTATTTTTGTAACTTTGATCTATAGGGATACCTACAAAAGATGCAAAAAGTTTGTCATTTGATTCTTTTTGATAATTTACATCCTTTTGTAAATGAAAATACTTGAATATTTGTGAAAGATCAAAATAAGTATCTGTTTTGATAGTTGTATCATATACAATTGACAAATATAATTTTGAGCAACGATATTGGTTATTGAAAAATGACTCAAATAAAATTGATCCTCCAATTAGAAACATTGACTCTATTATGTTGTTGCCTTCACAATATTTCAATGCATCTTCTATACTGTTTACAAAAACAACATTAGGTGATGAAGATTTTTCTGTATCGTATCTTGTAACAACGATATTGATTCTTTTTGCTAATGGATTTGGAAGAAATTCAAAAGTTTTTCTACCCATTATAACAGCATTCATTTTTGAAGGATTTGCAACTTTGCATGTTATTTCTTTGAATTTTCTCATCTCTGATGGTATATGCCATGGAAGTACATTTTTATACCCAATACCACCGTCGAAAGTGCTAGCAAAAATTAAAGAAAGATTTTTCATAGTTTATTACAATATTGATGTGTCTTTATATGATTTGTCTGAGATAAAATCCAAAGAGTAATGTGATAAGAATAGAAATTAAATATGCCGAATATCTTACATTATTGACATATATGAATAAATAATGTAAAACTAGAAGGGCAAGAATTGACCAAAAGACAAAGTAAGCATATGCAAATTCCGATTGATATGTTACAGTATTCATAATATCACCATATTGTCTTTTAAAATCATCAGATGAGTTCAGTAATATATGAGAGTTATCAAAAAAATACTGTATGTATTCTTTATTTTCAATTTCCACTGTTGTATGTTTTATTAAATAATTATGAATTTTCTCATTTACAACGTCTATCAAAGAACTATAATATTTTGGCTTGATAGCACTTTCAATATCCGATACTATATTTGTCATTTTGTCAAATGCAATTTTATTGCTGCTTTCTAGATCTCCTCTGAATAAATCAATTTCATTCTTTATTTGTTTTATAAATTTTACAATAACATTATATTGTTTGTTTGAGTCTATAAGATCAGTAGATGGATAATCACTTATTAAGTTGTTAATATTTTTATAAGTCTGAATATCTCTTGTAATGTTGTTTAATTCTAATATTTGATTTCTTATAAGTTGAAAATCAATATCTGATTTTTTGTTATAAAGATCTTTGATATAAACTGTTTCTGATATTGCTTCAAAATCTGGTTTTGTTATGTTGATATATATGTTATCAAAATATTTTAAATAAAAAGGTGAAAATTGATCTAAAGTTAAATATTTCAAAACATCAACATTTTGTTCTGCATCATTCCGCAATTGATTGATTTTGTTTGTGTTGTATTCGTTTTCAAATGACGATATATTTGAATCCAAAATATCTTTAAACGATTTTTCATACAAATTCATTCTTTCGTCTGAAAATTCTTGATTATCTTCATATATATTTCCTGTAATAACAATCGCATTCAAAATTTTATAAACATTGTTGTATTTAAAAACTACGTTTTCTTGATTATATATTTTTGAATTAATGTTTTCAAAGTTTGCAGCAATGATAGAATTAACTATAGTATATACAATATATATGATAGCAATTGATACATAAACAAAAACATTCAATGAAATATTATATATGAAATGAGAACCAATAAATACTAGAAGAATAGCAGTATAAAATGATACAAATGTATAAAAACTGTTTTTATAATTATTTTGAATATCATGATAATTATCTTTGAAGAATTTCGACAGATTATACCTTATTGTTTCTGCTTCGAATTTCAAATTCACTTTAGTTGAACAAACAGCATCTTGTGTTTTTATAAAATCAATATACCATTTGAAATTAAATATAGTAATAAAGTTAATGAAGAACAAAACAATACAAATGATCAATGAAAGTACAATAATAATCATTTGTATTGCTTCAAAATCAACATTGTCCATAAATCTACTTTTACATTAGAGATTTAATTTGATGATGTTTTTGATATTTCTTGTGACGAAACTACATCTTTTGATGGTTTTTTATTAATATTTTTAAACCATTCGCCAGCAGATGGCGAAAAGAACATAATTACCTCACCATATATCATATCAACAAATTTTGCAACCGGGTGTAAAGTACTGTTATTTGAACTCTCGAGGATAAAGTAGTTGAACATAGCAACTAAAACCACAACTATTAAAAACAACATAAGTAAAAACATTCCGAAAACAAAAGATTTATTTTCAAAATTTACTTTTCTTGTCAACATTTCATCTATTTCAAAAATAATTTTTTCGACATCTCTTTTTAACTCTTTGACCTTTTTGTTTTCTAAATGAAATATATCAAGTTCATCAAATATATCATGGTCTAAACAACTTGGACCTGTCTTTTCGAGAAATAATGAATAAAATGTCATTGGTCTTTTTTCATTGTTAAACTCAAATGATTGATTTTCTTCTTCAACAAGTTTGGGGTTTTTCAAGAAATAATAAGCAACAAGTTCCTTGTTTTTATTTTGCGGTGGAATATTATCATATACTACGGAGTAAAGAATGTAAAACAATGTTTTGCATTTGGCTTCTTGATAATTTCCTTCATTCAGATCTTTCAATATAACCTGTCCGACTACAGTCCCCTCTTTTTTTACACCACCTGGAGATTTTTCTTTAAATAACTTGAAAAAATCCTTTTTAATGTAACCAGATCCAGATCTTAATTCATCTCTTATAAACTCATCGACACTATCTATATCTTTCTTCATTTCACCAAGAATACTTGATATATATTTTTCAAAGAACAATAGATAAAATCCATATACTGAAAAACTTACAACGACTCCCATGATAACTGGAAGATTAATGTAATCACTTGCCTTGTAATCAGCGGCATCTAATTGAAATGCACTTGATGTTAAAGTGAATAAAGTTGCTATTAACCATAAAATAAATATAAACATAAATATCACTATAATAGCAATATAACATGCTATCATGAAAAATATGGCATATTTGATGTATGATATAAAGAAATAGGATTCATTTGAATGTTTTGAAGAATATTCTAATAATTTATATTTGAATGTATCCTTGATTAAAATATCATCACTTGTCCAATCTGATATAATTGCAATTGGAAATATTATAATATTAAGAAGTGAAAATACTAATATTAAAAGAACAATAAGATATGTCAGCATTGGTACGACTGTAAATACCCCACCTAGCAATGTTTTTATCATTTTATTCACCTCAAGAATCTTTTTCTCTTTTTTAAACATGTTATTTTGTCCAATAAAGTTTTCTTTGTTATTGAAATCATCCTGTTTTTGAATATCTTTAGTGGTATTATTTGATAAAGAAGTATTAGATAACAAATTAGCGATTTTTGATTTATCAATTGTTTTTAATTTGTTTTTCATTTTATCGACAAAGGAGGTTTTTGATTTATTATTTGTTTGTAAAAAGGATTTCATTGATTGGGGATTGAAAGAATTCGTTTTTCCTTGTTGCATGCTTTGCTTTGCAGATGTGCTAATTGGAACTTTTGATGATGCCTTTAATAGTGCTGGTACTGATCTAAGTGCAACAGCGGCCATTATTCTCTATTCTTAAAAAATACAAAAAAAGATTAAGAACCCATGAAAATCAAAGTGTAATAAGATATGCACAATATAAGTTCTGATAATATTGAAAGATGATAATATGGTATCATAATGTTTTTAACTTGTTTGATTTTTGAAAGTATACAATTAATTTCATGTTGTTCTTTTTTACAGTAGTCGATTATTCCCTGGACATATGGAGTTTCTGCACTGTCGTTTGTCATTTCAAATGCTTTCATTTCTGTAATAAATAGATCATTTGTAGTAGTGCTTATTGTTGGGAGTAATGATGAACGATATTGAAAGAATGATTTACCAATTTTATTATTAGTAAATTCTTCAAATCTGTTTATTTTCAAGTTCAATAATATACCATATGTAATTATTGAACTTGATATTTGCTTATGAATAAAGTCACCATTTTCTGATTTTAACTTTTTAAATTGACTTGATGAAATATTTTGTCTATCCTCTACATTACCAACTAAGTCAAGAATATACAATTGAAGGTTTTCAAGATCATTCGATGTAGTTAAAATAGGGTCTATTGAATTCAAATAATCTATATAGTCCATGTTGATATTTTCATAAACCTTTTTATCAAACTCGTCTCTTTTACCTCCAAAAACATTCATTGAATGTGTTCCAGAGGAATTGAAAAATAGTGTCATTAAAGCAATGAAAATACTACCTCCGAGTAAAACATATACATCCATTTTTTGTTTAGTGAAGAATTTTGTATTTTTATTCACATACGAAGATGATGTCAAATATATTAAAGCAATTGAATAAAAAGTGCAGAAAATAATAAGAAACATAACAAAGTCATTGATGTAAGCAATATTAAAAATATTATATAGTTCTGACACCTCTATAAAGGATATATCGTCACCATAAAATGGTTTGTTTTTAAATAGTTGTTTAAAACTAATTATTTTAGTCAAATACCACAAACTCAATACAAGAAATGGAATACCTAATAAAATTGGATTACAAACGATGCTGATCAAAATTAAAAGGAATACATAGAAAAATGAACCATTTTCCAATGGGTCAACATCTATTCCCTTTCCAATATTACCGGGATCTTTTGCTGGATTTAAAATAATTAATTCTTCTTTTTCTGTGGGTATCATTGAATTTAATTTTGTTCGAATCGCT
>Ga0255755_1002490_pt1 | contig 15008 bp, 14 predicted proteins | sample 011ome_18_FD_179955 | JGI IMG/M metagenome (GOLD analysis project Ga0255755, IMG submission 179955) | Coastal salt marsh microbial communities from the Groves Creek Marsh, Skidaway Island, Georgia - 011501BT metaG (version 2) | ecosystem: Environmental > Aquatic > Marine > Intertidal zone > Salt... | reverse complement strand
ACTGAGACGCGAGTTATGAATTCAATATATGCTATGGATGAAAGTATAACTATGTTAGTCATAGCTCATCGAACTTCAACATTAAAGAATTGCACCAAAATTATCAAGATCGAAGATTCAACAATTGAGATTCTCTCTCCCGCTGATTTATAGAAAATATGATAAATAATAGATTCGATTTTATGATGCTGGATGGCGGGATAGTAGGCATGAAATTAAGGATTCTTTAAATGCAAAATTTTATTGAAATCCCTGTAAATTCAGAATATCAAATCATTAAACTTTTTGAGTGGAAATAAGATGTATCATGAAATTCTAAAAATATCTGGAGCTATATTATGTTACGTATTTTAGCAGGCAGTTTAATTCTATCTTAGTACAACCAATGGACTAAGATAATAGAATTTATTTCAATAGGTTTACTGGTTTATAAATAATAAGTTGCCTTGTAATGTATAAAAAAGATGAAGCACCAATTTGATTTAGAATATAGTCAATCTCTTTTTGTTTCTCATTTGTTTGCCATCCATATAGATCTAAGACCATAAAAGCTCCAGGGGCCAGCTTTTCAAAAATTATTGGTAAACATTCTAGCTCAGAATCATAGTCACCCGTATTTAAGTGAACAAATGCTAATGTTTCTAAATCTCTTAATACCGCAGGAGATAAAAATTCTCTTATCCATTTTGTTGAAATTACATTGTTCCAGCGGCTTTGTATTAGATCAAAACTAGTATTATACATTCGCAGATTACTTTTATCTGATGCTGTGTTTGATCCGTCAAATGGATCAATTAAATAATAATCCCTGCTTTGATTTTCTAAGTTCAGATACTCGGCGGAAATTAAGGCTGCTGTCCCAAAAGATACTCCAGCAGATAGAATTCCACCATTTATATTATTATCCAATGCAAGCTTAGCAAATGAGCATACTGTGTATACTCTGAGTCTTGTATGATTTAAATCTCCATTGATATGTTTATCTAGCACCGCCCATTTTTCATGAATATCTGCAAATTTCCCTTCGTGAAGTCTAGTCATGAAAAAGGGCGCCTGGATTCCTTGATAGCTGTGAAGCTCTTGATCTTTTCGACCTAAAATTTTTCTAATTAGCTTCCATAGAATGGGTGGAAGGACTTGCTTTAAGATTTTTGTAAACCATATTTTTATGTTTAGAGGGTTCATGCATTTTTCTTATTTTTTTATTAGTAGATCCTGATTTTATGTGATAAGAATAAAATTAGCTATATAATTTATCTATACAAGCAAGGGAATTAAATCCTGAAATACGCTGTAAAATTCAATTATAATTATCTTTAATTGTTTCTCTAAAAATAAGAATATTACTCATTAATGTTAATGAGAAGTAGGAAGACATGAGTGAGTACTGGAAAAAATATAATAAAAAATTAAACAAGTTTGCAGCTTTGATGAGCGCTTATAATTCAAAAAATGAGTTTAATTTTATTGAAAATAATTTTTATAACCACATAAGAGATTTAGTTGCATTGAGCATTTCATTAATTGAAATAAATTTGCATAGGAAATCTGCGTTGCCTATTAAAATATTGGATTATGGCTCTAATATCACAACTTGGTCTAATATTATTCGAAAAATAAACACTGATCTTATTGAAGTTACAATTTTTGATCCTTTTTTTGATCCAGAAGCATCTTTAAATGATGTTGGATTATCAATAAATATTGTGAATCAAGAAGAATCGCTTATTTCTGAAAAATTTGACCTAACTATTTTTGGTTCATGCGCTCAATATAATAAAAATTTTTTCTTAGAACTTAAATCAAAAAATTCTCACCTAGGCAAATATGTTTTATTTACCCACACTCCTCTTTCACTAGGAGAATCATTTATGTCTAAACAATTTTCTGATTATACCGGGATGCAGAATGTGCATTCTTACCAAGACGTTTCAGAAATTTTTAAAAAATTGAGCTATAAGCTTTTATTTAAATCTACTTTACCGCCAGAGGGGGCAAGTGTTGAAAAAAAACATATTAAAAAAACCGTTTATGCTAATTTATTATTTATAAAAGATGATTTACTTTAAAAATTTTAAAAAAAGTCTTGTATAAAAAACTAGATAGAAACTTAGTTAAGCTATTAGTTATTTCGTTTAACTTATTGACCTAACGCTTTTTTAGTATATCGGAAATCATTACTATTTCTTTTTGGAAAGCTTTGTAATCAAGACTCTTAGTTTGTTTTTTTACTACACTGAGGAATTTTTGATGCTCAAGAAAGCTTAAAATTCTGTATAAAAATGTTTTATTTAGATAATGATTATAAAGGTTTTTTATTTTAAATAAATTTTTAAACCTATATCTGAGTAATGTGTGAGAAAAATAGTAACCTAAATAATCAGCATAAACTTTTAAGATATGCTCTTTAAATTTTTTCTGATCCTCGTCTACAAATAATGAAACCTTATCTGCCATCACTCTAATATCATTCGGTAGATCCGATTTAATTAGATCTAGTGGTACATTAATATTTGTAGAGCTAGATGTGCCTTTTTGTCTTAGATAGTGAAGTGCCGAGGGGTCATAGGCAACTTTTCCTAAAGTGGGCAATCTAAATTGATAATATCTCTCAGTAACAGTTAAGTCTGAGAAATTCATTTGAACAATTTCGCTATATATTTTTTTTATCACATCCCTTCTATGAACATTATAGAAACTGCTTTGAAAATCAAACATAATTTGATGAACAAATTGATACCAGTTACTTGTAGGCTCTGCTAATCTGTGAATTTTCTTATAAAAAAATGAAAGTTGAAAATTCTTACCATAATCTAAATAAGCCCCTCCATTAATTTTAAATCCAGAAATATACCCACCCATAGATATATGATCAGGATTTTTTTCTAAGAAAGAAACGATTTTATTTAAACCACTTAGTAAAATAAAATCATCGTTATCACATAACATAATAAATTGTGACTGGGCTCTATTGATGCCCTCAAGCACCATTTTATAGTAGTCTAGATACTTTATTGTTTGCAGCATTTCAAAAAATTCAATATTAAGCTGGGAATACTTTTCATGATTAATGATTTTTTTTGCTACACCATCAGCATCACCATCAGCAATAATAATTTTGTGATTAAATTTAATTGCGGCCATATAGTCCATCCAACGTTTGGTAAAAGACGGTCTTCCTTTTAGTAAAAGCAATATTGTGAGGGAGTTATTCATTATTTAATAAATAAGTCTAGAGATGATTAGCATCTAAAAAATTTTTACCCTTTTTATCTTTTTCTGAAACTAGAGGTTTTTCAAGACCCCAATTTATATTGAGAACTTTGTCATTCCATAAAATTGTTTCCTCTGAAGAGGGATCATAAATATTGTCAACAAGATATGAAAAAATAGCTTTACTTGATAAGACTAAAAAACCATGAGCATAGCCTCTAGGAACCCATAAGGATTCTTTGTTAGTGCCGCTTAATTTGATTGAAAAATATTTTCCAAAAGTTTGAGATTGTTTTCTTACATCAACAACTACATCAAGGATCTCACCTTCAATCACAGAAATTAATTTTCCTTGGGTATTCTTATATTGATAGTGCAAACCTCTTAAGGTATTTTTTTTTGACTCTGATTGGTTTTGTTGCAGTACATTTAGGTTTCTACCAACAGCTTTCTTAAATATTGACTGATTAAACTGTTCTAAAAAATAACCACGTTTATCTGAAAATATTTTTGGCTGAAACTTAATTAGATCTAATGAGCCATCAATGACTTTCGATTTCATTTATTCTTTCTTGTCATTCAGAAAGCTCGTATCTTTGAAATTATGAAATCTAACTGATTCTCGGTAAGCCACCAGCCAACAGGGATTGAAATTTGAGTTTTGCAAAACGTTGTTACTCCAGGTAATTCTGTTTTAGCATCAGAAAATGCATCATGGAGGTCATTTCTTTCGTGCACTTTTGAGGTCATAATTCCATTCTGGTTCATATATTCCATGAATTGATCTCTTTTTTCTACATGAATGGTATAAAGCCAACTTGATGAAAAGCTATTATTATTTTTTGGGATTAATTGAAGATGCATACAATCTTTTAGGTCTTCATCATATTTGGCTGCATTTTTTGCATGTTTGCTTATTATCTTTTCAACATATTTTAATTGCTCAATTCCAATAGTGGCACATACATCATTCATATGAAATTTATAACCATATTCATCAATATTTTCTTCACATCTAAAGTCTTTTCTGGGAGTTTCTCTGTCAATACCATACCAGCGAAGTAATTTAGCTCTTTTGTAATCACTATTCGATTTGCAAATGAGGATGCCTCCATCAACAGTAGTAATATGCTTAATAGCTTGTAAAGAGAACATTACAAAATCAGAATGATTCCCAATTTTTTTTCCATTATATTCAGAGCCCATTGCATGTGCGGCATCCTCAATAGTTTTTATTCCATGATCACCGGCAAGTTTGTTAATTCCATCTATATCACATGGAATTCCTCCAAAATGGACCATTATGATAGCTTTTGTTTTTTTTGTGATTTTTTTAGCAATAGATTCCTTTGAAATTAAGCCTGAAACTGGATCAACATCAGCCCAAACAATTTTTGCACCAGAAGCCAAAATAGGCATGTTTGAGGCTGTACAAGTCATAGGAGTAGATATCACCTCATCCCCGTAACCAACATTTGCTAATCTGAGCGCAAGCTGAAGCGCAGATGTTCCTGAGTTAACTGTAACTATATTCTTATTGTTAAAATAAATTGATAAATTTTCTTCGAATTCATCTACTTTGGGTCCCTGACCAATAAAGCCGCTAAATAAAGTTTCTAAAAGTGGCTCTTTTACTGATTGAGGCATGTGCACTTTAAATAAAGGAATTTGTTCTGACATTTTAAAAAATAGTAATTTATAAAATAGCATTATATGTGTGAATTAAGAATATTGTAGGTTCTTTAAAGGTTTTTTTAAAAAATTTTATTTTTTAATTAAATAAAAAATAGTTTTTTATATTGATTATCACTGCGGTGAATTCATATTCTTTATTCAGATTCCCATGAATCAAAGCATTGGATAAAATATGAAAGTTATCCTATTTTCATTAATTCAACCTCTGCAAGAAATGCTGGCTTTGTAGAGCATTATAATAACCTATATAGATTTTCTTAGAGCAAAGGTGACAATGGATGTGACGAATATTTGCAAATACAGACAATCAAAAATCTTACTCCATCATGCCATAAAGAGCAAAAAGCAGATTTGCAAGATGAGCATTTGCTCTTAAGAAAAAACTCAGTATCATCATTTGATACCTGTTAAATAAAGAAATTTTTGATCATAAAAAAAGATCAAGGCTTAATATTCAGTTTTAACCTATTCTAAAACTCACAAATTTTTTATAATTTTAATTTACAAATTTGCGAATCAACTTATTCAATCATGTTCTTATTCATTAAAAAATTTGTTAAGTTTATCTTAAAGTCATTCAATTTTTCTTTAATAAAAATTCAAGATAGTTCCTTTGCTGATTTTCAAAGTTTACAAAAGGGCGAGAATTTTAAGGAAAGATTTAAGGATGTTATCTCTGATCCAGTTAATATATTGATTTCTAGAGTTCCACATGCAGGCTATTTGGATCAAGAAAACAATGTTTTTCTTCACAATGGTAATAGAGTGCCTCTGAGCGGAAAAGATTCTTATTATGGAGAATTTAGCAATCTATTAATCTTTAATAGGGGAGTTCATGAGCCTGTTGAAGAATACTGTTTTCAAGAAGTATTAAAGAAAATAAACTCAGAAAACCCTTGTATGATTGAATTGGGTGCATATTGGGGCCATTATTCAATGTGGTTCAAAAAAGAGTTTCCAGATAGCCGCGCTATCTTAGTTGAATCGGATCCTGCCAATCTTGACTGCGGCCAATTTAACTTTGATTTAAATGGGTACCAAGGAGAGTTTATAAATCAACTAGTTTGCAAAAATCAGTTTGAAGTTGATAAGTTTTTAGTTAAAGAGGATATTCATAAATTGGAAATTCTTCATAGTGATATTCAAGGCCATGAGGTTGAAATGTTAAAGTGTATGTCAAAAAGTTTGAATAAAAAAATTATTAATTATCTTTTCATCTCTACTCACAGTGAAGCAATTCACTCAGAGGTATCACATATCATAGAGTCTCATAATTATCATATTGAGGTTTCTTCTTCCTTTGAAACTCATACTACAAGTTTTGATGGCTTTATTATGGCAACAAATTCAGACATTCCAAAAGTTTTTAAAAATTTCCATCCTATGGGAAGAGTTGAAATCTTGCATGCTTCAACAAATGACTTAATTAACTCAATTACTAATATTTCTTAAAGAATGTTTGCATGCAATTAATTCTTAGACCCATTAAAAAATTTCTTAAAAGATTTCTATCTGTTATTGGCATTGAGATTATTTCAAAAGAAACACTCAAAAATATTGAACTAAGCAATCAAAAACAGAATCTTTTTGATTTAAGTTTCTTTAGAGAGGTCATGGGGGATAAGTTTTCAGATGCAATAAGTATGCTCCCATTATCCAAATCGCAATTACGTCAGGATTTATTTGTTTTACATAGAACAAATTTTAAAAAAAATGGTTTTTTTGTTGAATTTGGAGCATGTGATGGCATTGAATTAAGTAATACATATTTACTTGAAACGGAATTTAATTGGTCAGGAATTCTTGCAGAACCTGCTTTGAGATGGTCTGGTGATCTTGAGAAAAATAGGAACTGTAAGATAGTTAAAAAATGCGTTTGGCGAGAATCTGATACTGATATTTTATTTCAAGAGGTTGGTGAACTATCTACAATTAGCCAGTTTAGCAACAAGGATTTACATGCTAATATGAGAAAAAATTCCATTGAATACTCGGTACAAACTATTTCTTTAAATGATCTTTTAACTCAAAATAATGCTCCAGCTTTTATTGATTATCTCTCAATAGATACCGAAGGATCGGAATTTGAAATTTTATCAGCATTAGACTTTCAAAAATTTTCTTTTGGCATAATCACAGTAGAACATAATTTTTCTAAAAATAGAGATAAGGTATATCAACTATTAATCTCCAGGGGTTATGATAGAAAATTTGAGAATATATCTAGTTTTGATGATTGGTATGTAAAGATATAAAATACAGGTATGGAATCTAATAAAGCTGCAAATCACTACGATGAAAATTACTTCAATTGGCAAAAAAATATTGGTGCTTTTGGCGGTAAAGCTAATTCTTTTAAGTTCATAAATTCAATCGGTTCAGAAGATACCGTATTAGATTTTGGTTGTGGTGGCGGCTTCTTATTAGGCAACCTTGATTGCAAAAGAAAGGTAGGTATTGAGCCCAATGAAGCAGCAAAAGAGACCCTTCAAAAATACGACATAGAACATTTTAAAAATTCCTCACAATGTATTGATTCATTAGGTCCTGAAAGTATAGATGTAATTATTTCAAATCATGCTTTGGAGCATACGCTAAATCCATTAGAAGAAATCAAGTCTTTGCATAGTCTTCTGAAGGAAGGAGGCATTGCACATTTTTTTATACCATTGGACTCAATTAAATATGTTTATGATCCTGATGATATAAATTATCATCTTTATAGTTGGAGTCCTCAAAATTTAGGAAATCTATTCACAGAAGCTGGTTTTAAAGTCTTACGCGCTGGACCATACAATCACAAGTGGCCACCACATTACGAAAAGATTGCGAAATTAGGCTGGCCTATCTTTCATCTTGCGTGCAGGATTTATGCTCATATTGAGAGAAAATGGTTTCAAGTTGAGATAATTGCAAAAAAATAATGGATGTTAGCTCAGCCGTATTGCAGAGAAGCTCAGTCAGAGCTTTTCTTGATACTCCTGTCAGCAACTCAAAAATCAAAGAACTTCTTCTAAAATCTTCCAGAGCTGCGTCTGGTGGAAACCTCCAACCATGGCAAATATATGTCATTAATGACAAAAGCATGAAGGACTTCCAAAACTTTCAGGCTAAATGGACCCTACCTGAAACACCTGCATATGAAATATACCCAAAAAAATTGAAAGAGCCATATCGAACTTCAAGATATGAACTTGGAGAGCAAATGTATGAGCTGCTTGGAATTAGTAGAGATGATAAAGATGGACGCATTCAACAAGTTATGAAAAACTTTGAGTTTTTTGGAGCTCCAGCTGCTTTATTTTGTTTTATAGACAAAGATATGGGTCCGCCACAATGGTCAGATTTAGGAATGTTTTTACAGACATTTATGTTGCTTGCAAAAGAAGCTGGACTTGATACTTGTGCCCAAGAGGCTTGGTCGCTAAAAAATGACAGCGTTTCAAATTTTTTAAATGTAGATACTGTCAATAATCTATTATTTTGCGGACTGTCGATAGGCTACAAGGATAAAAATGCAAAAATTAATAAGCTAGCTTCTAAAAGACGCCCGATTGATGATTGGGCAAAGTTTGTTTAAATTTTCTATCAACTAGATTTTTGAGCTTTAATATTAAATTTATGGAGCTTGCATTAGGGCAGGCACAAAAAGCATTTAATCATGATGAAGTGCCTGTTGGTGCAGTAATTGTTCATGAGGGCCGCGTCATAGGCAAGGGATTTAATCAAGTAATAAAAAAAAATTCTGTTATTTACCATGCAGAGATTAATGCAATTATTGACGCTAGCAGGTCATTGGATAATTACAGATTAAATAATTGTGAAATTTACGTAACACTTGAGCCATGTCATATGTGCGCAAAAGCTATTGTTGATGCTAGGATTAAGCGTCTATTCTATGGGGCAAGTGAGTCAAAAACAGGAGCTGTTCAATCTATTGATAAATTTTTAACCAAGAGTCAGCTTAATCACAAAGTCAGTTCTAGTGGAGGATACTTACAGGAGGAGTCAATAAAACTTCTAAGAGATTTTTTTGAAAGCAAAAGAAATTAAGCTACTTCAACTCAATCCATATAGGACAGTGATCTGAGGGTTTTTCCATTGCTCGCGCATGATAGTCTATGCCTGTATTTAACAAAGAAGATTCAAGGTTTTCTGAAATCATTATATGATCAATTCTTAGCCCTCTCTTTGGATTGTCATTAAACATTCTGGATCGGTAATCAAACCATGTATATATTGATCCTTCTTTAGGATTCTGTTTTCTCCATGAATCCACAAAACCTAAGTCTCTAATTTTATTCCACATTTCTATTTCTTCTGGAAGAAATGCTGTTTTTCCATCGCGCAACCATCTTTTTGCATTTTGTTCTCCAATTCCAATATCCAATTCTGTAGGAGCAACATTAAAATCTCCCATTACAATTAAATTATCTTCAACTTTTTTCAGTTTTGTGATGTGATTTTCTAAATCATTATAAAATTTTATTTTTTTTGGAAATTTAGTTTCATGTGATCTATTTTCTCCCTGCGGAAAATACCCATTCATAATAGTAATTTTCTTTCTTTTCCATTTAAAAGTTGCCTGTATAAATCTTTTTTGGTCTTCCTCTGAATCACCTACAAAGCCTTTTTGAACATTCTCAGGTTTTTTTTTGCTGAGAATTGCCACCCCATAGTGACCTTTTTGCCCCCAAAATTCTGGGTGATATCCAATTTCTTTGATCTCATCAATTGGAAACTCAGGATCATCTACTTTAGTTTCTTGTATTCCAATTACATCGGGATCGATGGTATCTCTGATATGAATAAGTTGGTGGGGGCGAGCTCTTATGCTATTTATATTAAAAGATACAATTTTCATATTTTATGCAGCTTTAGATAGGAAAATATTTTGATTAAATATTGCATAGTCTGAAAGTATTTCTGCTCCTTCATTTAGGAGATAGTCATTATCAATATCTATCTCATAACCCTTACCATCTTCTTCAGTCTCCTTAGTATCATTGTAATCCTGCATAGCCTTGTAAGAATTAAAAGTTTCTAAATTAAGAGAGCTGCGTCTTTTGTTCTCTATATCTAAAGCCCACAACTGTCTTTCTTCTTTCTCAGCTTTTCTATTAGTTAAGTTCAAAGAGACCACTTCCTTATTTTTTTGAATCTCATATCTTTTTCTTATGTCAAGAATGTATTGTAAGTTAGGGCTCTGACTGACTCTCTTCAAATGTTCATCGTTCAACTGTGAGATCAAAGAAGCCCCCATAGAAAATTTCTGGAAACGAATTGGTTTAATTTCATCCCATGGGAGAGCAGTCTCATAAGAACTTTCACCTATTTCTTCTATATCCAAGGCACTTGGTAAGATTATATCTGGATGGATTCCTATGCTTTGCATCCCAGCTCCAGTAATTCTATAAAACTTAGATTCAGTAATTTTTATTTGTCCAGAGGTCAAACTATCTAATTTTTGAACGGTGCCTTTTCCAAATGTTTTTTGCCCAATGATTATCCCTCTTTGATAATCTTGAATAGCTCCAGCAAAAATTTCTGATGCCGAAGCAGAATATCTGTCGACCATTACCGCCAATGGCTTTTTCCAAATTTGTTTAGCTCTAGCATCACCCCAGGGTATAATAGTGCCATTGCTTTCTTTTACTTGAAGGGTTGGTCCAGAAGAAACAAACAATCCAGTTAATTTATTTGCTTCAAAAAGTGAGCCACCAGAATTACCGCGAAGATCAATCAAGACAGCATCAACATCTTGATCATTAAATTTTTTAAGAATATTTTCTACATCTTTTGAGCTACTTCTAAAACTTGGATCTCTGTTTCGCCATGCATTGAAATCAATATAAAAAGTAGGTAAATCAATTATGCCAATTTTTATTGTTTGCATATTTCTTTTCATTTCAATTACTCTGGCTTTTGCTGCTTGCTCTTCCAGTTTTACTTCTTCACGTATAATTGTTACAAATTTTCTTTCGCTGAAATCCTCTGTTTTTCCAGGAATGAGCTCCAACTCAACTTTAGTGCCTGCTTTACCTCGAATTAATTGAACAACTTCATCTATTCTCCATCCCACAACATCAGTTGGAGTTGAGTTTAATTCTTCAACTTGAGATATCTTGACTATTTTGTCATCGGGATTAATTTTTCCAGTTTTTTCTGCAGGACCTCCAGGCACAATACTGACAATAGTCGGATAATCATCCTCTGTTGTGAGCAATGCTCCAATTCCCTCGAGCTTTAAACTCATCGTCATTTCAAAATCCTCAGCTGATTTTGGGGAGAAGTATGAAGAATGTGGATCAAAATAAGATGTCAAATTATTCATAGCAATTGAAAAGACATCTTCCTCATTTCTCTGAGAAATTCTTCGAAGTCTATTTTTATATCTTTTCTCAATAGTTTCTGTAGCTTCGCCTAATTCCTTTTCAGCAAGCATGGATGTTAATACATCATTTTTTGCCAGTTTTCTCCAAATTTTTCGAAGCTCTAATTTGCTCTTCTGCCATTTTTTCTGATCATCATCAATGATGATGATTTCCTCTTTGGTAAAATCAAAATCATGTTTAGTAACTTCCTTGAGTTGATAATTGGTTGCCTCAATCAATCGGTTAAAGTATAAAGTTATAAATGCAAAATTTGAATTTAAATCTATTGAGCAAAGAGAAGATTTTGAATATTTTTTTTGGTAGCCAATAGAATTATCAAACTTAAAAAATTTTCTTTTATAGGAACTGATTTCATTGTCTGTAAAGTATATTTTTTGAGGATCTAACTGATCCAGCAGTGCATCAAATATTTTAGAATTAATGGAACTCAAGTCTTTGTTATTAAAAAAATGTTCATTCGTCATCTTTTTATATATTTCCTGACATAGCTCTTGTTTTTCAGCTGATGCAGGTATATTAATTTTTGCCTCAATGCTAATGCTAAGCAACAAAATTGTTATTAAGCTCAAAGCTTTTTTCTGTTTATACAAGATAATTAATTTACAATAATTATTAATAATGAATGCTAACTATATAGAGTTTTACTTTGACTGTTCAAGTCCTTGGACATACTTAGCATTTTCTGAAATTGTATCATTATCACAAAGACATGAGCTAGATATAAACTGGAAGCCAGTTTTAGTTGGAGGAGTTTTTAATACTGTGAATCAAGACGTATATGAGTTTAGAAAAAAACCTAATCCTCTAAAGCTCAGCTACTCAAATGATGACTTACATTTATGGTCAAAGGTTAGAGGAATTAGTATAAGTTTTCCAGAAGTATTTCCAGTTAATTCCGTCAAGGCAATGCGAGGCTGTTTATTTGCTAATAAAGAAAATCAATTAGTTGTGTTTGCGGATAAGGTATTTCAAGCTTATTGGAGTGAAGGTAGAGATATAAGCCAGGAAGACTTATTGACAGACATTGCTAAGAATTCAAACTTAGATACTGAAGAATTTAAAAAGTTTATAGCTTCGCAAGAGGCCAAAGATCTGTTGATTAAAAATACTGATGAATTAATTAGGCTCGGGGGATTTGGCTCACCCACATTTTTTTATAAAGAAAAAATGTTTTTTGGCAATGACCGATTGCATCTCCTAGAAGAAGCAATTATAAGAAATTTAATTTAAATCTGTGTTTTATATTCTTCTTCACGAACAAGTTCTGAGCTTTCAAGAATTTGACAATTTCATCCAATTCGTTAGAACCAATAATGCAGGCCAAGCAAGTCTGTGGAACCCATGCCACTATGAACTTAGATAGCTTTCTTCGCTATGCATTTACCAATTTTAGATTTATGTAAAAGTTATACAATTTATTTAGCTGAAACCCTTCAAATAGAGGAAACATTTAAACCCAACATTAAGTATTGGACCGATATGCTTTTTGATAAGGTAGCATTTTAATTTGCAATCTCAAGATGATACAAACTATATTTTGATGAAAGTAAAAGAATTCTTTAAAAAAATTTTCTTATAAAAAATATTATTAACATCTACAAAATGCTATCTAAACAAATTATTATATGTAATTAGCAATACTTAATAGGTTTTTACCTTAAAATAGAATGTCAGATTTTTTACTTTCCAATACTGATAAGTTGCTTGCAGTATTGATGCTTTTTCTTGTATCAGTTATAACAATAGCTAATGTTGCCCTTCATCAACAAAACTGGATCAAGACTTTTTCTGGGAGCATGACTCTTATACTTCTGCCGATCATTACATTTTCAATTACTAGTGTAATTTCGGGTAATATTGCTTTGTCCCTTGGAATGATAGGAGCCCTTTCAATTGTAAGATTTAGAAATCCAGTTCGTTCTTCTTTTGAATTGGTTATTTTCTTCTTTATGATCTCATTGGGAATCTGTGCAGCGGTAGATCTGAGATGGGTTTTTGTTCTGGGAATCAGTATAAATGCAATTATATTCTTCATTTATATAATGAATACAATATTAACAACATGGTTCAATAAACCATTATTTCTTAAATCCTTTGCTGAAGGGAATTCAATCAATACCCTAGAAATTATCTCTCACAAAGCCATTGATAAGATGGCATCTAGTCCTTTATTAATTTCACATAATTATATAGATGAAGTTCATAACTATAGACTTGCATCAAGCAATGCGAAGATCTTAAAGGTTTTATCAGAGGAATACAGCACTCACTCTGATGTTAAAGGTATTAAATTTATTGCAGGGTAAAATTAATTTGCCATTATCTTATAAAAATTTATTACTTTTTCTTGCTATCCCTCAACTAGCTTATTCAAGCATTAGTGCTGAGTGTAATTTTAATACCTCAGAATATCTTGCTGAGCTATCTCAGCTAAAAGAAATACAAAAAATCAATATTAATATTATCGATCATAAAAAATGGACCAAGAACTTGATGAAAGCGACTTTTGGCAAGGGACCAATTCACCAAAAATATAAAAAGAGATTTAATGCGGACATCACAACCTATTACTCATTTGGTCAATGCAAGCATAAAGCTAAAGTTAGATTACATGGGGATTGGAAAGATCATATAGATTTCTTAGAAGGTGGAAAGTTCACTCAAAGTCTTGATGTCTCTTTGCAATCTGGTTCCATAGCTAACTTTGTTAAATTTAAATTATTACTTCCCAAGACAAGAAATGGATCAGCTGAAATTATATTGACCCATTTACTTAGATACCTTGACTTTCTTGCGCCTAAAAATAGTTTTGTTGATGTCTACGTAAATGGGCAAATTTCTCCAATGATAATTCAAGAAAAAGCTGAGAAAGAACTTCTTGAAAGTATGGGGGCCAGAGAAGGGCCATTATTTGAAGGCGATGAAAGCTATCTTTTTCAAAATTTTCAAAATTTCAATCACTATGATCTAATTAACATTGCTTTATCTAAAATGACTAACAGTGACTGGGCAAACTCTAGTTATGAGTCTGCAAAAATTTCTCTGACTGCATTTTCTATTCTTCAAAAGACTTATATCAATTTTGCTGCACAGGCTCCTGAAAATAATTTTGCGCTTGATTGGGGTCTTCTTTCAAATGGAAATGATAAGCTGATTTCAAAATGGGCAAAATATGAAATTTTGTTATTTGCGGCTCAAGCATCACATGGCTTGATACCACATAATAGAAAGTTTTATTTCAATAGTTTCTACTCTGCCTTTGAACCAGTATATTATGATGGCTCCCCTAGATCGCTTGTTGGAGAGTGGATTAGAATCAGACCTGATTTTAAATATTATCCTTTTCTTCGAGAAGACCATTTTGATGAGCTTATCAATGACTTGAGTGCAATTGACCAAGATCATTTCATTTCATTAATGCAAGAGGATAAAATTTTAGATGGCAAATCAACTGCAAAAATATTTAATGACCTTTCTGTAAAAATTCTTATATTAAAAAAAGAGTTTCTTGAATATAGCAAGCGGACTAACATAGAAAAAATTACCCAGAATATTTTCCCAGATTCAAATTCTTTTACGATCTTTCGAAAAAACCTCAAAGAACTATTACCCGAAAGTTTCATTTTAGACATAATTAACAGTGATAATTCTACAGGACTTTTTCAAGCTGAATTATGTTCGATTAAATCTGATAGTTGTAAGAAA
>Ga0255755_1002488_pt1 | contig 15029 bp, 18 predicted proteins | sample 011ome_18_FD_179955 | JGI IMG/M metagenome (GOLD analysis project Ga0255755, IMG submission 179955) | Coastal salt marsh microbial communities from the Groves Creek Marsh, Skidaway Island, Georgia - 011501BT metaG (version 2) | ecosystem: Environmental > Aquatic > Marine > Intertidal zone > Salt... | reverse complement strand
AACATCACTCTGTATCGGTGGTGGTATGGGGGTTGCTCTCGCAGTAGAAAGATCATAAATTAAAGCCCCAAATCTGGGGCTTTTTTTTTAACCTAAAAGTTTATGCTTAATTGCTTTAAGCTCCTCATGGGGGTCAGCAAAAGTATCATAAATCTCAAGGCCTGAGCGGTTATACCAATAATGACTGTTACCCACATCCCCTTCAATTTTATGAACCACGGCATGAATCCATTGGGCATAACTTTCTGCTAAATCTTGCACAATATGGTGGGCCTCATTCCATTGATCATCAAGCAATAAATCAATGGCCTTAATACAATCCTGTTTACTCATTTACCAACTTTCAAACGCTTTTTCTACGGTCATATCAGCCATACCAACAAAGTTATCTCGGGTCACCCCTCGATCCACAAAGCTCTCACCCCTCACTAGTATTACCCTCGCCCTTTGCAGACTGTTATCTTGAGTGTCTGTAAGTTTAGATTCAACGATCATGACAGGAACTTTAGTATTTTTATCTGCCGCTTTCTTACCTAAGTTCCAGAGGGCCTTAACCGGTAACAAATCCAAGACCCCAATTCCCTCACCTGAAACACGAGCTCCAGAAAAAGAGACTTCTAGTCTCGTCGTATGAGGGCCTGGCTCTGAAACAATTTGCCGATGTTTACCGATATGCTCAATGATGGAGTTTTTAATGGCCCTTTTCATCTCATCTAATACTGATTGCGTCACAGAATCATCTGGTTGTTGGTTGATGATCACATCCTCAATGAGGATGTTTTGGTAAGCTAACATATTAAAACTAGGATTCGTGTAGGAGTATTGTCTAAAATCCTCAGTATCAACCGTAAGTTTTAAACACCCATGATCTTTGAATAATAAAGAATCATTTAAACCAACATCTTTAAGTGACTCACATGCTATCGTATTGAGTGAAAATAGTATTAACAAAAAAATAATTTTTTTCATAAACTTCCTTTCTTAATTTAACTTTTGTAGCTTTTCCTTATGCATTCGATAGCTACAATCAACATTATGATTTTCTATTAAACCATTGATTTTTAATGAACTTACTTTACAAATTGAACATTGATAAGCAGTGCCATTAGGATCAATTTTTTCTTGCGGATAATCTATATGGAAAGGTTTTTTTAACATAATTTAGTCCGTATTTTTAGTAATCCACTTCAAGTAATTAGTCGCCCCTTCGAGTATAGGGATAAAAATAACTTCTGGCAAATCATAGGAATGATTGTCCAAAATAAACTTTTGTAACTTACCCTTTAAGGTTGCTTGTGTTTTGATCGTCAGCTGATATTCGGGCTCTTTTTTAATTTCATCTTCCCAAAAATAAACTGAATGAATAGCGTGAATCGAAACACACGCACCTAATTTAGCCTTCACAATCTTAGCAGCTAATTCATCGGCCCTCGATGCCAAATCAATCGTCGTTAAACAAAGTACATAAGAGGGTTTGACCATAAAATCAAAAATAACTATGTTAATATCATACATATTAACTAAATTTCCTATGTTTAAAAAACATTTAAATGAGGCTGGGAAAAGCTACCTCGAACATTTTAAATTTGCCTTCATCGCTGGTTTCATTTTGATCTATGCGGGTATTACATCCATCATTCATGCATTAATCCCCAGCTTATTTCCATTTACCAGCCAAAAAATCGTTAAAAAATTACTCGATCAATCGATGAATAATGAAAAAGAATAATCTTATTAAAGCTATCTGTAGTTATTTGCTCATAATTATTTGGCTGACAGGCTGCTCTACCCTTGAGCGTGTACCTGCTGTACCGAGTGAGCATGATTTTTCAGAAGTAGAGGTCGTGGGTGTTCCCGATGTCCGTTATGATATTTTTACTAAAAGCGGTATTAATGAATTGGCTGGCCATTTCCATGATCTGCAACAAGGCTATGTTAGAAAAAATAATACAGCTGCCTTTCTATCTATTTCAGGGGGTGGTGATAATGGTGCATTTACCGCAGGCCTCCTTAATGGTTGGACCAAGTCAGGTAAACGTCCGAATTTTAGGCTCGTCACCGGTATCAGTACAGGGGCACTTATAGCGCCCTTTGCTTACCTAGGTAGTGATTATGATGCAACACTCAAAGATCTTTATACCAGTGTCACCCCCTCAGATATCTATCGCAAAAGAAACCTTGTAGAGGGCTTATTTGCCGATAGCCTGGCTGACACTGAACCGCTCTACAATCTAATTTCGAAATATGTTGATGAGGATTTCCTTAAAAAAGTAGCCTACGAATATAGAGAAAATCGACGTTTTTTATTGATTGGTACCACCAACCTGGATTCAAAAAAACCAGTTTTTTGGAACATGGGTCGAATTGCCATGGTGGGCACGCCTGAAGCATTAACCCTCTTTAAAAAAGTGATGTTGGCCTCCGCATCTATCCCAGGTGTATTCCCACCCGTGATGCTCGATGTAGAAGTAAATGGCAAAAAATATCAAGAGATGCATGTCGATGGTGGGGCGAATACGCAAGCTTTTCTTTACCCTCCCGCCCTCACGCAAAAATTAAAAGAAGAAAATACTTTTGATGATCAGATCAAACGTGAAGCGTACATTATTCGTAACGCCGATCTATCCCCAGAAGGCGAAGAGGTCAAAAGGCGCACACTACCCATTGTTTTAAAAACTGTGGGTCAACTCATTCATACCCAAGGAGTCGGTGATTTATACAAGATGTATATCTCCACCCAACAGGATAACGTTGGCTATAACTTAGCCTACATTGAAGATGACTTTAATTTTCCCCATCCCGAGGAATTTGATCAAGCCTACATGAAAGCACTTTATGACTACGGTGAGAAAAAAGCCACCAATGGTTACAAGTGGTTTAAAGAACCATTTGGCCTGTCAGTGAAATAAATGATTATTTTTTATTGCCAACTAAACTAACAATACGGCCAATCAGAACAGCGATAAATAAGACACCCATAATGGCCTCCGTAATGGACCAAAATTTTGCCGTCATGCTCGATGGAGTAATGTCACCAAAACCTAGGGTAGTGAGTGTGACAAAGCTGTAATAAAGAAAATTAAGGGGTGATACATCATCTACGCTTACACTCACATTAGTAAACGACGTTGGGTCAAGCATAAAGAGTAAGCTGTATAGAAATGCAAACATAACCCCGATAAGCAAGTAGGTGCAAACGGCCCCACTGACAATATTCATATTAATCACCTTTGCATTCTTAATCTCAGAAGCCAATTCTTTAATGGCTAAGAAAACAATGATAATCTTGCTAATAAAAACATAAGGAGAGGGCTGAATGCCAATGAAGATGTAGTAAAAAAGAATGCTTAACAGTAAACCAAAGGTAACTTTAATACTTAAGGAGCTTGCTGAATGCACGCTGCTACTGATAAATAAAATGATCAAAAAGAGAAATTCAAAATAATGTCTGGGGATCGAAAAATACTCATACAAAGGTGCTGAAAAAAACAACAAAAATACTAAGCTTAAAAAGAGATAGATGTTGGCATTATTAAGAAAATGAATGGGTATACGTTGCATAAAAAAAGTATAGCAAAAATCTTTGCTAATCAATAATCTCATGGTATGGTTTGGCTGTCATATGTATTATTTCAATCTATTTTTTATACTCATTTTTCTCTCTTCTTGTGCGCTTGTGGGGCCTGATTATGAGGGTGCACCAGAAGTGGATCTCCCCCAATCATGGAACCATAAATTAGGCGAAGAATTTGTGGCGGGTGAAATTGATTTAACACAGTGGTGGAAAAACTTAAATGACACAACGTTAGATGAGCTTATTGATGAGGCGTCCAAAGATAATCTTAACATTCGTATCGCTATATCTCGGGTTGAAGAGGCTAGAGGTAATTTTGGTATTGTAGATTCTCTGAGATTTCCTCAGGTGGATATGGAAGGTGGCGTTAAAAGATCCAAAACCAGTGAATCAGCTAGCTATGCTCCGAGTATCACAGATACCTTCTCGACTATCGGTCTTGATATGGGATGGGAAATAGACGTATTTGGATATGTTAGAAGGTCCATCGAGGCTGCTGATGCCCAGATTGATGCTTCAATTGAACACTACCGTGACGTTATGGTGGTGCTTTACGCTGAAATTGCCAAATCGTACATCTCAGTTAGAACCTATCAGGCTAGATTAAAGTCAGCTCGTCAAAACGTTACCAACCAAAAAGAAACAGTCAATATTGTCGAGGCTCGTTATGATGCAGAGCTTGTATCGGAAATCGATGTATATCAATCAAGACAAAACTTAGCTGCCTCAGAAGCCGCCATTCCACTTTTAAATGCTGCGCTAGATAGATCCATTAATCGATTAGCCGTACTTTTAGGTAAAAAACCAGGCTATCTTCAAAGCAAGCTCAATCAACCCAAAGCCATTCCCGAGCCACCCAAACAAGTCACCCTGCTCTTACCCGCTGAGATTTTAAGGCAGCGACCTGATATCAGGCAGGCTGAACGTGATCTGGCTGCTCAAACCGCAAGAATTGGCATTACAGTAGCGGAAATGTACCCAAGGTTTAGTTTGGGGGGTACGATTGGTGTCAGTAAAGCCTCAGATAATTCAGGTAACACCGAGTACTATTCTTTTGGCCCCTCGTTTACCTGGGAGGTCTTTGATGCAGGCCGTCATGAAGCTGAGATCAAGGTGCAAGATGAACGTTTGGAGCAAGCCAGAGCGTCCTATGAAAAAACGGTTTTACGAGCCTTGGAGGAGGTTGAAAATGCACTTACAGCATATAATGAAGAGCAAGGCCGAATTAAAAAAATTAAAAGCTCAGTGGATGCATCCATTAACGTGAATGAAATTACCAAAGCACGCTACAGTGCCGGCCTTATAGATTTCCAGGAGGTATTGGATGCACAACGAGTCGTATTTAACCAAGAGGATGATTTAGCTGCCAGCCAAGGTGAATTAATTCAACATTTAATTGAGATTTATTGGTCCATGGGAGGCGGATGGGATGAATCCCAGCTAGGTATTCGTGATGAAAATAAATCTGAATAAAGGAACGATGATAATGAGAGTTGTTAGCCTACTTTTAATTTGTAGTCTTTTTTTAATATCATGTGGAAAAAAAGAGGAGCCTAAAGATGAAATAATTCCTGCGGTTGCATGGATGGAAATTAAAGCTACTGGTGTCAACCAAACTCGTAAACTCGCGGGCGAACTTGTTCCCGAATTAGGAGGTCCCTTAAGCTTTGGTGTAAATGGTCAAGTTATTAAAATTCCTGTTAAATTAGGAGACCAAGTCAATAAAGATCAGGTCTTAGCGGTTCTTGATCCCAGTGACTTTCAAAATAATTTTAACTCAGCTCAATCAGATCTCAGAAATAAAGAATCGCTTTATCTACGTATGCTCAAAGCCAGAGAAAGTCGCGCCGTCTCTCAACAAGAGGTTGCGGATGCTAAAAACGATTTCGATATGGCTAAAGCCAATCTCTCCATCGTTAAGAAAAGTTTAGAGGATACGAATCTAAGAGCTCCTTACAATGGGGTGATTACCTCAGTAGATATCGATGAGGCCCAGCAAATAAGGGTGGGTGAACGCTGTTTCATGATTGACAGTGGCACAGGTCTTGAGATTGATGTATCAGTTCCAGAGACCATGATTCGTCAACTGGTAAAAAATAAAACCTATGAAGTTGTCTTCCCTGCCATTCGTGGACTTAAAATGAATGCTAAATTAACCGAGATAGGCACACAAGCCAGAAAAGCGAATGCCTTTCCAGTTACACTCAAACTAGAGGAGCAATCAGATCTCCTGCGCTCAGGTATGACAGCTCAAGTTTTCTTTACCTTTGAACAAAAAGAAACAGAAGGAATTCTTATTCCCAATTCTGCTATTGGGGTCGGTATTGGGGAGGAAAACTATATCTATGTTTACAACCCAGATGCTTCAACGTTGAGCAAAATGATTGTAGAGCCCATTAACATTACCAACAATGATGTTTATGTTAAGGCGCCTTTAAAAGATGGGGATATTGTGGTGACGGCAGGCGTTTCATATTTGAGTGATGGGCAAAAAGTAAAACTCTTAGAACAAACGATTGATATTTTTAATTAAACGATGAATTTAACTGAATTAGCTTATAAGTACCAAAAATTACTCTTTTTTATCATTGTAATTTTTACCATTTACGGTGCCTACAGCTATTTTACCCTACCAGCTCAAGAGGATCCTACGATTACTATTCGTGAGGCTGTCGTATCGACCAGCTACCCTGGTATGTCACCTGATCGGGTTGAATTACTGATCACCAAAAAGTTAGAGGAGAATATTAGAAAGATTCCTGAGATTAAAGAAATTACTTCGGTTTCCTCAACTGGATCATCCGTGATTCATGTGATTATCCAAGATAAATATTTTGATATTAAAAACATCTGGCAGAACTTAAGAAATAAAGTGGATGATGTGCAAAAAGATCTTCCAGATGGCACGCGCCCATCGATCGTTGATGATGAATTTGGTGATGTAGCCGTCATCACCCTTGCACTAACGGCCGATGGCTTTGCCATGAAAGAGATGTATGACATGTCAAAGCATATTCGTGATCATCTCTATGGTGTTAAAGGAACCAAAAAAATTGATGTATTAGGTGTTCAACGTGAACGTATTTATTTAGAAGTAAATACAGCCAAACTTGAAAAACTAGGCATTAATCCTCGCGAAATGATGAACACCCTTCGTAAACAAAACATCATTCACCCAGGAGGTGAGATTGATGCGGGCGCTCGATCTTTTGTCGTTGAACCCTCAGGAAACTATGAATCTGTCACTGATATTGGTGATACCCTCATCAAAATTCCAGCTTCACGCGGCCTAAAAGAGTCAGTGATCCCATTAAAAGATATTGTTGATATCACTCGTGACTACGTTGACCCACCCTACCAGCCAGCCTACTTCAATGGAAAACCCGCAGTCGTCTTTGCCATTTCAATGTTAGAAGGTTTCAATGTATTGGAATACGCACCACGAGCACTGGAAAAAATTGATGAAATAAAAGCATCCATGCCTTTTGGTTATAACCTCGATATCGCAACTTACCAGGCAGATGTAGTTGCAGCCACGATTGATGGCGTATCCCTTAATGTTATTCAAACCTTAGCCATTGTGCTAGCCACTGTCATTATGTTTTTAGGATTTAGAACGGGATCAATTGTCGGTGCATTAGTCCCACTCGTGATGGTAGTTTCATTAGCTTTAATGAACATCTTTGATATCAAACTTGAAAGAATGAGTTTGGCATCACTTATCATCTCACTGGGTCTTCTTGTTGATAACGGTATCGTCGTTGCCGAAGACGTCATGAGTCGTATCGAAAATAAAGTCGATAGACTCGAGGCTATTAAGCAATGTGGCAAAGAACTTACGGTGCCCCTCCTTACATCATCATTAACAACCATTTTATTCTTTATGCCTTTAATGATGGCAGAACATATTGCAGGAGAATACACTCGATCATTATCACCTGTGATAACCTTCGCCCTTCTATCATCATGGGTCATTGCCATGACATTCACCCCATTGCTTTGTTTTTATTTTATTAAGGTTGATACCAACAAACCTAAAAAAGATAAACCAGGCTTAATGGAGAAAATTAATAAGGGTTATGAGGTATTCTTAAAAGGGGTATTAAAAGTTCGTTACATCTTTGTGTTAAGTATGTTTGCCCTATTTATTTTCTCACTTTATTCGGCTAAAGACTTACCAAAAAGATTTTTCCCAGACTCTGATAGGCCACAAATTTTAGTCTATACCGAACTACCTGCAGGAACATCCTCTAGGTATATGGATAAGCATATGAGGGAAATTTATAAAGAATTAAACGATAAAGAGCAGTTTGCACATATCGAGTCCTATTCTGCATATGTGGGCTTTGGTGGTCCACGTTTTGTTCTGTCTCTTGCACCTGAAGACCCAGCCAATAACAATGGCTTCATCATCGTGAATATTGATGATATTGAAAACCAAAATGTCACTATGGAGCAACTAGATTCGGTTCTTAAAACCAAATTCCCAGATATGTTTTTTAGAATCAAGCGTATGTTCTTAGGCTCAAGTGATGCCTCTGAATTCAAAATCCAAGTTATAGGCCCAGATGAAGATGTCATTTATGAGAAATCACAAGAAGTCTTGCAAGTCTTAAGATCAATACCTGGCAACACTGAGCTTAGGACCGATTGGCAAAATAGAATTATGAAGATCGCCGTCAATGTTGATCAGCAGCGTGCAAGACGTGCCGAGGTTACTTCAGATGATATTGCAGCCTCTTTATCTGCTTACTTCTCGGGTTCAATGATCACTCAGTATCGTGAGAAAGATAATATTATCCCCATAATATTTAGGGCTGAAGGTGATGAAAGATTCAATATTGATCGTTTAAGAACGATTAGTATTTATTCATCCAAGCGCGGCGAAAATGTCCCCTTAATGCAAATAGCTGACTTTGAGGGTGTGAATCAATACTCACAAATTGCAAGGCAGGATATGTTTAAAACCGTTTCCATTACTGGTACTAATACCAATGTCACCGCACAAGATTTTAAAGATCTGTTTGACCCTCACATGGAGGAATTATCAAAAGATTTACCCACCAACCATAAACTTGTATGGGCTGGTGTTGTTAAGGATTCTAAAGATGCCCAAACTGCGTTACAGGCGAATGTACCCATCGCAATTGGATTGATTATTGTGCTTTTAGTAGGTCAATTTAATTCATTCAGGCGTCCACTGATCATCATGCTCACCATTCCACTCTCATTCATAGGTGCCGTATGGGGATTATTTATCTCAGGCTCTGATCTAGGCTTTATGGTTAGCCTTGGACTTTACAGTCTTGCAGGAATCATTATTAATAATGGTATTGTCCTGATTGATCGTATTGATATTGAAAGAAACTCTGGAAAAGAAACCTATGATGCAATTATTAGCGCATGCGTTGCTCGATTAAGGCCTATATCCATGTCTACCATTACCACCATCTTAGGTTTGCTTACTCTAATTATTCCGCATGACCCACTCTTTTATGGCTTATCTAATGCCATAGCTTATGGCTTAGCAGTAGGAACCATTTTAACTTTAGCCGTTGTGCCATCTCTGTATGCTATCTTCTTTAGGGCTAAATAATATCGACAAATATAAATAAAATTGAAATTAATCAGAGACAAAGATTGTTTTTGATATTTACTTTATTCGTGCTTGCAGATCTAACAGTCATCAATCTTTTTGATGAGTATGCAAGTAGTTATTTTCATATTAGCTCGTTTACTGCATCGATTGTGATGGCGGTTATACTTCAAATACTTTTAATTATTACCATTAAAATTGAGCATAAAATTGCTGATTTTTTTAAGAGCAAAGAAGGTGTAATCAATTTAATTCTCAGAATTCTTGTGACTTGGGTACTTTTATTTGGCTCAAAAATTATCATGATGAAAATTGTTGATCTTATTCTTGGTAATAAAATTGAATATTATGGTCCTTACAATGGGCTGGGGGCGTTCGTGTTAATTATTATCGGAATGATAATTGCTGAAAATCTTCTTAAAAAAGTTTTTTTATCTCTTAAAGATTAATCTTTCTTAAAGCTCCTTTTTCTAACCTTTCAATATTAACGATGGATCTTTTATGAGTCCCTTCACCAATCAAACCTGACTCATCAGATGCCTGAACAGTAAATGTAAAAACATTATCAACAAAATCAATCAATATTGCTTGAGCCCTAACCTTCGCCCCAATTGTTGTTGGGGACACATGATTAATGTTAATTTCAATACCAACTGAGCATTCACCAATCGAGAGAAATTTTTTTAATACTCTACTCGATGCAATCTCCATGAGAGCGACCATTTTTGATGTGGCAAATACTTTTGGGAAAATATCATCCACTTCACCTAAAATTGAAGCAAGATCGTCTTGAGTTACAATTTGAACTGCTTCGGCTTGAGTGCCAAGCGGAATGGATTGAGGGTTCATTTACTGAATTATATAAGTGTCTTTTTCTAGTAAATTATAATCAAAGGGCTTACATAAATATTTTGCAAATACTTGTTTAAGAAGTTTTGAATTACTTAAGTCATACCATGATTCAATTTTAACCACTCCAGGCTGCCCAGGTTTGCAATTCATGCCTCCAGATGGTCTATCACCCTTAACAGAAATATAAGCTGCTTGATATGTTTTACCATTAACTTGAATGGATTCATTTTTTTTATATTTAAGATAGAAATTCCATGAATAATCTTTAAAATAAGGGTGACGCCTTTCTGTCCCAACGTTTCTTGTTTTAAATCCAGGATTAATATCATTTAGGTTTATATGGTGAGCAAAAACACTAAAACCCATTGGCTCGTTTTTTCTTCTAATGTCATAGATTTCAAAACCAACTTGTAAGGGAATTTTTGTTTGATATTCAATATCATCCCAAAAATTAAATTTTTCATTTCGAATAAAATCAACCGAAACTAACTCCTTTTTTTCTTGCGTTAAAAATGTGACTGTTCCCTCAAGAGAATTAACATCACCCGCCATGGTTTCAGTTCTTGCAAAACTATATGTTCGAGTTTCAGCAAAAGAATTAAAGGACAAAAAGAGAAGCAAACATAATAAAAATCTATACATTCTTCAATTATAATAAAAATTCAAGGTCACGGTAATGACTTGCTATAGATTAAACGTATTTTTAAGATTTTTATTAAAAGGTATAGATCTTTTTGGGAGTAATACAATGAGTCATAGGCATATCTAATTCAGTAATATCTTCTATACATGTACAGGGATCAAACAGGCTGATACCAATTTTTTTTACATTCAGGGGTAAAGAAGAAAAAAAGCGATCATAAAACCCTCCTCCATAGCCCACACGATAACCCTTCAGATCAAAAGCTAAAAGAGGTGTAATTACAATATCAATACACTGATTATTTATCCAAATGGGATCAACCGGTTCAGTAATATTATATTTTGTGAGTTTTGTTTTAGTATCAGACTTAAATTCAGCATGCTGCATAGTCCCTTCCTCAAAATTACTTACAGGCACAACAACATTTATTTTATTTTTCCAACAATATTGAATAATTTCTAAAGTATTAATTTCGCCTTTTGAATGAATCGGTAAAAAACAATGAACATATTTCGGGCGATATTTTTTTATGAGCTCAATACATTTTTGATTAAGCAGCAAAGAATCTTCTTGTAATTTTAAAGCGATCAATTCTTCACGCTTTTTTAAAAATTTTTTTCTTAGGCTATCTTTTTTCAAAATTATGATTTAAAGGGAGAGCTAATAAGTAAACATTGATGATTTAGCTGATAAACAACAATTATTAATTGATACTTAAGTTAAGAATATCACAGCCTTGTAATATCATTCTTAATAAATTAGAATAAATTTATCTAGTAACAAAATAATTGTTATTTGAAGTCAAATACTTAAAGCTTATCTCGACCAAAAGTCTCTTTAAAGTAATTCATGACCAAAAGTCTTCCCCTTTAAGAACTGATGTTTAATCAATTTAGTTAAAAAATAGTTAAATGTAACTTAATTGATTATCGACATAAATATTATAAATAAAGGAAAAAAGATCATGAGTATATTAGAAAATTTTAAGCAGTTAAAAGCCGATAAATCGAAAATTGTGGTTATTACCTCATATGACTACTGGAGTGCAAAAATTCTTAACGAAACCAATGTGAATGGTATCTTAATTGGAGACTGTTCTTCAATGGTCATGCACGGTCATGACAATACATTAAGTTCGGATATTGAGACAATTGCGATGCACACAAGAGCTGTTAAAAAAGGAGCAAAAGACAAATTCCTTATTGCTGCCATGCCTTTTATGAGTAATAGAAAAAATATGATGGAAACAATGGACAACGTCGAAATTCTTATGAAGGCTGGAGCGAATGCCCTAAAAATTGAGGGTGTGGATGGTAACGAAGAGCTCTATGCTCACCTCACCCAATCCGGAATACCTACAATTGGGCATATTGGACTTACACCTTCTCACCATAATGCAATTGGTGGATTCAAAGCTCAGGGTAAAACTAAAGAAAGTGAACTTAAGCTCATTGAGGAAGCTAAAAAACTTGAATCCCTTGGTTGTATAGCTGTTGTATTAGAGGCTGTTCCCCAGCATGTAGGTGCTTCGGTAAGAGATGCAGTTTCAATTCCTGTGGTTGGTGTTGGAGCAGGATTAGAGGTAGATGGTCAAGCATTAGTCCTTCAAGATATGTTAGGATTTTCTACCGACTTTAAACCCAAATTCGTTAGAACGTACATGAACGGGGCAGATCTTATTAAGGATGCTGTAAATAAATTTGCTTCAGATGTTCACTCGGGAGCGTTCCCATCAAAAGAAGAAACTTACGCCCCAGCTAAAGAACAAATCAGTTAACTGATTAGGAAACAAATAGGGAGAGTTATTGAATCAACTCTCCCTAACAAAAGTTATCTATTAGTACCTATAATTACTTAGCTTTCTTTGGTTTACCCTTAGACTCTTTTTTCTTTTGACTTTTATCAGCCATGATTTTTTCCTTAATTGAAATGTTTAAAAAAAATAAACCTAAGTTTCCTATTTAAAATCAAACATCAGAACTCTAAAAAAACTAGGATTTTGAATTTTTGATTAGATAAATACTTAAAACTAAAAGTATAGAAATAATGATCTCAATGATTATTCCTCTTACAAAATAATCTGCTCCATGAACCAAGCCGGCATAAATTCTGAAAACTGCAGCAGATCCCAACAAACTCAATGTTGAATAAAGCCAAACATACTCGTTTCTATAGGCCCCAATACAAGCCATTAATCCTGCGGTAAAAAAGAAAGCTGTAAAATCACCGATTTGTGTATTCATACCCATTGTGGAGTCTCCTGGTCCATCAACCAATACCATACCCAACCCAGCAGCAGCAGTTGAAGGATCTAAAATCCACCGAAAGGCTGCGCTAAGCATAAACAAGCCAATTAATCCAGATATCACTCTTGCAATCATAAGTTTTCCTAACAAAATTTATTTGCTACTTGTGAGGTTAACATTAATAAAAAACAAATCAATATTAAACAAAAAAATCATAAATAATTTAATTAATTAATTTTTTTTCTTTTATAAATATTAAGTCATGGTACATATTTTTTAAAGATATTTTTTTTAGTCTTATGTGAGTACTAGTGTGAGTACTGGACAAAAATATGAATAAAATATCGGAGTTATAAAATCATTAATTGCTTGATTATAGGGGTTTTTATGGATTATTAGGTGAATTTATATGGCGGAAGAGGTGAGATTCGAACTCACGGTGGGCGCGAACCCACGTCGGTTTTCAAGACCGGTGCATTAAACCGCTCTGCCACTCTTCCGTGACCGAAATTTTATCATAGTGACTATATTTCTTGAAGCTTATTCTGGAAATAAAACCTCGTGAAAACCAAACTTAGTAAAGTCCTTAATGCGCATAGGATAAAGAATACCAAAAAGATGATCGCATTCGTGTTGAACAACCCTTGCATGGAAACCATCAACATTTCTTTCAATTTTCTTTCCATACTGATCTATTCCCTGATATGAAATTTTTTTATATCTCGGAACAACCCCTCTTAAACCTGGAACAGATAAACAACCTTCCCAGCCATCTTCTATTTCATCACCTATGGGTGTAATTTTTGGATTTATTAAGACGGTAAAAGGAACTTCTTCAGCATCAGGGTAACGATCATTTTTTTTAAATCCAAAAATAACTAACTGAATATTTATTCCTATTTGGGGTGCTGCAAGACCAGCACCATCATTTGCCTCCATAGTATCGATCATATCCTGAATTAATTGATCTAAATCAACAGCATTTAGATCTTTTAGGGGTTCTGACTTTTCTAAAAGTCTAGGGTCACCCATTTTCAAAATTTCTTTAATCGCCATTGTTTCTTAAAAAGTTAATAAATAAATTAAATACCTTAGTCATAATTTTTTCTGAATTAGCTACGATTGTTTCATGAGATAGCTCTTTTTTGCTGTCCGCCCTCCCAGCTGCATAATTGACTGCAGGACATATAACAAAATACTCTAAACCAAGCTCTTTTGCTAAAGCCGCTTCAGGCATGCATGTCATGCCAACTATGCTGGCACCATCTTTTTCGTAACGGTCAATTTCTGCAGCTGATTCTAATCTTGGGCCTTGAACAGCGGCATAAGTACCAGATTCTATAAGATTAATTTTAATTTTTTTGGCTAAGTTAATTACTTTTAATCTAAGCTCTTCGGAAAAAGGATAAGTAAAATCGATATGTTCGACAGGCTTTAGATCGCCATCAAAAAAAGTATGCTCTCTACCATAAGTGTAATCAATAATCTGATCTGGAATGACTATGTCGCCAGGTTTAACTTTTTTGTCTATAGCGCCTACAGTAGCAATTGAAAAAACTTGCTCTACCCCAAGTTTTTTAAGCGCCCAAATATTAGCCCGATAATTAATCTTATGCGGAGGTATTGAGTGGGATTCACCATGACGGGGTAAAAAAATAAATTCATGCTTATCATAAGATAAAAAAGATAACTTCTCAGAGGGCTTTCCATAAGGGGTATTAATATCATTTTGACGTAAAATTTCTACGTCTTTGATTTTATCAATGCCAGTTCCACCAATCAGACCTATCATAAAAAAAATTACCTATGTCATACTTGTGATGTTATGAATTATACAATGCTCAAAAAATCACTTACAGAAAAAAGTTATCATGAAAATTTTCCTGTAGCTACCTTATTTCTCAGAAAAAATGAGAGGAATGATATTTTAGTACTTTATCAGTTTGCTCGAGAATGTGATGATATTGCTGATAATGAAAATTTTAAAGTTGTTCAAAGAAAAAAAATACTTGATGAATATCAAAAAAATATTAAAGAGTTATTTACTAAAAATGATAAACCAAAACTTTTTATTAATCTTCAACAAGTGTCAATTAAATACAATTTAAATATTAATTT
>Ga0255755_1002475_pt1 | contig 15093 bp, 9 predicted proteins | sample 011ome_18_FD_179955 | JGI IMG/M metagenome (GOLD analysis project Ga0255755, IMG submission 179955) | Coastal salt marsh microbial communities from the Groves Creek Marsh, Skidaway Island, Georgia - 011501BT metaG (version 2) | ecosystem: Environmental > Aquatic > Marine > Intertidal zone > Salt... | reverse complement strand
TCGAGGAGTGTGCGCACGTATCCGGGCCAAACGAGAACAAAAGAGCGCGTTTTTCAAATTTTGTCCTACTTTTTAGGGGTGTGACATCTCTAATTTTACTATAAAAAGCGGTGCGATGGATACGTAAATAATATCTGGCTATGGAAACTCCTTCTCTCTACAAAGGGTTCTCGCGTATTCTCCTCGCGGCTTCCGCGATGGTTTCGCGTTTTTTACATATCGCGAACCGGACTAAATCGGTCGGGTTTTCGGGGGAGGATGGGTCGTAGAAGGGCGTCATCGGAACCGCGCTGACTTTGGCGCCTCGGCGAGCGAGATTTTTGCAGTATTGGATGGCGTCGCCGTCGACAGATTTGATGTTTTTGACGGAGGCGACGAGGAAGAAGCCGCCTTCGGGTGGGTAGACTTTCAAGCCGGAGGCGGTGAGCGCGGATGCGAGGATTTGGGCGTTCGAGGCGAGGATTTGGGCGTTTTCGTCCGGGGTGACGCCTTCGCCCGGTTTCGCTCGGTCGCAGATGTCGTTTAACGCGTCCGCGACGCCGGCTTGTAACGGCGTTGGCGTGGAAAAAGAGGCGTAGGAGTGGAATGTATTGCACGCGTCGACGATGACTTTTGGGCCGTATATCCATCCCACTCTCCAGCCCGATAAATTCATCAGCTTACTCGACGTGCCAACCGTTACCGTTCTTTCCGGTAAATACTCTCGCAAACGCAAATGCGGCTTGCTTTCTAGAAACGTAGACCGTTCGTACACTTCGTCCGCGATCGCCACGATCTTATGATTCCTACAAAACCTGGCGATAATTTCCAGTTCTTCTTCGCTCGCGCAATGACCGGTTGGATTATGCGGCGAACAGTGCACGAAAATCTTTACTCTCTTGTTGCTCTTGGCGTACGCTCGTTCTAACATCTCTTCGGTCACCGCAAATCCATCCTCCGGATTTAACGGGACTCCAAGTAGCGTACACTCCGTTACCGTCGCGTGCGCTAAATACCACGGGAAGAACGGACTTAACGTCATCACCTCGTCGCCTTTGTTCAACAACGCTCGAAACACCACGTACAACCCTTCCGTCGCCGACGTCGTCACCAACGAACTGTCTCTCGATTCGTCCACCGAGGATACATTTCTCGCCGTGTCTCTGTAATACCGTTTCACCGCATCCAGCATATCCGCCGTTCCTGGAATCGGTGCGTATTGATTCGCTCGAGCGTCTGGAACGTCTCCCGAAATTGTCTTTTCGTCCATCGATATCGCTCGCTTCGCGCTTTGTTTCGCGATCGCGTTCGAACCGAAATCAGGGTACCCTTGCCCGATATCAATCACCCCTTCTTGTCGAGAGAGCGCGGTGATTTCGGCCCACAAGGCGCCCGGACCGGATTGTTGTCGCGAGAATGCGGTCGCTAACGAGGAGAGTTCAACGGTGTCGTTGCTCATGACGGGAACGACGATGGTTTTGGAACGACGAGAGGTCTGTTTCTGTCGCTCTTGCGCGAGGATGAGCTGCGGTTTTGTCGTGTGCAAACTGTGCATTTACAATGAGGAAAAAAAAGTTCGAGGCGAAGTTTTGCGTTTCGCGAATGGCCAAACTTTACTGCTACATAAAACAATCTCTCTCTCTCTCTATTAGTATTATTTCTTAGCGCTGTGCGTATTCATTTGCTGATGCGACACCTTGACTCGCGCGAAAGAGTACAAACCGAACCCAGCCAAAGCGACGAACGCTCCGAAAACCATGGATACGCTCCAATCTTTCGTCTCGCCGAATAACACGCGCGAGCATAAGATTAACAGAGCGACTTTAATGTTTCCGAGAACTGTCGTGGTCACCGCCGACGTCGCCCCGACTAACGCGAAGTGAACGAAATTATACGACACCGCGTTCAAACACCCGAGTAAGACTAACGTCAAGACTTTAATCGGCGACACGTATTCGTCGCCGTACATCAAAGCTTCCCTCGATTGCACGTCGAACGAGTTCGAGCCGAAATATTTGTTGACGAACCGATCGCCTTCTAAGAGTAAAGCGACGGGAAGTAACGCGCACAACGTCACCGGGGCGGTATAAAACGTCAGTCGCAACGCGTCCAATTTTTCTCCGCCCATGATCTTCCCGCTAAACGTCATCATCAACGCGTTTGAAATCGTCGCGGTTACGCAATACAATAATCCGCTCAACGTCCGCTCCTTCTCCTTCGATGAAACACCACCACCACCACCACTACTCGCTGCCGCGTAACTCCCACTAATACAAAACATAACTCCACCGGCGACGAAGAGTAACCCGATACTTTCGATCCCGCCCGGTACTCGTCCTTCCACGAACATCGCGCACACCGCGCACACCACAGGAATGGACGCTCGAATCACTTGATTTAACGATAACGGCATAGACACTAAACTCGCGTTATTCATCGCGATGTTCAAACTCATGAACAAACCAATCTTCACCACCGCGTTTTTCACTCTCGGTAATATCTCCTGGTGCGAACTCGCATAGCTCAACTTTGGAGATAACATGATTGGAGATAAACATATCACCGAGAACGATAAGTGCGCGACGGTGAGTAAAATCGGAAACGAAAACCCGGCGTGCCCGAGCGTGTACCGGTTTAAAAGGTTTAACGAACTGTTCAAACCTAAGTAAAGGAGGACGAGGACGAAGGTTTTCATCTGGTGATTCGGATGATGATTTTCGCTGGATGTGATTTTATCCAACGTGGTTTCCGATGCCATGATGTGACTTTTTCTCTCTTTAAACTCTCGCTCTTTAAAAGCAGCAAAAAAAGCACCTGCACAAAAAATATCCTCTGATAGCAGGTATATGCGCGGTAGTCTTTCTCGCGCTCCTCGAAGCTCCTCAAAGAAGAGAGAGCAAGCGGTCGGTTTCTGTAGTAAGTACCTTCGTACCTCCGAGAAAAAAAGAATCCCCTAAGAGAAGGGAGTTTAGGGTTTATCAGGCGAAAGGAAAAAAGGACAAAAATTCTGTTAGAAGAAAACTTCAGAGAGAGAGAGAGAGCGGAACACACACGATGAGCGTTGTCTCCTCTCCTTCTTCTTCTTCTTCTGCTTCGACTTTTCCTCCTCCTCCGACGACGACGAGCGCGACCAATGATGGTAAAGCTTCAGAGGAGAAGGTGGAGGAGGATGTTGTATCCGAATTAGAGCAAAGAGTGAAGGACGTGGAGGACACAATTTTACGTTTTGGTGAAAAAAGCGACGCAACAAAATCAGCGACAAAATCAGCATCATCATCGAAACAACAAAGCGCGTCGTCGACGTTGTTGTTCGCAAAACTCGCGAGTTTGCGCTCGGCTTTGGTGGATTCGCGGACACGTTTTATCGCAGCAAAAAACAGCGGCAAAGAAAACGAAATCAAGCGTTTGCACGATCGATTGGAGAAGGTGTTGTTTCAGATTGCCGTCGTAGGGGTGTTGAAGAGGGAGGATGAAAAAAATGGGAACCAAAGCGTACCTTTTGGTCGAAGCGCGAGGGCGATCGCCAGAGACTGTTTAGTGCTGACGTTTTCGTTCGGTAACAGGTGAGTCATTACTACTAAGTATTAATATCAGCATTTCACGTGTTTTCTTACCGTATCTATCTTCTCTTTAATAATACGACAGACAAAGCGTCTTCCGATTCGCGAACGAACGGTTAAACGATATCGACGATTTCCCGAAACGTAAGAGCGCGTTTCAAGGTGTCGTGGGTGAAAATGTGTGGGAGAAAATGGAACGGTTTTACGGCGCGTGCGATTGCTTGGAAGCTTTGATTTGGTCGTTCGGGAAAGAGCTGGGCACTGGGCAATTTTGCGATTCGGCGTGCGCGAGCGCGATGAAGGCGGTTGATAATCGGGCGTACAAGGACGACATATCGGGGATTAAAGTTGCCACCGTGGCGTTAAAAGTTGCGGCGAGATGTGTTGGGAATCCAGACGCGGTCAGTGATGGCGGATTAAAGTTAACCGCAAAGACTATCGATCATATGCGGAGAATGATTAAACGAGTTGTCGCTTTAGAAGGCGGGAGAAGAGCCTCCACGGAAATCTCGAGAGCGACGCAAGAGGCGAAGCGAAGAGCGTTGGAGTTACGAGCGGCAATGTTGATGGCGATGAAGAAAAGCGATGCAAATAGCATAAAACTAGAAATAGAAGCGTTCAACGGACGCGGCGATTCGAATAACGTATACTCGGCTGGGTATCACGCTTTGGGCGAAATCGAGCAGTACGGAAAAGGTAAAAACGTTCTGAATCTAATCGCCGAGACGAAAAATTTAGGTAATTCTGGGGTGGAAGTCATATCGGCATTCGCAACCGTGGCGAGTCAAGTGGAGCGAAAAATAGGTACTACTGCTAGCGTTGGTATCAGAGGAAGTAGCAGTCAATTGACCCAATCTACCGAGGAGGAAGGTGTAGTGGACGATATCGGAGACGACGACGATACGATGGGGGGCGAGTTCGCCGATGAAGATCGCGCCCTCTCGACGTCATCCTCGTCGTCTTCTTTGTACACCGTAAAAACGTGCTTTATCAAACCTTTGTTTGAAACGAGTGAAGTAACGACTTTTAAAGATTCGAGAGCGATACAAGATGCCGTCGCGCGCGCGTGGATGCGCTACGCGACCAACCCACAATTCAGCGGCAAGTCGTACTCGGTGGAGGAGTGCACGAGAGATATCGTCAAAGTAGGTTTCGCGTCGAAATTAAGAAAGAACGACTGTTTTGCCGCAGCATGTGGGTTGGCCGTGTTACGAGTCGCCGCGTTCGAGAAGCGCGTGGACGAGTCGACGAGAAAAGCGACGTTGAAACAAATTCTCGATATTTTACGTTGCCAAATCGTGTCCACCGCCGACGAGAAATTGAAAAACGCAAAGCAGAAGAGGAGAGGAAAATTAATCGACAATACGAACGATTTACGAATTGTTTCTATACTTCGCGCGGTGAGAGACGGGATAGATGCGATCGGGTACGTCGACGCCGAATCGTTTTTATACATAAAAAACGTGTTTTCGAGTAAGCACGGCGACGCGCTCTTTCGAACGAAATGGCGAGTGAACGAACGCGCAGGAGCTTTGGCGAAAGCGGCGTTATCTGCTGGACATGAAATGGCGACGCGAGAACTCGCGAGAACGCTCTCAAAGTTGGAAATGTTCGTCAAGTTTCCGCTAACGATGCATAATAGTGATAGAAAAAAAGGAGGAGAAGAAAAAGGAGAAAAAGAAGATGGAAATGCGCATGGCGCAGACAGCAACGCTCCCTCGTATAGATTCGACGACGAGCTCATTGCCGATGCGCGCTTTATTTGCGCGCTCATCGGTGAAAAAACGGCGAGTTGGCCGCTTGGTGTGCCCATAGACGCCATCGATCGCGTCGAAGAAGTTGGCGCGAGGCTTTGCATGTTGAACGCCTCGGCAAAAGCGAGAGAAGCTGGCTTTATTTGTCTCTCGGCATCCTCGTTAGCGCGCTCCTCGATTTTCATCTATTCGCAAAGACGCGACGAGGAGAAGAGGAAAAAGTTTGAAAACATCGCATTTGTCATCTCTTCCACGTTTGATGAAGTAGCATCCGCGATGCAAACAAGCTCTGAAGGAGAAGAAACGACGAGTAGGGATGATTTGGCGGCGGCGTGCGCAGCTGCAGAGGCTGTCGAGGCGTACGCCAGATTCGCCAGCGCGGAGGAAGAAAACGGTCGAGCGACAAAACTTATGCTCGGATCTCTTTTGTGCGCCTGCGAAAGAATTCAACTGAGAGACGCGCAAATTAGCATCGAAAATATCGAAATCGTTCGTCGAAAGTTGCTTTTGCATCTACGAGCAATGTCTGCGTACGCCTCGTGTTCGAAAGATGTCGAGAAGGCGTGCCGATTTCAAGATTTCACGCCACAGATTGCAAACTTGATTTCTAACTTTGAAGCGTTTGCAAAAGAAGTGAGGGAAGATGACAAGAATGTATTGTTCAATCAAGATGAAGAAGATCTCGTTTACGACGACGATGATACGGATAGACTCGATTTTGGACGCTTGACGTCGCTTTCTTCTTTCTTGGACGAAGCGGAACGCGAATTGCTCGTGAACACGCACGTCGTGACGTTAGAAAACGGAGACGAGACGGTTTCGCAAGCGTTTGCAGATCTGAGAGCGTACAGGGGAAACTCAAACGCACCTCCAAATTCGCCATCGCACGTGTTTGATGACAGTAAAGAGAGCGATAACATAGTGAGGAAAGATGTCTTCCCTTTTGCGGTAACCATAGTCGACCAGATAGACGAGGCGAGTCGCGCCTGCTTCTCTCGCGCTGTAGAGGTTGCTATCGCTGACGGGGGTAAAGATGCAAAGTTACAAGCAGCGCTAGCACAACTTCTCTATGCATGGGAGGAACGGTGCATTCAGGTTATCGAGCACAGTAAAATGCTCGTAAATTTGAACTCGTCTGAGTATCGGAAAAAACATGTTTCGCTGTTCAACCACCCGAAAAAGCCTGTGTTGACTGATTTTTTGAGATGCGATGCGGCTGTATCGAGGCGATTCGCGGATATACTGAGCGTTTCTCACATGCTGCGCGAAGATGCGAACGAAAGTTCTCAGTTACATCTAAAGATGTTTTCGAGGTACTCTAGAGCACTTCAGAACGCTCTCTCATCACACGCGCCTCTCGAGTCTGCGCTACTTTGCGCCAAGTGCATCGAGCAAACCGCATCGAGCGAGGAAGTCAGAGAGCGCGCATATAATTTGTTCGAAACGTATTCACGCGATATGGACATGCAAGATACTGGTCATAACAGGCGCACTTGGAACAGCGCCATTGAATGTTTATCCCTCTCAAAATCCATCGAGCACATTGGCGCGATGTCCATCGGTGAAACGACGCTGCGCAGGCTCATCGAGGCGCTCTCAAAAATTTCTCTCAACATAGATCCTACGCACAGATCTACGCACGCGTTTGCAATTCGGGCATTAGCAAACGTCGCAGAAGTTTGTGGTAGTAGATTTGCGAGAGATTCGGATCGTGCGGTTGATCTGTCTATGCATATGTTAGATTCGTTACCCGCGCAAGAAGCGCTGTTGAAAAACGTCGTCTCTTTCGTCCCGGAATGTGGGCACCTGGCGAATGCGGCTGCTATTGCCATTGGCCCGGACTTATCGGCGGAACATAAAGTGTTCATAAAAGCGATGAATGTTGCTGCAATTATACGCGACGTGCAAAGCCATTCACGTTTTCAAAATTTCCGCTTAGCGTTGGATAACCGAAACGGTAAAGGAGTAGGTGGAGGAAAAAGAAATCCGAATTCTCAGCAGGAGTTGCGGCAGCAATATCCGACGCTGTCGGCAACGTCGAAAAACGATGATGTTGAAGATAACTTCAACGAAAGCGACGACGTTGTTTACGCTGAAGTTGTTTTTATTCAACACATGGCTATGTTTGCCCCGAACGCTATCGATATGACGACTGTCGCCGTAACGCTTAGAGACGCCTTGCGGCATTACGCGACGAAGCCAGTAGCCCTGGAAACGCTCTCGTTTCTCGCCATGAAAGACGCTCATAAATTATTATACCCAGACGATGACGAAAACAATTCAGGGATATCTTTCGAGTACGCCTCCAAGTCAACGAAATCATCGTCAAAATTTGGGTCGATGTTGTTGAGAGACATTGTAAAATGTGTGACGAAAGGCGCTTCGAGAAGAGTCATCCGAGACGCAAAGAACTGCGCGCGAGTCTTGGCCAGAGAGTTATCCATCAGAGACCCCAAACGGGCGCTCAAAGCTTTATCGGCGCTTTCCTTCGACGACCAACGACTCGTGGAAGAATCCGAAGACGAGGAATCGGAAGACGACGAAGATGCGTTTAACGACGACGAAGATGAAGACGAAGAAAACGAGGAGGGAGAGATGGACGAGGAAGAAATCGACGAATCCGATATCGATGCAAATCGTGCGAATAATCACCCGCGTCTCCCGGCGCGCATATTTGCAGCTTCGCTACTTTCGAGAATCCCTTTCTGGATTCAAGAAAGTAATATTCCGGAGCATAGAAGCGTTAAATTAAGTCGCGCATCGGATTCTCCAAACGCATATTTACCGACGCACGGGCAAAGGTGTTTCCAAATTGCGTATTCATTATCCACGGCAAGTGCTTCGAAATTGCGCGCGAGAGGATTACAAATGATGTCTTTTCTTGTCAAATTATGGGGAAATGACGAGGATCCGGACGCGTTTTATCACATCGACGACGACGACTCAGACGAGGACGGAGGAGATGGCTTCCATCAGCGCAACATCCCGAGTGCGCGAAATAGGAAAAGGTCCATCAAAACGCTCGAACAATTTCAAGCACAAATCCTCTCCGCCGTTCGTGCTTCTCGAAGTTCCGATACACCGCTCGATGTGCGTGTCGCGGGCGCGAGATTAGCGGCACACGCACTCTCTGCAAAAGTGCACGGCTCGGACGATTCCGTGTCGAAACGATTGCACGCATGCATCGTTGATTTTGCGAAAGAATGGCTGCCGGTGTACCCAAAAGCTTCGTCGTCGTCGTCGTCATCATCAGCATCATCCTTGAACAATTTAACCTTAATGAACGCGTGTTGCGAAGCTGTGATGGTGCGTGCGCGAATCGCCGCGTGCATGTGTTTAGCGACGGCATACATATGCAATGAAGAAGATTCTACATCCATTCCTTCCGACGTCGTCGAGGCGTTCGTGCCTGCGTGGACGTATCTACCCCACGACGTCGAACTCATTAAACGAAGCGTAGAGCTTCGTGAAGGCTCCGAGAAACAAATGCTGGACAATATGATTATGGACAAGTTTGAACTTTTACCCGGAGAGCTCGTCACGGCGTGTCCAAGTTTAGTACAAGATGTCGCCGAGGCGTTTCTACCGTGTGTGAAAGCTTCCGTGAGAGTCAGTGATACACAGCAATGGTCGACTCTTCGCGAGCACTATTTGAAACCTATTTTACTCGCTTCTTTGGACGAACCATTCGCTGCGTGTACGAGAACTTTATCTGACGAAAGTTCCGACGCGATCGAGCGTTTCAATCCGACTCCGGATGCCAAAGAAGTAGACGCCGCGCGCATACCTTTGAGTTTCATGTTCAACGCCCGTACCAATGATGTCGAGCAAGTTGAAACCGCTTTGCGCGGGTTGAAAACGTTTGAGAACGCTCATTCTTTCGCCGAATCTGCGGCGCAAAGTTTATTAAACGACAAGCTTGGAAAAGCTGCGTTCGATTGCACGAAATCCTCTGAGGCGTATCGTAAGATTCGAGATGCCGCGATTGAGTTTTTGAATTCGTCATCATCGGCTGCTGTTCCATTCAACGGTAAAGCATCCCCGAATAAAGTGTCGATAACGACGACCAGTGGTTTTACGGATGAAAACTTGCTCATGGATTTGATCGAAGACGACGTCGTCGAAGCTTCGATTTCGTACGAGAAGAAGGAAAAGAAATTCATCGCCTTGGCAAACTTACTCGCGCAAATGGAAAAAGTTAATCGAAAAAAGTTCGAAGAGATACTCGTGGAGCGCTTGGAGAGTGAAGAATCTATTTCGACAAATTTAAACAGCGCTTTGGTGGCGCTGATGGCTTTGGATGTCTATCTTGACTCCAAATCTTCTGCGTCGGAGGACGACGTCGTCGTCTTGCGAAAACTTGCGCCTTCGATTGCTGTATTTTCGAGACAAACGGCAAAAGGGGAGAATTCGGAATCCATGAACCGAGTTGATGCCGATTTGAATGTTTTATTCGTGTCAAGTACGCTCAAGTTCCTTAAAAATGCGGCAGAAAAGGATGCGAAGAACTTATCCGCGAATATCTTGGCGGCGATGTTTGCGATTGCGATTGAGACTTTGGGTACTAGTAACGTTACCAGTAAAAAAATGGCGCTGGATGCCTCTAGACTCTCGAACGCCGCGGTGCGCGAACAACCACTCGCCGCTCGAGGCGCGGTGTCTGGTATGATTTCTTCTACGAGAGTTCAGTTTAAGGCTTTGTTGGACTATTCGAGCGGCGTCGTCGATGATTGCGATGATGGTGATGATGTAGACGAGAGAAAGCCGGGCAAGATTTCCTTGAAGGCGTTTCAATAAATTAACAAATAGCGATATGAGCAAAAGCAGTAGGTAGTAAAGTAGTAGTAAAAGCATGCACAAAATTTGATTAGTTAAAGTGTTCTGGATACCCATCGAACTTTCCAAACGGAGCATAGTGACCATCGTGATACCCTCCGTCGCATACCTCTGCGTTTTCTTGAAACCCTCTCCTTTCGAAAGCTTCCTCGCACACCTTCGACAACTCCTGCGCGTACGATAAAAAATACTGTTTGCTCGCTTCGTCCGCAAACATGTACACTTTCTGATCTTTTCTCGCAAATTTCGATGGATCCCCTCGAAATAAACGATTGAAACAACACGAATCCGGATCGCTTGAAAAAATCACGCCGACGCAACAGAAGCCGCCGCACATCGGAAGAAACCGTCGCGGTCGTTTCTGAAACTTTAACAAGTTCACTCTACTTTTGAAATGAAAATACACCGTCTCATTCCTCGGTCCGCACGTTAAGGCGCAGGAGAATTTCTCCGAACCTCTGTGTATTCGATCTTCTCCAAACACGTCGCTTTCAAACTGCCACCTCTCTGATCCGTAAAAGGTTGTGATATCGAACCCTTCAAAGGCGACGTTGCGTTCTTCGTCGTTTTCTTCCGTGCACACGCGCGGCAGAAACGAAGCATCGTCGTCCCCATCCTCCTCGTTGTCGTCCAACCACTCGTACGGCGGCCGGTACGACGTCTTCTCCTCCGCTTCTTTCGGGGTCTTTCTCTTCTTCTTCTCGGAAAGCTTTTTCTGCTTTCGCCTCGCCTTCTTCGCCTCCAATTCTTCCTCTTCTTCGTCCGTGGTGGTCGTTTCTAAATTCAAATCCAAAAGTTTGTCCTCCAAATCCTTCGTCTTCTTCGTCTTCTTCGCGCGCTTCTTCTTGCTTCCAAAGTTTGGCATTATCGCGTCGTCAAACCCGCGTTGATCACTGTCAAAATGTGACATGTGTGTTTGTTTGGAAGGAAGAAAAAAAAAACGTTTGGACAAAATTTTGAAAACCCTAAACAAAAAATTCGATCTGATGATTTTTGCTTCAGAAGAACTCCTCAATTATTTATTGCGCGGAACATACGCAAAGAAGGTATATTTATATATTTATAAGAGAGAGAGACACACAAAACTCGAAATGCAATCGTTATTCGCCCAACAAATTTCAGCATCTAATGCTGCTGCTTGTGCAAGAAGATCCAGTCGTGATAAAAACCTCACGTCAAAGTTGAATGGGAGAATTGGGATTTCGAATCCAATGCAATCGTCTGCCAGCTCAGCATTAAAATCGAGTGTAAAAGGAAGAAGAAGAAAGCAAATGCGAAGAAAGATTTCGATCGCGCACCACGGAGCGGATTACGTGGCGACTTTTGAACCAGAAAACGCCGCCGCTGGAGGTGTAATCTTAGCCGCCGCGGTGTTGGGGAGATATTTATCCACCGGGGAAGCGATTGGATGTTCGCACCTGGTCTCGCCTTTTTCATTTTCAGGAGTCTCCAAAGACGCTTGGGAAACGAAATTGCCCTTATTCCTGGGTATCGTAGCCACGCCGTTGGTTTTACCCTATTTAGGTTTGGCACATTTACTCCCGACGGGTGGATATGAAGTCATCGAAGGAACTTCGCGGTTAGTTTTGGCGATGATATTGGTCGGTTTTGGCTCAAAGTTAGGCGGCGGATGCACGAGCGGACACGGGTTGTCCGGCATCGGGCGCTTGTCGGTTCGATCGGTGGCGAACGTGTGCACCTTCATGGTGTTTGGCGCGCTCGCCGCGACGATGTTCAACACGAACGCGTTATTACACGTGGTCACGACAACGGGGAAAGGCAAAGCGGCCACCGCGGTGAACGCCATCGCAAATACGGTCGCGGCGACGCAAGCGGATAAAGCGTTGTACGGTAAAATTCTGGCCTCGGCATTTGCCGGGTACGCCACCATCGGTTATCTCGCTAAAAACAACATTCTCATCAAGCGTGGCTCAAATTTGGCAGGAGCCGTCAAATCAGCGGTCCACGGTGCCACCGGTGTCCTCTTTGGCGTCGGTTTAGTCGTCTCCCAAATGGTCAACCCGGCGAAAGTGTCCACCTTCTTACAGTTCACGCAAAGCACGTGGGACCCGTCGTTAGGTGTCGTCATGGGTGCCGCGTTAGCTGCAATAATCCCTGGTATCCTCATCATCAAAAATCAACTCAATACCTCCACGTTCGGCGACGCGTTCAAGCTCCCGGATCCAATCACCGCTGACATCGACGCCAAACTCATCGTCGGGGGCGCCATCTTCGGTACCGGTTGGGGATTAGCCGGCATGTGCCCGGGCCCGTTATTCGTCAACGTCGGCGCCGCGTTGACGAATCAATCTCTTTCCGCCACCGGTGGTTGCGGATTGGCCTTGCTTTCATTTTGGGTCGGCCAGACTTTGGCGAGAATCACCCGAGACGTGTTAGAGGGCTCCGCTTAAGAAGAAATAATATAAACGCACCACGCGAGATCGAACGCAATACTATACACATATACGCATATTGCGCTACGGACTGTTTTAATACTACCAGTACTACTCCTACTACTACGATAAATAATAATAATAATAATAATACCTGTAACGCCGACGAATCTATATATATTCGAGATGTATGTATACATATACCTCCTCTCGCCATCTTTCCGCCTTTCTCCGCTTTTCGAAAAGGAGAGAAGTCTTTTTCGTTCTCTCTCGCTTGTGATGTGGAGAAAAAGTGTCTCTCCTTTTGCTCATAAAAGAGTTGCATCAAGAACCACATCACACATGTCTTTAAACCGTGAGTACTCTCTCTCTGCCACTGCTCTGACTTTGCACTCGAACGCGACGAAAAAGTGTCGTCTAAAGTCTTTTTGAAACTTTTCTCTCTCTCTCTCTCTCTTTCTTTCTTTCTCTCTCTCTCTTACTCGGTGTCGTTGTGTTCCATGACGTGATGAGATATTTTTCCATTACGTGATGGATATAATGGAATATTGCAAAGATGATATGTGCGCTCACCTTTTACTCTCTTTACGTGTGCTCTCGCACTACGGGTGCGCACAAACAACACAAACTTTAACACATGAAACAGTTGCGTTCACTCCAGGCGCCGCCATCGCCGGAGGCTTAATCCTCGGCGTTTCCTCTTTGGCGCATTACTTAAATTGTGGGAAAGCGGTCGGGGCGAGTGGACTCTTTCGCGCGTTTACGCATAAAAAAATCCCGTTCGAAGAACGCTTGAATCACTTACCGTTTTTAGCGGGGTTGTTCACCAGCGCGAAGTGGATTCCTTTGCTCGGGTTTTCGCAACAGTTAATCCCGGTTGGAGGGTTTGGTTTAGTCGCGAGCTCGACGAGGCGAGCCGCGGCTGGTTTGTTGGTCGGCGTGGGAAGCGTCGCCGGAAACGGATGCACGAGTGGACACGGGTTGTCCGGGATTGGGAGATTGTCCGTGAGGAGTTTGATTAACACGTGCGTTTTTATGGCGTCTGGGGCGATCACGGCGTTGATGTTTGATACGACTGGGGCGTTGGGCGTGTCGCAAAGAGCGAGGACGTTGGATTCCGTGCGATGGTTGACGAGCGAGGAGTTTTCTTTGTTCGGGACGTTTTTGGTCACCGGAGCTATCATCTCTGGGACAATCGCGTTGGCTGGAAGGAAAGGATTGATACCGAGAAGCGGGCAAGTCGGTGCGGCGATTCGAGCGGTGCACGAATACGCCACCGGCGCGTTCTTCGGCGTCGGTTTGTGCGTCGGCGGGATGGTCAACCCGGCAAAAGTGGCGGCGTTTTTGGAATTCACCAAACGAAGCTTCGATCCGTCGTTGATGGTGTTGATGGCTTCGGCATTGGCCGTGTTGATCCCAGGGTTTTATGTCATTAAAAACGGTGTAGAACGACCGACATTTCACCCGGAAAAAAGCGCGTTCGCGGAACCGTTTAAAGGCATCACTCCGAAACTCTTAGTCGGGGGAGCGCTCTTCGGCGCCGGTTGGGGGCTCGCCGGCGTGTGTCCCGGGCCGATGTACGTGAACTGCGGCGCGAGTTTGTTCGGTGGTACCATATCTGAATCCGGTTGTTTGGATTTGATCTTGGCGTTTTTCGTCGGACAAAACGTGATGAGAGAAATCGACAGTTCCGGGGTGTTGAACGCGAAGAAAACTTCATCATCCGCCGAAAAAAAAACGAGTAGTTGAGATTGAGAGAGAAAGACCACCACCTTATTCACGTACAGTAGTAGAACATTCTTTTTGTTGTTGTTGTTTGCTTATAAAAAAAATCGTAACGCGAAGTATAACGTAACTACTACGAGCATCGTGTGTGTGTTGTTTTGGAATCTTATTCGTTTTCAGTTGTTGGAGGAAATAAGAATTTCCTTTGTTTTTGTTCGTGTGTACTACTATACAACATCTCAAGAAGAAACTTTAATCGTTTACTTCTTGGACTTCTTCGGCAACAAGACCGAGTGGATGTTCGGCAAGACACCGCCAGACGCGATCGTGACCGTGCCCAACAACTTGGACAATTCCTCGTCGTTTCTGATGGCCAATTGGATGTGTCTCGGTACGATTCTGGACTTTTTGTTGTCTCTGGAAGCGTTCCCGGCGAGTTCGAGAACTTCAGCCGCTAAGTATTCCAAGACCGCGGCCAAGTAGACCGGGGCGCCGGCACCAACACGGGTGGCGAATTTGCCAACCTTGAGGTATCTGTTTATGGATAGAAAGAGAGTTTAAAGTCAGCGCTTGTAATTTCAAAATCGTAGTATTCGAGGAACGGACGCATTTCCAACGCATCCAAATCGCTCTCGTCATCATCGACTGTAAAAAATGTAAACGATGTAACAAAACGTACCTAGCGATACGGCCAACCGGGAATTGGAGGCCAGCCTTCGCGGATCGCGAGACAGCTTTTTTGGAGGATTTACCTTTACCACGTCCAGACATTGTGTTCTGTGTTTGTTTGTTTTAATGAGGAACTCGCTGGAGTTTTTGTGTTTTTTAGGGGGAACTGAAAAAGTG
>Ga0255755_1002474_pt1 | contig 15107 bp, 18 predicted proteins | sample 011ome_18_FD_179955 | JGI IMG/M metagenome (GOLD analysis project Ga0255755, IMG submission 179955) | Coastal salt marsh microbial communities from the Groves Creek Marsh, Skidaway Island, Georgia - 011501BT metaG (version 2) | ecosystem: Environmental > Aquatic > Marine > Intertidal zone > Salt... | reverse complement strand
AACTTGAAAGTTACTGAAAGCACGAATAAACTGTAATAGAAATCTTCTTATTTGTTGATCGTAGAAAAATTGTTGTGGCATTAATCTTCTCTAGGTTTAAGTGCTTCACTTAATGACTGTCTACTATTTTGTACAGTGTTATCATCTGCAACAAACGTACCAGTGTTGTTTATAAATGTATCTCTTTGTGTATTTCCAGCACCAGGAGTTAGTGGACTACGTACATCATCTTCTATTTTTACCCAACGAGATCCATTATACCTAAATAGTCTATTTGGTAAAAAGTCTAATCTTAAAACAAAATCACCTTCTTGTGAGTCACTAGGAAAACTTGTACCCATTGTTACGTTTTCACCATTAGGAGCAAGGCCGTCACCTATTAAGTAACCGCTATAGGCATTTGTATTTTGTGGAGTAATTCTTCTTGCATCTGCACTTGCATCAGTATTATCTGCATTAAGTTGTGTATCATCTGCATTTACGCCTTTTGGTTCTAGTGGTGTTCCATCAGGACCTGTAGGTACAACATAATATTGATCAGTTCTATATCCGCTCTCCGGAACTTCTGCTTCAGCGGCAGCAACAACTTTGTTGGATATTTCTAATTCTTTATTGTAAGTAGAAAGCAAATCACGTAGTGTATTTGTAGTTTCGTTTCCGTCTTTGTCTGTTTGTAGAACATTAAGTATATCGTTATATTCTTGTGAATCAACTAACGGTGTACATTTAATACGCCATAGATGACTCCACCACGTAGGACTGAAACCTTCACTGGGCCTTGTGCCTTCCTGTACTACATAGTAACGTTTTAAACTAAGTTCCACACTTTCATCTAATGCACTATAGTCAGTCAAATGAGGCAACTCTATTACATCACCTGGCATAAGTTTACGCCCTATGTTATTAACCATATCGTTTTCATGCAATGTAATAAAAAGTGTGTCGTTTGCTAAAAACAATCCAAATTGACTTAAATCAAAATCTGTATCTGTAACACTGTATATACCTCTAAGACTGTAAATGTCTTGATCGTATTTTCTATCTCTATTTTCTAAAAATAAAAAGTCTTGTATACCCAGTGGATCAGGTTCTACATAGTTTGGCTGGCTAGGATCGTCACTTTGTCCCTGACTTTGAATACCAAGGTACTTGTGTACGTTTATACCAGTACCACCAGCAGTAAACATTTCCTTAATTCTTCTATCAAAGAATCTATAATCGTTGGTGTGAGCACCGTCTTTCCATAGTGATATACGTGGCATATTTTTTCCTTATACACTATTTATCGTATTAAATAAACGTATGAAACTTGATTTGCATGGGCTTCCTATACATAGTGCATGGAGTGTATTTAATAGCAAAATACAAGATGCTTATTATGAAAAATTGAAATATGTAGTTGTTGTTACTGGACAAGGTGCAATAATGAAAGAATTTCCTGTATGGGTAAGTAACCATCCACATACTAAATCATGTAGTAGTACTCCGCATAATCCAGGAAGTTTTAAAGTTTTTCTTAGAAAATAGGTTGACACTTCTCTTAACTATGTTATAGTAATTATATAGTTAGAAAAGAGAAGAGGACCAATTATGCAAACAATTTACAATTTACCCAAGTTATACAAAAGAGATACTACTGGAAAAGTACGTGAGTGGACTATGCAGTATGGTTGGAACTTAGATGAAACACAAGCAGGCACAAGAACTATCTCAGGTTTGCAGGATGGTAAAAAAGTTACTAGTGAATGGTATATTACTGAAGCAAAAAATGTAGGTAGAGCAAATAGTACTACAAACATTACACAAGCAAAAGCAGAAGCACAAGCAGAATGGGATAAAAGAATAGAAAAAGAGTATTTTGAGGATATTGATGCAATTGACTCTTATACTGCTTTTAAGCCTATGTTAGCACATGATTTTACAAAGACTCCTGTAGAAAGTGGCTATACACAACCTAAACTAGATGGTATTAGAATGGTTGTAAACAGTAGAGGACTTTACAGTAGAAGCAATAAAGAGATTGTTGCAGTTCCTCATATTGCAGATCAATTAGCAGATTTTATAAAGCAGTTTCCTACAGTAACATTAGATGGGGAACTTTATAATCATGAACTTAAAGATAACTTTCAAAAGATTACAAGTTTAGTAAGAAAAACAGTAAACTTAGGCGCAGATGAATTAGCAGAAAGTGCTGAATTAGTGCAGTATCATGTTTATGATATGTTTGATAGTGCAAATCCTGATATGACTTTTACACAAAGAGCAAAGTGGATAAGTGAAAATGTTTCAGGCGATAACATAGTTTTAGTAAAATATGATGAAGCAAGCACATCAGCAGATATAGATAAATTGTATGGTGAATATACAACTGCTGGATATGAAGGTCAGATGATTAGACAGGATACTGCTTATGAATTTAAGAGAACTAAAAACTTACTAAAGAGAAAAGAGTTCATTACAGAAGAATACAAGGTTGTAGAAATACAAGAAGGAAACGGTAATTGGGCAGGATATGCAAAAAGGTTTATACTTGAGCTTGCAGACGGCACACAATTTAGTAGTGGTGTTAGGGGTTCACAAGAAAAACTTGCACAGTTATTAAAAGATAAAGATACTATTAACTGGGCAACATGCAGATACTTTGAACTAAGTAATGACGGCGTTCCTAGATTTCCTGTTGTTATTGATTATGGCACTGGCGAAAGGGACGACTAATGGCACATACCTCAGAAGTAATGGACACCCGAGGACATCATTTAGTTGGTGTACAATGGCCTGTTGTAGGCAGTAAAGGTGATGAGTATACTGTTACTATGTATGACAGAGGTTGGGAATGTACCTGTCCTGCATGGCGTAAATGTAAACATATAAAAAGTATTGAGCAAGGTTTAGTAAATGATAAAGGAGAATGATATGTTTAATCCTAATGTTATGAAAGAAACTAAATTTCCTAAAGGATTATCTGCAAATTTTGAATTTGACAACTATATACTAAGTGTAGTAAAAAATGAAATATCATATGGAAACGATAAAGGATTGTATGAGATAAGTGTATTTGATGCAGGAAACCAAATTGAATTGCCTGGCATTACTGAACAAGGTGATACAGTAAAAGGTTGGTTGACAAAAGAGGATGTTAGTAGTATTATGAAAAAACTAACAAGTATCACAGGCACAAATGCAAAACTTTTATGAGGGCAAAATGAACGACATACTACAGGATATACAAGAATTAGAAGGAACTATAACTACTTTAAAAAATGTAAATAACAAGCCTGAAGTTATATATGCAATTAGAAAAATTGATGATATAATTGACCGCAAAAGAGATGAGTTTAATAGGTTAGAAAAACAAATGCAAAAGGAATATTTCAATGGCTAGTATAACTGCATTAAAAGGCAAAAGATTATCTAAAAAGAAAACAATTACACGTAGGAAAACTACAGGTGCAAAAGCTGCACCATTGGATGATTACAAAAAACATACTGACTATTTCCATTTTAATGTTGATTCTAAAGAATGTGTTATAATAGTCAAGGCACATATTAAGAAAGTTTATGATAAAGAAAGAGCTAAAGTAATTCTTAAAAATAAAGAATCTATGTTTGCAAAACAATTTGTGGCAGCTTATTGTCATTGGTTAGCAGAAGGCAAGGATGCTCCAGAAGATAGTATAAATTGGATGTCTGGATACTTTGACGAACTATATAATAAAGGACTATCTATTGTTGAAGAAGTACGTGCAGAAGAGGCTAAGAAGCCAAAAAATGTATATATTCCTAGTATACAAGAACGTATAAAAGAAGCAAGTGGTAATATTATTGCAGAAATAGAAGAACAAATAGATACGTTTATTCAAGATCCTAAAGCATTTAAAAAATTTGATAGTATAAAATTCTTTAGAAAAATGCAAGTCAACCAAGCTCATGCAAGACATATTCGCAGTTACTACGAAGGCATATTAGGCGAATATCTAATGTTACAAAAGCCTGTTAGTGAACAAGATGAACAACTTAGAGAAGGGTATTCACATCTAGATAAAGCAGATATTAAAAAAGCAGTAGAACTGTTTCAGGGTATTGTAGGTGCATGTGATTTAATTACTGCAGAGAGTAAAGCAAGTAGAAAAACAAGGTCACCTAAACCAAAGAGTGCAGAAAAACTTGTTGCAAAAATGAAATACTGTAAATCAGATGAAAAGTACAAAGTGGCAAGTATTAATCCTGCTGATATTATTGGATGTAATGAACTATGGGTGTTTAATACAAAGACAAGAAAAATTGGTAAGTATATTGCTAATGAACATGATACATTACAGGTAAAAGGTACTACAATACAGTTTTTTAATGAAAACGAAAGTGTTGCTAAGACATTAAGAAAACCTGAACAACAACTTGCAGAATTTAATAAAAGTGGCAAAGTACAATTACGTAAATTTTTATCAAACATTAAAGGTGTTGAAACTAAACTTAATGGTAGAATTAACAATGATACAGTATTACTTAAGGCAGTCATTAATTAATAAATAGTGTATATACAAGGATACACTAATGGCAACACTAGCAAGTTTAAGAGCAGACACAGTAGATTACATCCGCTTTCGTTTAGGCGATGGCATGGTAGATGTTGAACTTGACCCAGATCATTATGATAATGTAATTGATAAATCAATTAAACGTTTCAGACAACGTAGTCAAAATGCATATGAAAGTTCGTATGTATTTTTAAGTGTTGTTAAAGAACAACAAGAATATACATTACCTGATGAAATAGAAGAAGTACGCCAAGCATTTAGACGTAGTGTAGGAAGTGGCAGTAGTGATACTGGTACACAGTTTGAACCATTTGAGGCTGCATTCCAGAACACTTACTTACTGCAAAGTGGTCGAATAGGTGGCATGGCTACATATGAAATGTACTATCAGTACCAAGAATTAAGTGCAAGATTATTTGGCGGATTTATTAATTTCGAATTTAATCCTGTTACTAAAAAGATTACACTACTTCGTAAGTTTAGTGCAGACGGTGAACAAATTGTTCTTTGGACATATAACTTACGTCCAGAAAGTAGACTACTTGAAGATAGACATTCTGGTCCTTGGATACAAGACTATGCACTTGCACTAGCAAAATACACACTAGGTGAAGCACGTAGTAAGTTTAGTACAATTGCTGGACCTCAAGGTGGCACAAGTTTAAATGGTGATGCATTAAAAGCAGAAGCACAAGTTGAACTTGACAAATTGGATGAAGAACTACGTAATTATGTGGATGGTTCTGATCCACTTTCATTTATAATAGGTTGACATTTCTTATATCTATGTTATTATAAAATATAGTTGTTGAGAGGTTTGGATGATAATAGGAATATGCGGGTTAATTGGTTCTGGCAAAGGTACAGTCGCGGACATACTTGTAGAACAAGGATATAAAAAAGTTAGTTTTGCTGATAAACTCAAAGATGGTGTGGCTACTGTATTTGGTTGGGATAGAGCAATGCTCGAAGGCGACACAGATGAAAGCCGTGCTTGGCGAGAACAACCTGATGAATTTTGGACTGCAGAAACAGGCAGAACAATTACACCGAGAATAGTACTGCAAGAATTTGGAACAGACTGTATGAGAGACGGATTCTACGACGGCGTATGGGTAAGTTTACTTAAAAAAGAATTACTACAATACCCTGGCAACTATGTAATACCAGATGTAAGATTTTCAAATGAACAGAATATGATACGTGATATAGGCGGTCAAGTTTGGCAAGTAAGACGTGGTGATGTTCCACTATGGTGGGAAACTGCAATTAATTGTAATGAATCTAATTCAAGTGAGGAACCGAACAATCCTATGAAAGTTGTTTTTCCTGAAGTACATGCAAGTGAATGGAAATGGGCTAGGCGTGACGAGGAGTTTACAGTTAGTATTAATAATGATGGTTCGATGGAAGAGCTCAAGCATCAGGTGTTAAGTCACCTCGCTTCCAACCAAACTTTAGCAACTCCTGATGACAATTCAGGCATACAGTTTTCAGATTACGGTTGCTGACATTTTTTAAATTTCCGTCTACGTAAAAGATAGTAACTTGACTTCTTAGACTTGGTTTAAATCCACAAGCCTCACATTTTCTTTTTACTTTATATCCACTATCTACCCACAATGGTTTGACAGGTTTATGTAATTTTAAACACTGCTCGCATTTTTTTCTATAATATTTCTTACCATCCTTTATATAATTTACTGCTTTAGGACGTTGTCCGCATTGTTCACAATTAGCTCTCATGTACGTATTTACCCATACCTTTAAAGGGATTTTGCAAAATAGGTTAATTATAGGGTGTGTGGATAAATAACAGTATATGAAATACCTTATAAAAGGAAAGAGAACATGGCACTAATATCACCAGGTGTAGAAGTTACAGTTATAGACGAAAGTAATTACACACCATCAACTGCAGGCACAGTAGCCGCAATTGTAATTGCAACTGCAGAGAATAAAACAAGCGGAACAGGCACAGGTACTGCAGCAGGAACTACTTCAGCAAACGCAGGCAAGACTTACTTAATTGGAAGTCAAAGAGAACTTACTGCAACATTTGGAAATCCAACATTTTATAACACAACTGCAGGTACTCCTATAAATGGATACGAGTTAAATGAATATGGTTTAATGGCAGCTTACAGTTTACTAGGAGTAAGCAACAGAGCATACGTAACAAGAGCAGATATTGATCTTGCACAACTAGCAAGTAGTGCTAATCGTCCATTAGGAAATCCTACAAATAATACAGTATGGTGGGACGTAAGTGCAGATACACGTTGGGGAATATTTGAATGGAACCAGAGTACAGGTGCATTTACAAATAAAACTCCTACAGTAATTACAAGCACAACTGACTTAGACGGTGGTGTTCCAAAAACTTCAATCGGTGCTATAGGTGATTATGCACTAGTTGCCACAAATACAAGTAATCCTGTTTATTATAAAAACAGAAGCAATGCTTGGGTATTAGTAGGAAGTGCAAGTTGGCAAATAGCTCATGCTACTATAGCAGGAACAATTGCAAGTCCAAGATTTACAAACGGTGATAGTATTACAATTAACGGCACGACTGTAACAATGGTTGGTAGTACAGTTGCTGAATTAGCAACAAGTATAAACAATGCAAGTATTACAGGTGTTACTGCAGCAGTACACAGTAATAAAATTGAAATTTTTGCTAACAGTACTGCAGTAGGTGTAGACAGTGTTGCAGATGGTAAAATTGTACTAGCAAATGCAAGTGGCACAATACTTACTGATGCAGGTTTAACTGCAGGAACTTATGCAAGACCATTAATTGCACAAGATCCACACTATACAGTTCCAGCATGGAAATCAACAGATACTACGCCACGTCCAACAGGAAGTGTTTGGGTAAAAACTACTTCAAGTAACTTAGGCTTTTTAGCAGATGTTAGTACATATAACACTTCAACTGCAGCATTTGTTTCAAGTACTGCACCAGCATATGAAAATGATCAAACTGCACTAAAAAATCTAGATACTACAGGTGGTAAAGATATTAGTACAGGAAGTTATTATATACAGTATGATGTTACAGAAAACGATACTGTTACATATAAATTGTTTCAAAGATATAGTACAGGTGCAACAACTGTTACAGGGTTAGTAAATGATGCAAACCCGCTAACTTCCAGTGAACAGTTTACTATACAGGCTAGTGCTGCAAATAGTACAACACTTAGTACTGCAGTGACAGTAACACTAAGTGGTACATCATTAGCAGATATGGCAAGTGATATAAATGCAGCAAATGTAAGCAATGTAAGTGCAAGTGTAGACACAGGTGGATATTTGGTAATTTCTCACAGTTTAGGCGGAGTGATAGTTCTTAAAGATACATCAGGTACTCCTTTAACAGATGCAGGTATTACTACTAGTATTACAACAGGTCAAGTTAGAGCAGGCAACAACAGTGACTTAATAGTAAGTAACTGGATTGCTCCTACATATACTGCAAGTACAAGTGCTCCAAGTGCAAATCCAGATGCAGATACATATTGGTATGCTGGTGGCTTTGAAGCAGACATTATGATACATAACGGAACAACATGGCAAGGATACCAAAATATTACAGACACAAGAGGTTATGCTTTAGGTAATACAGATCCAAACGGTGTTATTTTTAGCACTACTGCTCCTACATTACAAAGTGATGACAGTGCATTAGTAAATGGTGATTTATGGATTGATACAAGTGACTTAGAAAATTATCCAGCACTTTACAGACGTCAGACTGTAGATGGTGAAGCAAAATGGGTTGCTATAGATAAAACTGATAGCACAACTGAAAATGGAATAATTTTTGGTGATACACGTTTTATGGCTGATGGCACAACAGACGTTGTAACTGGTACTATTCCAACTACTAAAACATTACTTACAAGTGACTATGTAGATATTGATAGACCTGATCCTACTGTTTATCCACGTGGTATGCTACTTTTTAATACAAGACGTAGTACATATGGTGTAAAACAGTTTAAATCAGATTATTTTAGTAGAACAAACTTTAGTGATACAACACAATATCCTACGCTTCCTACTGAAAAGGATGCATGGGTAACAAGTAGTGGAAGTACATTTGGTCGTAAAGCAGTAAGAACAGTAGTTGTAAATGCAATGAAGAGTGCATTAGATGCTAGTGCAGAATTGCGTGAAGATGCAAGAACATTTAACGTTATTGCAGCTCCTGGATATCCAGAGCTAATAAGCAATATGGTAAGTTTAAATAATGATAGACGACAAACTGCTTTTGTTGTAGGAGATAGTCCAATGAGATTAGCAGCAACAAGCACTGCTATAGAAAACTGGGCAACAAACGCTTCAGCAGCTTCTGACAACGGTGAAGATGGATTAGTAACAAGTGATCCATATTTGGGTGTATTCTATCCTAGTGCAACAACAAACGATTTAAACAATAATACAATTGTTGTTCCAGCAAGTCATGCAATATTAAGAACAATTGCAAGAAGTGACGATATAAGTTTTCCTTGGTTTGCTCCTGCAGGTACACGACGTGGACTAGTAGATAATGTTGCAAGTATTGGATATATTAGTGCATCAACAGGTGCATTTATAAACGACAATATTCGTGAAAGTGTACGAGACACACTATACACAAATAGAGTTAATCCAATAGCATTTTTCCAAGGTAGCGGAATACTAAACTACGGAAACAAAACAAGAGCTGCAACTACAAGTGCATTAGATCGTATTAACATATCAAGATTAACAGGATATTTAAGACGACAGTTACAAACAATTGCTACAGGTTTCGTATTTGAACCAAATGATAAAATTACAAGAGACGAAATAAAGCAACAAATTGAGCAAACACTCAACGATTTAGTTGCAAAGCGTGGTGTTTATGATTATTTGGTAGTATGTGATGATACAAATAATACATCAGATAGAATTGATCGTAATGAACTATATGTAGATGTTGCTATTGAACCTGTAAAAGCAGCAGAGTTTATCTTTATTCCAATAAGATTAAAGAATACTGGTGAAATTGCAAGCGGAAACGTAGCAGCTTCAAGCACAGTTTAACAAATATAAAAAAATACAATGGGGGTTTGATACCCCCATTTTTTATGACAAAAAACTGATAAATACTTTTATAATTAGATTAGGAGCAGAATGAAATGTCAGTTTCATCATTAACAAAGTTTACAGTACCTATTGACGGTGACCAGAGTGCAGCAAGCCAAGGCTTGCTAATGCCAAAACTAAAATATCGTTTTAGAGCGAGTTTTGAAAACTTTGGTGTAAGCACACCTAGAACTGAAATGACAAAACAAATAATGAATATAACTCGTCCTAGTGTTACGTTTGAAGAGAACATGATTGACATCTACAACAGTAAAGTGTACCTAGTAGGCAAGCATTCATGGGAGCCAATCACAGTAAACTTACGTGATGATGTAAACGGTGCAGTTGCAAAACTTACAGGCGAGCAAGTACAAAAGCAATTTGATTTTATGGAACAATCAAGTGCTGCTTCAGGTATTGATTATAAGTTTATTACACGTTTTGAAATATTAGATGGTGGTAACGGTGCTAACACTCCTAACGTTCTTGAAACTTGGGAACTATATGGTTGTTTTATACAGAATGTAAACTACAATGATTTAGACTATGCATCACAAGAACCAGCAAATATTACTATTAGTGTAAGATTTGACAACGCAGTTCAAACACCATTAGGTGAGGGAATCGGTTCAAGCGTAGCAAGAACAGTTGGACAGGTTGTAACTGGCTAATAGGAGTTAGTTATACATGGCTAGTGTTAATTCACTTTTAAATGGAATGACCTCTGACAAGACTGTTAGAGATTATAAACACGCATCTAAAACTTTCGTAGATAATAATTACGAGTTACAACCAAAATACAGTAATTTATTCCACGTTGTGTTTGAGTTTACCGTAGAAGCCGCAACACTATTTGATACCATTCAACAATTAGAAATCCCAATACTTGTAAAAAGTGCAGATTTACCCGCATATACAATGGATGTGCAAACTCATAACCAATACAATAGAAAAACACAAAGTCACCATAGTTTTCAATATCAGCCAGTATCGATACGCTTTCATGATGATGCAAAAGAAAACATAAGAAATTTATGGCACAAGTATTATACATTCTATAATGCAGATCCAACATATGATTTGAATGGAAACAGTTATACAACTAGTGACAAGTATGCTAACCGTACTCAACAACAATGGGGATTACAAAGAGGTAATAAAAGATTTTTCAAAAATATAAAAATCTATAGTATGCACAATCATAAATTTGGCGAATATACTCTTGTCAATCCTATAATTACTGCTTTTAATCATGATCAACATGCATATGCTAATACTGGACTAATGGAAAATACAATGCAGGTAGCATATGAAACTGTAAAATATGCTACAGGTTTTGTGAATAATATTACACCAAGGGGATTTGGTGATATACATTATGATATAGAAGTTAGTGATTTAAGTGCAGATAATCTGTCAATACCTGGAGACAACGCATTTATAGACGGAGAAATTAGAACAACAACAAGTGAACGTCCTAAAGATTTATTTCAGGGCAACGTTATTGGTACAATAACAGATGCAGAAATAATTTTTAATCAAACAAAACCTAATGGAGCTAGTTTAATAAGTGATACAATATCTATTTTTGCAAATAATTTACTTACAGGCAAGAAACCTACAAGTAACATATTAGTTCCAATCACTGGAGTTGCAGATAGATTTGCTCAAGATTTTACTGGTAATGTTACAGACGGTATTGTAAATTATATTAAAGGTGAGAATACAAACTCTGTTTCTCCTAACAATAGTGATAAAGTATCTAATAATGGGATTGTTTTTTCACTTGGAGAAATGATTCAGACTACAAAAAACAATATTGTACAAGATGTTCCATTTCTAAAAGGGTTTGCAGAAAAAGTACCATCTGGTGGTACCAAAGCTACTCCTAATAAAATAAGTGATACAAAAAATATTGGAGAAAAGACTAGTCTGGCAAATAAGCCATTAAACAAATTAGTAGACGCAGGAACATAATATGGCACAAGATACAAATTTACCTTTAGTACAACCTGCAGATAATTTTGATCAAAGAGTACAGGATTATTTTACAAACTATTTTACAAATCAAATCAGTATGACCGATATGGAATACGAAGCTGCAAAAAGTTTTTTTGTTGCAAGAACAGCAAATACTGATGCAGCTGCAGCCCTTACTGCAGCAACAATAGAAGCCGCTAACGAACTTAATGTAAATATACTAGATATTATACAACAGTTTGAAGGTGTAGCAGACTTAAAAAGTGCAATACCTACATTCTTAAATTTAAGTAGGCGCAGTTCTAGTTTATTAGGTTACGAACAAAATATTACTCCAAATGAAAATATAGCCAGACAAATAGAGGCTTAACATGTTTAGTCGTAACAAGTTTGCAAACGGCATATATGAAATGAAAAACCCACAGAAATATAGTGGAAATAAATCTCCAAGATACAGAAGTGGTTGGGAACATGCATTTATGCGTTTTTGCGACAACCATCCAAGCGTTGTAAACTGGGCAAGTGAAGCAATACAGATACCCTATAGGAATCCATTAACTGGAAAAGGCACAGTATATGTACCAGATTTTGTTGTGATGTATCAAGATAAGAACGGCAAAAAACATGCTGAGCTTATAGAAGTAAAACCTAAATCACAAACAATACTTACAGAAAAAACACGCAAACAAGAAAAACTTGCAATAGCTCTTAATCATGCAAAATGGGAAGCTGCAGCAAAATGGGCAAAGCATAAAGGCCTACGTTTTAGAGTTGTGACTGAAGAAGATATTTTTCACAACGGTAAACGTTAGTAAATAAGTACTAGTATTAATAACTAGGAACCCACATGACAAAAAAACTAGAAGAACTTTTTAATGTTGAAGTCAGCGAAGAAATGCCTTTGTCTAAAGAAGAAAGTGAAAAGACTGTAGATACTGTAACTGCAGACGATATTCCTGAATTACAAACTGCTATGGAAAATGTAGATAAGATAGATGCTGCTTTACCTAGTGTACGAGAGCTTGACACTAGTGATAAAGAAATGGATGATATTGCAGACTTAGCAAAAGACACATTTAAGGATTTAATGGACTTGGGTATGAACGTAGAAGCACGATTCAGTGGAGAAATATTTAACAATGCAAGTCGTATGTTAGATACTGCGTTAAGTGCAAAACAACATAAAGTTAATAAAAAACTGCGTATGGTTGATTTACAAATTAAGAAAGCCACATTAGATGCTAAACTTGCAAAACAGGCAAGAGACAATGGCGATGATTTAGAGGATGGACAAGGACATGCTATAGATCGTACACAGTTATTACAGGAAATATTAGGGCGTAATACTCACAAAAAGGAATAAATACATACATATAAAAGGATCACAAAGATGAAAAGTTTTAAAAGTTACCTTGTAGAAAGTGAGCAAACTTATAAGTTTCGCATTAAGATGGCCGAAAAAGGCGATGATGAAATAATGAATGCACTTGAAACTGCATTAGAAAAATATGAAGTTGCAAGTATTAGTAAACCTAAAAAGACTCCTATACAAGAACATCCAATGGATTTCCAAACGTTAAACAACGCTGAAGTGTTTATAATGGACGCAGAACTAAAATATCCAGTTACTGCTCATCAACTATATGAATATATTACTCAAACAGTTGGTATACCAGCAAGTCACTTAGTTATTATTAACAGTGATCATCCGGAAGAGATTGCACGTGAAGAAGCAATTAAAGAAGAAGGTGAAGAGTATAGTGCGAAATTAGATGATCCAGATTATAAAGATGCTCCTGCTACAAAAGCAGAAGATAGTTTTGGTGACAAGTATAACGAAAATATGCTTAAAGGATTAGAAACTCGCAAGTATGAGTTTGAAAAGACAAAGTAATGAACGATTTATATAAAGCAATAGATTCTTTAAAAGATATTATAGCAGAAGAACAAAAACTTTCTGAAAAGTTAAAACCTTTTAAAGGTAGTTATAATAATAAAACAGAAAAAATAGTTAAAATAGGTGATAAACAGTTTGTTGCACCTAAAGATTATAAATCACCCCTGTCCAAAACTAATCCTAGTGCTAGACCGGTCATAGACTTTCTTAACAATTTAGGTAATAAGGTCAGTAAAAAAGGTGAAAAAATATTTCCTAAACGTATAGGAGATAAAGAAGTAGATGTACCTACTGACGTTTCACAAGGATCTACTATATCTAAAAAACCTAAAGTTGATTATGAAAAAATTAAAAAGGGTATTAGAGCTCAATCAGATACTATGAAAAAAGGCAAAGTAAAAGCAACTGCTGCTAATACAAAAAATTACGACAGTACACTAGCACTGCAAAAAAGTTTGATTGCCAAAGGTGCTAATATAGATGCAGATGGCATAATGGGTCCACAGACAAGAGCAGCAATGAAACAGTTTGGGCAACCAGACGCAATGCCAACTCCTAGACCAAAGACAACTCCGAAGAGTGGCGGTCCTGATAAAAGATTTATTACAGGTCCAGAATTAGACTTACCTAATAAAAATATGCCACCTGAGTTTAAAAGATTGCCTAAAGTAATAGAACCTGATAATAGATTTAAAGATTTTGATCCAAGAATGCCTAATAGGTATGTCAAAAACAAAAGTGGCGATTATAACTTAGCACAAGGTCCTAAGCAACCTGACAAAAAAATTGGTGATGATTTTATTGATAAAATAGCAAAATCTTTTGGTAATTATAAGTTAGGTGATATTGCTAAAAACATTTATAATTATGCTGGACAAAACAAAGCGAAACCAAACGTAGACCCACTTAAACTAGCTCAACCAAAAAGTGATAATACTACAAAAGTAGCAAATAAGAACATGATTAAACGCATCACTGGTGCAAACACATAAGGAAAAGTAAAATGAATATGGACAATATGAGAGAATACTTAGATAGATTAGGACATATTGAATCTAGTAAACAATTAGATGAAAAAGAAAGTAAAAAATTTCCTAAAGTGTTTAATGATGAGGGTGTTCTAGTAGCAAATGATCCAGATAGTGCGTTAGAGTTGATAGCAGATGAGGTACCAGAGCATGTTGATATGTATATGGATGCAATACGTTCAGGTGACTATGAAACACTATTAGATGCATTAGATGGTTTTGGTTATAGTATAAAGTATGATGAAGAAAGCACACTTGAAGAAGGTGGTGTCAAAGATATGATCCAAGACGTAGAAGAAGGCATGGGCAAAGAAGAGTTTGAGAAAAAGTATCCAGGTCAAAACTACGATGAGATTAGACAAGAAATTGAAGACAGAATGAATGAAGAAACTGTCGAAGAAGATGATATTGAAATGGAAGAAGATTGTGGTTGCGAAGATGATGCAATGGTAAGTGTTCCAGTTCAAGAACTAGCTGATATACTACAATTAGCAGGTTATGAAAACTATGCAGACAAAATTGAAGAATACGCAAATGAGCCTGAAG
>Ga0255755_1002467_pt1 | contig 15130 bp, 14 predicted proteins | sample 011ome_18_FD_179955 | JGI IMG/M metagenome (GOLD analysis project Ga0255755, IMG submission 179955) | Coastal salt marsh microbial communities from the Groves Creek Marsh, Skidaway Island, Georgia - 011501BT metaG (version 2) | ecosystem: Environmental > Aquatic > Marine > Intertidal zone > Salt... | reverse complement strand
AAAAAATCTTTTGTAATCATATATCTAACTTAAAGTTATTTTTTTTCATCCATTCGTCATTGTAGATTTTTCCAATATAACGACTTCCAGAATCGTGTAAAAGAACAACAACTACGTCATCTTTTTTGAAATTTTCTTTTAATTGAATCAAACCTTTTACTGCAGCTCCACATGAATTACCTGCAAAAATACCTTCTTCTTTTGCTAATTTTCGAGTAAATATAGCAGCATCCTCGTCAGTAACTTTTTCAAATTTATCAATCAAATCAAAATCAACATTTTTGGGAATTATATCTTCACCTATTCCTTCTGTAACATAGGGATAAATTTCATTTTCATCAAAAATACCAGTTTCATGGTATTTTTTAAAAACTGATCCATAAGTATCTATTCCCCAAATTTTAATTTTTGGATTTTTTTCCTTTAAGAACTTAGCAACACCCGAAATTGTTCCTCCAGTTCCGACACCAACTACAAAATGAGTAACTTTTCCGTTTGTTTGTTCCCAAATTTCTGGGCCTGTAGTTTGATAATGTGCAAGAGTATTTGAAGGATTATCGTATTGGTTTACATACCATGAGTTAGGAGTTTCTTCTCCAATTCTTTTGGCAGTGGAATAATAAGAACGAGGATCATCAGGTTTAACATCAGTTGGACAAACTATAACTTTTGCACCCACTGCTTTTAAAACATCAAACTTTTCTTTAGACTGCTTATCAGTTGACACACAAATTAACTTGTATCCTTTTACAATTGCAGCTAAAGCCAAACCCATTCCTGTATTTCCCGATGTTCCTTCTACAATAGTATATCCTGGTTTTAATCTTCCATCTTTTTCTGCCTCTTCAATCATTTTAAGAGCCATCCTATCTTTAATTGAACTCCCTGGATTAAAATATTCAACTTTAGCTAAAACTAAAGCGTCAATTTCTTTTGTCAGTTTATTGAGCTTAACAAGAGGAGTATTTCCAATAGTTTCTATAATATTATTAAAATACTTCATTAGAGGATGCAAATGTAATGATATAGAAATTTATTATTCATTGAATTTAATTTATTTTAACTGATTCAGATGGTGAAATTTTTGTTATAACTAAAGAAGGGAGTATTAACATCAAAAAACAAAGAACTAAAACGCCAATATTTAAAAATAGTATGTAAGAAAAGTTAAAGTCAAATGGAAGTTCGGAAACATAATAAGTTTCAGGATCTAAATTAATAAAACCTATTTTATTTTGAAGAAAAATTATTAAAATGGAAATTAAATTTCCAATTACCATTCCTAAGCTAATTAAATAAGTACCATTTATTAAAAAAATACTTCGAATACTGTTATTTGAACTACCCAGAGTTTTTAAAACACCAATTAAAGATGCTTTTTCAAGAACAGTTACTAATAAAGCTGTAATCATATTTATTCCACCCACTAGTATCATTATTATTATAATTAAAAGAACGTTTATATCAAATAAAGCAATCCAATTGAAAATTTCAGGAAATCGTTCCTTTATAGATAGAACGTTCAAAGCGCTTGATGTTTCGTCGTATAATTCTTGAGTTACATTATCAATTTCATCGAAATTGTCAATTATAACTTCAATGCTTCCAATTTCATGCCTTTGCCATTTATTCATTTTTTGAATATGTCGAATATCGCCAATGAAGTAAACTTCATCAAATTCATTGAAACCTGATTTATAAATGCCTACTACTTTAAAAATTCTTTCATTTGGGGCGACAATTGAATTAGATTTAAAAAAAGTAGTTTTAAATTTTTGATTTACTTCTAAAGATAATTTTTTAGATAAATACTCAGAAATAATAACATTATTAGTCATTTCATTTGTAGTATTTATTACATTACCATCAATTATATAATTAGAAAAAATACTCCAGTCAAAATTTGAGGAAATACCTTTTAAAACAACTCCTTCAAAGCTTTTTTTATTTATGATTAACCCTGGTTTATATGCGACATACTGAATATTTGAAATTTTAGAGTTTTTTATTAACACTTCTTTTTCTAAGTCAATTTTAATTGGTTTTAAAGAACTTAATGAACTATTGTTTTCAAAATTTGAAATTGATATATGGCCAAAAAATGAAGAAACTTTAGTTTGAATTGTATTTTGTAATCCGACGCTGGAAGAAATTGAGATGATCATCATTACAATACCTATAACTATAGAACTAACAGATATTTTTATAATTGGTGAGGAAACGGTACTTTTATATGAGTTAGATTTTCTAAATCTATTAGCCATATAGGTCTCAAAATTCATTCTTATGAAATTAAATTTTCTAGATTATAAAATTACCTTTTTTTTAGTACTTAGTCTTTTTTTCAAAATTTCTTTATCTCAAACTTTTGATGAAAATAATTTGGGAGCAAATAGAACTGAGTTGTATTTAAAAGATTTGGTTAATAAAAATGTAGCAGTAGTCGGAAATCACTCTTCACTGATTTTCAATAATGGAAAATACGTTCATTTAATTGACTCTTTGCTTGCATTAAATATTAATGTAATAAAAGTTTTCTCACCTGAACATGGTTTTCGTGGTGAGGCAGATGCAGGTGAAAAAATAAAAGACAATATTGATAATAAAACTGGTCTTAAAATTATATCTCTCTACGGATCAAACAAAAAGCCAACCAAAAATCAATTGAATGATGTTGATATTTTAATTTTTGATATTCAAGACGTTGGAGCCAGATTTTATACTTATATATCAACCTTACATTATGTAATGGAAGCAGCAGCTGAAAATAATATTAAACTAATCGTACTAGATAGACCAAATCCTAATGGTCATTATGTTGATGGACCAGTAAGAAAAAAAGATTTAAAAAGTTTTATAGGAATGCATGCAGTTCCCATAGTTCATGGAATGACTATAGGAGAATACGCGACGATGGTTAACAATGAAGGATGGTTAAAAAATAGTATTTATTGTGATTTGAGAATAATTAAAATGAAAAACTATTCAAGAAATATGATTTATGACACTCCATTAAAACCCTCTCCAAATTTACCAAATAGAAAATCGATTAACCTATACCCTAGCCTTTGTTTGTTTGAAGGAACTAATGTTAGTATTGGTAGAGGAACAAATCAACAATTTCAAGTAATTGGTAATCCTTCGTGGACAAAATATGAATATACATTTACCCCAAAATCAATGCCGGGAGCTAAATTTCCAAAGCACTTAAATACACTCTGTTATGGATTAGATTTAAGAGATTCTAAAGAACTAAGTGAAATTAATTTAGAATGGATTTTAGAAGCTTATAAAATTAGTAATGAAAAAAAGACTTTTTTTAAAGATAGTTTTGATTTACTAGCTGGAAATTATGAGTTAAAACAACAAATTATTGATGGTAAAAGTGAAAATCAAATCAGAGAAAGCTGGACTAAAGAATTGTCTGATTTCAAGAAAATTAGATCTAAATACTTAAAATATAATTAAGGAATTTTTAGATATTTATGAGTTTGAAGTGAAACCTTCCAATGAGGATTTTCCTTAACATATTTAACAATTAAAGGCATTATTTTTTTTCGTTTGCTCCACTCTGGCTGTAGATATAATAAACAGTTATTAGAAACTTTTTTTGATTCTCTTTCAGCAAATTTAAAGTCATCGAGATTATAAATAATTACTTTTAATTCATTAGCTAAAGTATAAATGTCATTTAAGGGAAGTTTATTTTTTTTTGGACTCAAACAAATCCAATTCCATTTTCCTGTTAACTTGTAAGCACCAGATGTTTCTATATGAGTCTTAATATTATTTTTTAATAAAAGGTCTGTAAGTTTACTCATATCATATATCAATGGTTCTCCGCCAGTAATAACAACTAAATCAGATTTTTTTCTTACCTCAGAAACAATTTTTTTAATTCCCATAGGGGGGTGAATATTTGGATCCCAACTTTCTTTTACATCACACCAATGACATCCTATATCACAACCAGCAATTCTTACAAAATATGCCGCAGTTCCTTTATGATAACCTTCACCTTGTATTGTATAAAAAGATTCCATGACTGGAAGCTCCAAACCTGCATCAATTTTTTTATAATCAAATTTAAATTTCACATGGCAAATATATATGTATTTAAAACTAATTACTACATTTAAGAAAGTTTAGTATAATATGAGGAAAATAAGTTTAATTCTATCCATTTTTATTATTTATAGTTGTTCGCAAAATGAATATAGAATTGAAAAAGGAAAAGTAGGTAAATTAATCAAGGAAAATACAGTTAGACAACTAGATTCAATTTACAGTAACGATTCTATTGTAAAAAGAATTGGTGAGGGTGATTACATGTTTTCTGGAGATGATAAATATTTAATTTACAGCAGAAAAAAAGAACACCTATTGACATTAACTCCAAGAAATCAACATGATCCAGGCGAACCTATTGAAACTATTCAAATAATAAGTGATCTTTTTCAAACTAAAAAAGGAATAAATGTGAATAGTACATTTGGTGAAATTGATAAAAAACATCAAATCAATGGTATTCAAAACACTATAAATAATCTTATTGTTTATGTAGATAATATTGATGCTTATTTTATAATAGATAAGAAAAATTTACCTTTAGAACTTAGATTAGGAACAGAAAATAAAATAGAAAAAATTAATATCCCTACTGATAGTAAAATAAAAAGATTCATGATTGGTTGGAACTAAAATTAAACTATATGAACAATTTATCACCCTTTCATTTAGCAATTCCAGTTTCAAATTTGGAAGAAAATAGAAAATTCTACAGAGATATATTAGAATGTATTGAAGGTAGAAGTAGTGATCATTGGGTTGATTTCAACTTTTTTGGTCATCAACTAGTAATACATTTAGATGAAAAAGAGAAAAACGTGAATTCAAATCCGGTTGATGGAAAAAGTGTTCCAATTCCACATTTTGGTGTTATTTTAGATTGGGATGTTTTTCATTCTTTTGCAAAAAAAATAAAAAATAAAAATATTCATTTTATAATTGAACCTTATATACGATTTAAAGGTCTAGTCGGGGAACAAGCTACAATGTTCTTTAAAGATCCGTCAGGAAATGCATTAGAGTTTAAATCTTTTAAAGATCCAAGTCAAATTTTTGCAAAATAATTTGAATAAATTATTTGTTTTTTGATAAGCTTTTGGATAACAATGTATTTTTTAAAAGCATGGCTATTGTCATTGGACCAACACCTCCGGGAACTGGAGTTATATAACTTGCCTTATTTTTTACAGATTCAAAATCAACATCACCCTTTATGACATAACCTTTTTCTTTACTACTATCTTCAACTCTAGTTATTCCAACATCAATAATTACAACATCATTTTTTACCATTGAAGCTTTAACAAACTCGGGAATTCCTAATGCTGAAACTAAAATATCAGCATTTTTGGTATAAAATTCTAAATTTTTAGTTCTGCTATGAACAACAGTTACTGTAGAATCACCAGCTTCACCTTTACTATTCATTAATATACTTATTGGTCTACCAACTATGTGGCTTCTGCCAATCACAACTGTATGTTTTCCAGATGTTTCAATATTATACCTTTTTAAAAGTTCAATTATACCAAACGGAGTAGCTGGAATAAATGTATCCATATTCAGAGCCATCTTACCAAAATTAGTTGGATGAAATCCGTCTACATCCTTTTCGGGTTTGATAGCCATTAATATTTTTTCTTCATCAATATGTTTAGGTAAGGGTAATTGGACTATAAAACCATCAATAAGTTTGTTATTATTTAACTTATTAATTTCCTTTATTAGAGAAGATTCAGTTATTGTAGAAGGTAACCTTATTAATGTCGAATCAAAACCCACTTGTTTACACGAACGGACTTTGCTTCCTACATATGTAAGACTTGCTCCATCTTCTCCAACAAGAACCGCTGCTAAGTGTGGAACTTTTTGGTTGGAGGCAATAATAGAATCTACCTCCTTTTTAATTTCGTCTTTAATTTGATTTGAAATTTTTTTACCGTCTATAATTTTCATAAATACATTATTTCATTCCTTTCATCATTTGCATCATTTTACTAGCTCCTCCACCTTGCATCATTTTCATCATTTTAGCCATTTGATCAAATTGTTTTAGAAGTTTATTTAACTCTTGAACATCCAATCCACTTCCTTTTGAAATTCTTTTTTTTCTACTAACATCAATAATTTTAGGATTCGAACGTTCTTTTGGAGTCATTGAATAAATCAGTGCCTCAATATGTTTAAATGAATCATTATCAATTTCAGTATCTCCTAAAGCTTTACTTGCTCCTGGAATCATACCTACCATATCTTTGATATCACCCATTTGTTTTATTTTTTTAATTTGATCTAGAAAATCGTCTAAACCAAACTGACTTTTTGCAATTTTTTTGGAAAGAATTCTAGCTTGTTTTTCATCGTAAACATCTTGAGCTTTTTCTACTAATGAAACAATGTCACCCATCCCCAATATCCTGTCTGCCATTCTTTCTGGATGAAAAACATCAATAGCATCCATTTTTTCACCTGTTCCAATAAATTTGATTGGTTTATTTACAACTGATTTTATCGATAAAGCAGCACCTCCTCTAGTATCACCATCAAGTTTGGTTAAAACAACACCATCAAAATTAAGTATCTCATTAAATGCCTTAGCAGTGTTAACAGCATCTTGCCCAGTCATTGAGTCAACTACAAATAAAGTTTCTTGAGGATTAACAGCATCATAAATGTCTCGAATTTCAGTCATCATTTGATCATCAATAGCTAACCTACCAGCTGTATCAATTATAACAGTATTTTTTCCCGTTTGTTTTGCGTACTTAACAGATTCTTTGGCAATTTTTACTGGGTCTTTTTCTTCAATATTAAAAAACACTTCAATGCCAAGTTGATCTCCCAAAACCTTTAACTGTTCAATAGCAGCAGGTCTGTAAACATCACAAGCAACAAGTAATGGGTTTTTACTTTTTTTATTTTTTAAATATTTAGATAGTTTACCAGAAAATGTTGTCTTTCCTGATCCTTGAAGACCTGACATCAGAATAACTGACGTTGTACCTGACAAGTTAATCCCCTCAGAATTTCCACCCATAAGTTGTGTTAATTCATCCTTGACAATTTTAACCATTAATTGGCCAGGGTTAATTGTAGTTAAAACATTTTGACCAAGGGCTTTTTTCTTTACATTAAGTGTAAACTCTTTGGCTGTTTTAAAATTAACATCTGCTTCTAAAAGAGCTCTTCTTACTTCTTTTAAAGTTTCAGCAACATTAATTTCAGTAATTTTCCCTTGGCCTTTAAGGACTTTTAAAGCAGAATTAAGTTTGTCAGTCAGATTATTAAACATTACAAGTCAAATATTTTTAAATTTAGTTAATTATTACATTTTATTAGGCACATCAATTCCTAACAATTGCATTGAAGATTTTATAATTAAACCTATTTTATAGCTTAAGGATAATCTAAAAGTTCTAACTAATTTACTTTCAACTTTAAGAATTGAATTAGATTGATAATAAGAATTAAAGTTTTTTACTAATTCATAAGTGTAGTTAGCAATCAAAGCAGGATTTAAATTATCAGCTGAAGTCTTAATTGTTTCAGGATATAATGTAATAAATTTCAACAATTGTTTTTCCTTATCATTGATTTCAACTTCATTACTAAACTCAGTTTTTTTAAAATTTGATTTAGTAATTAAAGATTGAATTCGTGCGTATGTATATTGAATAAAAGGTCCAGTATTTCCATTAAAATCAATTGAGTCGTTTGGATCAAAAAGTATTCTTTTTTTTGGATCAACTTTAAGTATGTGATACTTCAGTGCACCAAGACCAATTGTTCTATTTAGGGCTATTTTATCATTAGATGTCATACCCTCCAACTTACCTAACTCATTTGATAATTTAGATGCACTACTAGTCATTTCTGAAATTAATTCATCGGCATCTACGACCGTTCCTTCTCTACTTTTCATTTTTCCTGAGGGTAAGTCGACCATACCATAACTTAAATGAAATAGGTTTTCAGCCCAGTCAAATCCTAATTTTTTTAAAATTTTGAATAGAACTTTGAAATGATAATCTTGCTCATTTCCAACTGTATAAATTAGCCCTTTCATTTCTGGATTATTTTTATACCTTTTATATGCTGTACCAAGATCTTGAGTCATGTAAACTGAAGTTCCGTCAGATCTCAATAAAAGTTTTTCATCTAATCCATCCTCAGATAAATCAATCCAGACAGAATTATCTTTTTTTCTGAAAAAAATATTATTTTTTAAACCATGATCTATAATATCTTTTCCGATTAAATAGGTGTCACTTTCATAATAATACGAATCAAAATTAACACCTAAATCATCATAAGTTTTATCAAATCCTTCATACACCCACCCATTCATTAATTTCCATATACCAAGTACTTCTTTGTCGCCTGACTCCCACTTCATTAATAAATCTTTAGCTTCAAGAAAAATTGGAGCTTTTTTTTCAGCCTCATCCTTTGAAAAACCCTTTTTAACTAATTCATTAATCTCTTCTTTGTATTTTTTGTCAAAGAGTATATAATATTTACCGACAAAAAAATCACCTTTCTCATTTTTTTCTGAAGGGGTTTCATTATTTCCAAATTTTAACCATGCAACAATAGATTTACAAATATGAATTCCTCTATCATTAATTATTTGAGTTTTATGAATTCTTTTTCCAGATGCTTCTAAAATTTTAGAAATTGAGAAACCGAGCAAAATATTTCTAATATGGCCCAAATGAAGTGGCTTGTTTGTATTTGGTGATGAATATTCGACCAAATATATTGGACTATTTGAACTTAATTTGACAAAACCATAGTTATCATCATTTAAACAATTTTTTAAAAATTCTAAATAATAAAATGAAGAAATAGTCAAATTAAGAAATCCTTGTATTACGTTGAATCCTGTAACTTGTTGTGAATTATTTAAAATAAAAGTCCCTAGTTCATTCCCAAGCTTTACTGGGTTTTTTTTTAGTAACTTAATGAGAGGAAAAATCACAACAGTAATATCTCCTTCAAAATCTTTTCTAGTTTGTTGAATTTCAAAATCTTGAAAATCAATATCATATTTTAACCTTAAGTATTTAGAAAATTCAGATTTAATTATGGTATTGATGTCCATTGAAATAATTTGAGTAAATATAATTATAAAATAGATAAAAAAATTTTATGTAAAAGTTATCTTTGATGTATAATTCTGGTGTAAAAAATGTTAAAAAATGTTTCTTATAATGATGATAAAACCATTAACGAAATAGATGATTTTGTTGGAAAACCTTTTAGCATTTTTGAACGTTTAAAAATTGGCGGAATTGGATCCTCTAAATTACTAATTACTAAAACTGATTCAATAATAAATAATTTGTTAGAACTAGATCATAATATCAATTATTGTAATATTGAGATAAGACCTAAAGGGATTATTTTAAGGTTTAGATCATTATTAGAAACTTATGCATTAATAATACCCTACTATAAACTGAAATTATTTAAAGGAAAATCAAATGAATATTCAGTTTATATTGATAAATATTTCGTAAAAGTGCATGTAGGAAAAAAAAGTGAACATAATTTTTTTAAAAAAATTTCTAGTCTTAGAATTTCTAATTAAAAACTTCTGCAATCATACATCTAACACTTCCACCACCACAAGATTCAATTGTATCAACATTGGAATAAATGATTTCTGAATAGTTATTTATTGAAGAAAGTTGATTTTCGCTTAAAGATTTAAAAGCTGTTTCACTCATAACCAAATAACTTTTTTTATTATAAATTAATTCTATCATATTTCCTGAAAAACAATCTAATTGTTTGGATGAAATCTCTATTATCTCCTTACCATCATCTATTAGACTTTGTTTGACTTTTTTCTTTTCATCTTCTGACTTTATAGATTCTAGACATATTACAGAATATTTATCAGCGACACACATCATAACATTTGTATGATAAATCAAATAACTTCTATTACCATGATGTTGATAAGATTCAAAAACAATGGGCATGTAGTTAAACTCATCACAAAATTCGTCCAGTAAAATTTCAGATGTTCTTTCTGAAATACTAGCATAAGCTTTTTTATTTTTTCTGTCTAAAACCATACTTCCTGTTCCTTCTAAAAATTGATTATTCAGTTCAGCTTTAGTGTAATCAAGGATTGTATCAATTATAACACCAGTAGATTCAACTTTTTTTATAATATTTTCATTTCGCTCTAAACGTCTATTTTCAGCATACATAGGATACAACACAATTTTTTTTTCAGTATGAAAGCTTATCCAATTATTTGGAAATATAGAATCAGGGGTATCAAAAATCAAATCGTCTTGAAAAACGGTAACTGGAATTCCATAAGATCTTATTTTATTAACTAAATTATCAAATTCAATTAAAGTTTTTTGCAGAATTATTTCGTCTGAAGAATTTGATATTTTCTGAAAATGATTATTTTGAAGGGTTTGAGTATTTGTTCTAAAACTTGAGGGTCTAACCATTAAAATTGAATGTAAATTACTCATCATATCTAATTAGTGGTAATGATGTACATCTAAATAATCCTTCTTGTTTAGAAACTTCAGAAAAATCTACCTCCTCAACTACAAAATCATTAGATTTTAACCAACTATTTAATCTTTTAAATTTTGATTGAGTAATTACTGTTTTTTGATCTATTGATAAGACATTTGAAGTCATTTCGTACATTTCTTGATTGTTGATTTCAAAAATATTTTTCTTTCCAAATAATTCAACTAACATTAAATAATCTTTTTTATATGTAAAAGCATCTGGATGAATTATTGCTTTATTGCTGCCAACAATTTGTAAACAGCAATCCAGATGTAAAATATTTTTTTTTGGATCGTTTAATGACTTATTCAAATGAAGAGGAAAAATTTTTTTTTCTGGAAAAAAATTTAAAAAATAGTCTATTGCTTTTTTATTTGTTCTTGCAGTGAATAAATCTGAGTAATCATCTAGATCATAGTAACCAATAAAGACTATATTATTGTGATACAAAACATCTCCACCTTCAACATGAACATTTTCTGGAAGCTCAATGATTTTATCATTAAAATTTGATAAAATTGAATCTATAGCCTGAAATTCTTTAGCTCTTTTAGGTAAAATATTGGATTTAAAAAAAAATTTGTCAATAACAAAACCAACATCTCTTGTAAAGATTTGATTGTAGTTGTTAATTAATTTTGGTCTGAAAACCGTAACGTTATATTTTTGTAAAACATCGACAAAACTCTCGAGTTCAAGAACCATATCAGATTCTTTTGGGTAGGTTCCTTTTTTTAAATTTTCTATTGACTTCGGATCATATAAGTCATCAATATGAGGAGTTTTTCCATTACTATTTGCTATTCCAATAATTACTGATTTTAGTTTAGAAGTTTCACTACTAACTAAAAAATTCATAATTATAATTTAAGGGTTACCTTGATTTAATATCAGAAAATAATCTGTGAGTCTGACCTATGTAAACTTGTCGTGGTCTTCCAATTGGTTCTTTTCTGATTCTCATTTCTCTCCAATGAGCTACCCAACCTGGAAGTCTTCCGAGTGCAAACATGACAGTAAACATCTCAGCAGGAATATCAAGTGCCTTATATATGATTCCTGAATAAAAATCAACATTCGGATATAATTTTCTATCAACGAAATATTTATCCTCTAATGCCTCCTTTTCTAATCCTTTGGCTATATCTAAAATTGGATCGTTAATACCTAAATCTTTCAGAACTTCATCAGCAGCTACTTTAATAATCTTAGCTCTTGGATCAAAATTTTTATAAACACGGTGACCAAAACCCATTAGTCTGAAAGGATCTGTTTTATCTTTTGCCTTTAGCATATATTTTTTGGTGTCACCACCATCACTATCAATAGCTTCTAACATTTCAATTACAGCTTGATTAGCTCCACCATGTAATCTACCCCACAATGCGGAAATACCTGCTGAAATAGAAGCAAACAAACCTGCGTGAGATGATCCTACAATTCTAACAGTTGAAGTAGAGCAATTTTGCTCATGATCAGCGTGTAGTATTAGTAATTTATTTAATGCACTTACAACAGTTTTATTTTGAATGTATTCTTTGTTAGGTCGTTGAAACATCATTTTTGCAAGGTTCTCAACATATCCTAATGATGTATCTCCATATTCTAATGGTAGCCCCTTTCTTCTTCTATATACCCAAGCTACAAGAACAGGTATTTTAGCTAATAAATTTAATATAGCATCGTACATGTCTTCTTCATCATCTATATCAACTGCTGATGGATCAAAAGCAACAAGTCCACTTGTAAGTGAAGAAAGAATTCCCATAGGATGTGCAGATTTAGGGAAACTGTTTAAAATTATTCGCAAATCTTCATCAATAATTGCTCTTTCTTTAATATCGTCAGAAAGTTTATTTAATTGATCCTGAGTAGGAAGTTCCCCAAAAATTAAAAGATACGCTACTTCAAGAAAATCTGCTTTTTCAGCTAATTCTTCAATTGAATATCCTCTGTATCTCAAAATGCCCTTTTCTCCATCTAAAAAAGTGATAGCACTTTGGCATGACCCAGTATTTTTAAACCCAGCATCAAGGGTAATTAAATTTGCATCTGATCTTAATTTACTTATGTCTAAAGCAACTTCTTTTTCAGATCCAGTAATAATATCAATATCATGAGTATTATTATTAATATTAATTGTTGCTTTATTGTTCATAATTTTAAATTTAATAAACTTTTAAAAATTTACTTTAAAAGCTTCTTTTTTTGGATAAAATGCTTTTTCAGCTAATTCCTCTTCAATTCTCAAAAGCTGATTGTATTTAGCTATTCTATCACTTCTTGATGCTGATCCTGTTTTAATTTGTCCAGTAGATAATCCAACGGCTAAATCAGCAATAGTGTTATCTTCTGTTTCACCTGATCTATGGGACATTACACAAGTAAAACCAGCTTCGTGAGCCATATTAACAGCATTAATAGTTTCAGTTAAAGTTCCTATCTGATTTACCTTAATTAATATTGAGTTAGCAATATTATTTTTTATTCCATTACTTAATCTCTCAACGTTAGTAACAAAAAGATCATCTCCGACAATTTGTACCCTATCACCGCAAATTTGAGTCAAATGTGACCAACCATCCCAATCGTTTTCGTCCATTCCATCCTCAATTGAAATTATAGGATATTTTGAAGATAAATCAGCCAGATATTCTGCTTGTTCTTTTGAGGATAGAACTTTTCCATTATCACCCTCAAAAATTGTATAATCATATTTACCATCTTTATAAAACTCAGATGATGCACAATCAAGAGCAATCATTACTTGTTTTCCTGCAATGTAACCAGCTTTTTCAATCGATTTAATAATAGTTTTTAAAGCATCTTCTGTACCATCTAGTTTGGGAGCAAATCCTCCCTCATCACCTACCGAAGTTGTAAGTCCTCTTTGAGAAAGTATTTTTTTGAGGTTATGAAAAATTTCCGAGCCTATTTGCATAGCATGGGTAAAACTATCAGCGTCAACTGGCATGATCATAAATTCTTGAAATGCGATAGGCGCATCAGAGTGAGAACCTCCGTTAATTATATTCATCATTGGGACAGGCAAAGTTTTGCCAGAATTTTGAGAAATATAAGAATGCAAAGAAACACCTTTTGATTCACTAGCTGCTTTAGCTAAAGCTAATGAGACACCAAGGATAGCGTTAGCACCTAAATTTGCTTTATTAGGTGTACCATCTATTTTAATCATTAAATTATCAATAGATTCTTGATCAAAGACTGAAAGTCCTATAATTTCTTTTGAAATAATATTATTTACATTAGAAACTGCATTTAGAACACCTTTTCCCATGTAATCAGATCCTCCATCTCTTAACTCTACCGCTTCATGTTCACCAGTCGAAGCTCCAGAGGGAACAGCCGCTCTACCTAAAACACCTTCATCTGTAATTATGTCAACTTCAACAGTTGGATTGCCTCTCGAATCAAAAATTTGTCGTGCTACTACTTTACTTATTTTACTCATTAATATTAGATTTTATTAGTTCAATAAATTGATCAAAAAGATAGCTTGAATCGTGGGGACCCGGACTTGCTTCAGGATGATATTGAACTGAAAAACATTTTTTATTTTTTATACTTATTCCTGCAATGGTGTCATCATTTAAATGAAGATGTGTAATCTCAACATCAGAATTAGATTCTGTTTCATCTTTACTAATTGCAAATCCATGATTTTGAGATGTTATTTCACCTTTACCAGTTACTAAATTTATTACTGGATGGTTAATTCCTCTGTGACCATTGTGCATCTTGTATGTGGATATTCCGTTTGCTAATGCAATAATTTGATGACCTAAACATATTCCAAAAAGTGGTTTATTAGCTTTTAAAACATCTTTAGCAACCTGAATAGCTGAAGAAAGTGGTTCAGGATCTCCTGGGCCATTAGAAATAAAATAACCATGAGGTTTCCAATCTGATAAATCCTTAAAACTAGAATTGTATGGAAAAACCTTAATATATACTCCTCTTTTAGACAAGTTTCTCAAAATATTTAGTTTTATTCCTAAATCAAGTGCAGCAATTTTAATCTTAGATTCAGGATTTCCAAAGAAGTAAGGTTTATTTGTTGAAACTTTAGATGCTAACTCGAGACCTTCCATTGAGGGAAAATTAGATAGATCTGTTTTTAGTTTATCAACATTATTTAGATCAGTAGATATAACTGCATTCATAGCACCATTATCTCTAATATGAGAGACTAAAGCACGAGTATCAACATCAGAAATCGCTACAATACTATGATCAGTAAAAAAATTTTGAAGTGATCCACTAGCTGCAGGTCTAGAATATTGTTGATTGAAATTTTTACAAATTAATCCAGCTATTTTTGGAGAATTTGATTCAATATCATCGTCATTAACACCATAATTTCCAATATGAGCATTGGTAGTAACCATAAGCTGGCCATAATATGATGGATCAGTGAAAATTTCTTGATAACCAGTCATTCCAGTATTGAAACATAGTTCACCAAATGCAGAACCTTTGACACCTAATG
>Ga0255755_1002461_pt1 | contig 15166 bp, 13 predicted proteins | sample 011ome_18_FD_179955 | JGI IMG/M metagenome (GOLD analysis project Ga0255755, IMG submission 179955) | Coastal salt marsh microbial communities from the Groves Creek Marsh, Skidaway Island, Georgia - 011501BT metaG (version 2) | ecosystem: Environmental > Aquatic > Marine > Intertidal zone > Salt... | reverse complement strand
CCTGCTCTGCGAGGCCATAGAAGTAGTAAGCAAGTCCAGAGCCTACTGATGCACGTGCAATAGCCTCACTCTGAGCCTGTCCACCCTGCATCATATCTCTCCACCATCTACCAGATAGCGGAGCTAGTGGGCTTCTCTGTAGTGTATAAGACGCAATGTTAAGCGGGGTACGAATAAACGGATTGATTTGTCTTAGGATAGGAAAGTCTGTAACAGCCTTGCTCACACCCTGAGACAATCTCTCGTTAATACTTTTACCACCCAAGCTTTGAGTAAATGTAGCAGTACGTGCATACTCAATAGCACTGTCTGCGATTACATTCTCACTAGTAGTAGCTTTAGCTATAGATGCTTTAAGCTGTGCTTCTACGGCGTTGTTTAGTTCCTGCTCTACATAGTCAGATAACTCAGTACCACGCTTACCTAAAGCTTTACCATCAGCCATAGCTTCTGCATATGCAAAAGCACGGAAGTTAAGTTGTTTAAAGAACTCATCTTCTGCTGCCAAGGCACGAGTAGGTAGTCTTATAACTGAACCCAAAGCCCAGTTTGGTATAGCACCCTCTTGTAAACCTTCCTCAAGAATAGAACGATCTATATCTAATTGGGTCTGTCCTTTTTTAAGAGCTTGAAAACCACCCTTAACAGCTTGCCAAGCATTTAAACCCATACCTTGATACATATACAAAGCCTTCATGGCTTCTTTCTTATCAAGGCGCATGGTTGCACCAGCTAGTTTTTCTAGTGGCATAGTAGCCATAGTAAAGGTGTTAGAGCCGATGTTTACCAAGTGTGTCTTTAGTCCAGATAGGATAGAGTTAATGAATAACTCGTTTACAATGGCAACGCTCTTGGCTCCACCCTTCTGGATGTCAAAGGCATACTTAGCCATGTTAGCCATGAACTTCTGTCTACCCCTAAGATTACCCTGCAAGGCTGTACCAGCTTCAATAGCAGTGTTAAGAGTATTTACGTTCCATCCGTCTACGACTTTAGAGAACTCTAGCATACGTCCAGCTTCTGAGAAGCCACCACGAGCTACGTTAACAATGCCTACAACATTCTTAAAGGCTGTTTTTAATTCTTCTTCAGTAGCCTGTCCTGTTTGAAACTTAGTAGCTACCTTAGAAAACTCTACATCAGCTACGTTAACCATCTCTGTAGCACGTACTAGAGTGCGCCGTGCGCGAACTACGTCACCACCAAAACGTTCAATCCAGTTAGATACTCCTAGAGTAACGTTGTCACTGTAGGGTGCTAAGTACTTTCCAATATCCCTACGAGCAGCCTGTTGCATAGCTTCGTTGGTTAGTTGGATACCTCCACCCTTGGCCTGTAGGTCTTCTAACTGTGCATCATCTAATGCTGCTACAGCTTCATCTCTACCTGCCTTACGTGTTTGAGTACGTGCTGCTCCTGTTAGTGGGACTGCTTCGGCATACTTAGCAGCAATCTCTGAGTTAGCTTCTACCCAAGACTTAAGAGATTGTTCTATCTCGTTACTCATCTGTGGAGCTAAAGCGGATGCTTCTTCTGCTGCTTCCTGTACTAGTCTATCTGTTTCTTCAAAGTTATTACGATTAGCTCGTAGTGCTTTGAGACCAGCTACAAAGGGTAGGAACAACGCCTCCGTCATTACACCTTCAGTGGCTTGCTTAAGAACTGCTAGTGCTGCCGCATCATCTGGATCAGCAGCAAGGAAAGCTGTTACAGGGTTTTCTAGTGCTGGATAGTCTTCGATAATATTAGACAGACGGTCTTCATACTTATCAAAAGCAATGACTTCAGCTATTGCACCCTCACCAGCTAGTTTAGAAACTTTCCCTGCTGTGGTTGTAGGGGTTGGTAATAGCTTCATCATTCTATTAGCTGGCAACCAGCCAGCAGCAAACTGTGTTAGTGATGAAGATATGTTACCTGAAATAGTTTGCAAACCATCAGTTAGTTTAGTGGTGGTAACACGTTCCTTAACAAAATCATTAAAGGCTGGATCACCTCTTTCTAATCCTGCTTCCTTAGCTTCTTTGATAGCCTGTGCTGCTCTGTAGTATACTAGTTCTCCACTCTCGTTTACCCCTAGTGTTCCTAAGTCAGCTACGTTCTCATTGAGCCAGTCACCTACTTCATTCACACCACCAAATGTTAGTGTGTCTGCTGTCTGAACTAACTCGTTAATACCTTTAGTTGCTCCTGTAGCCACACCCTCAAGAGTATCTTTTAGCATCCCATCGCTTTGTGGTTCATCCGCAGATGTAGGGACAGGCTGGGTAGGCACAGCATCCGCAGATACTGGAATATCAGGTTCAGCCATTTAAGACTCCTATATTATTTATGTTAGCCACCTAAGGCTGGTACAAGAGGTTGTTGAGGGGCAGTGTCTATAATCTCTTGTTTAGAGACAAGGAATAGTTGTTTTACTGCATCACGCTTTTGTATATTATTGAACCCTTGGTACTCATCCGTGTAGTACAAATCTACAAAAGCCTCAAAGAAATCTGTTAGTACTTGGTTTCTAGGATCAGCAACAGGGAATGGATTAAATCCTGTAGATGGGTCTACCCCACCTAGCTGTCTAAAGTAAGTGCTGTAGTACTTATCTGTTGTAAAGTCTTTAAGAGCAGGGTCTTTAATCTCTTTAATCTTGTCAGCTTGCTGCCACAGAGTATTAAATACGGTAGGGTTATTCTTCAACCTACCTGATACCTGCCATCCAGTAATAATGTCACGAGCCTGTTGAGTAGTTGTAGCAGTAGCTAGTTCTATTCTCATAGCTACAATGTCTTGGCTGTCTACTTCTTCTACTTTACCCTGAAAGAAGGCTTGGTTTTTACTGTGATATGAGATTAGCTCTGGAAAGTAAACTCTAGCTTCTTCTAATTGCTTAGGTGTAAGGATATCCTCTAGTGGAGCTTCAGCGTTCTCTTGTAGCTTCTGTTGGATAATATTCTGTACGCTATCTGTTACTAGTGTTTTTGTTTGAGTATACAGTTTATACTCTTGATCCTGTTCCTTTAATCTCTTAGCCTCAATAGAAGCCCTAGCTTTACCAATAGCCATCTGAGCTTCCTGCGTATTACCCAAGAAACTACCCTTAGTGGTTTCAATACCATAGGCTAGGTTTAGTACAGAGTTACGCTCAGAGTAACTTAGATCAGGGTCTTCTGTAGCATATGCAATAATAGTATCTAGGGTAATAGTGTTAGCTGTTTTATTACTAAAGTTGTACCCAAGCTTACTATCATTCTGGCTCATTTTAATGTGAGAGGCAAACCCCTGTGCATCTAGACTACCTGCTATTACTGCGTCAATCTTGGAAGAGATGTCTACTTTAAAATTACTAGTCTGATTTTCTACTAAATTCTTGACAGCAGCAGCTTGGTGGGCTGAGTCTATGTTCGATGTATATGTACGGAACATATCAGAGAAGCCAGTGACAACCCCTGTTTGGCTGAAGAGGTCTTTGTTGTCTATAACAAACCTAGCTCTTTGAGCTTCTTCCCAAGTATTAAAGGCTGTAGCATCATCACTCTCACCAAGACCTGATGTAGCATACCCCTGCTTTAGTGCTGCTCCGTACTGACGAGCTAGGCGTTTACCCATATGCTCACCAGCTAGAACCTGTGAGGGAGCCATGAAGTCTTGGTATTTACCTGATGTAAAGTCTTGCACAAAACCATCAGGGTCTGATAGAAAAGCCTTATCAATAACTGTAGCTTCTTGGGCTGCTTTAACCTTACGGTTGGACTCTGCCATTTTACCAAGGGCAGGGCTAATAGTAGAGAGAGCATCTAGCAGTGCTGATGCCCCTTCTTTCTTAGCTGGTGGACGATAAGATACAAAGGTATCTACAGGTCTGGCTACAGGTTGATTAGACGTAATCGTCTGCATCCCTGCTACCTGACTTCTTTTAGATGGTGTAGCCATTTGTATCTCCTGTTAAACGAAGGATTTAGTAGTTAAATCTGACCATGTAGTACCACCGCCAATAGATGCGTAATTACCAAAGGCACTAGAAGCACCCTTAATCATGTAAGAACCTAGGCTTGGCTTAGCTGGGTCTACAATACTTGCTAAGCGTCCCTCAAGCTGTGCTTGGATGCCCAAGGCATCTACATTAGCCTGTTGGTTTACATAGCTTGCCTGAGTAGAAATCTTTGAGGCATTACGCAGTCTATCAGCCACCCTATCAGATAGAGCCATGTGAATAGACCGTCCAATAATGTTGTCTTCACCTGCTGCTGTCTTAAACGACTCAGCATTTTCAATACCCTTAATTAAGTTGTCAAACTTTTCGTCTGCTAGTTTAGCTTGTTCTTGTTCGTTTCTTAACTGTGTCTGACTTATCTGTAAGTCTCTTGATCTAATAGCACTAACACGTGATCTATTATTAGCGTCTACCGCTGCTACATAGTTCTCGTTAGCCTCGTTGTATTCCATTACGGAACCCGCCATGCTTAACGCTGCGGAAGCTGCTGCTGGGCCACACATTATTTAATCCTCACAAATTCATAAAAGGGAGCTTTACCTACTCCGTATTCTAGCTCACGTAGAAAACTAAAGCCTAAAAACTTTAACCAGTTAATAGCTAGTTTGTTCTCTACGTGAACATAGTTTACGAGTATATTTCTCTTATTGTTAGCTTCAACTACCCAGTCACGACTACCTCGTAAGAACTGAATATAATACTTGTCCAGCTTACCTGTAGTAAGCATCCAAGGACTGCCCATGAACTCATCCATGAAACTAAGACCAAACATTCCCAGTAGTTCTCCACTAGGAGAGACAATAGTATTAGCCTCATGAGACTCCCTACAAGCCCTCTGTAGGGCTTCTAAGGGTTCTAGGCCATCAGACAACATGATCTCTGTTGCGTCAGCCTCACACATCTTAGGGGCTATAATAGGTATGTCTTCTTCTCTGTAGGGTCTGTAGTGACCTTTCATGTTACATCCTTCTTGATCTCAAGACAAATTCAGACTCTAGTTCAGCACTCTGGAACTCACATGGTAGGAAGCTGTCGCTCGTGATTTTAATCTGAGCGTTCTTAGCATTGGCTTGAACACCAAAGCTGTAACTTCCTGAGTCTAGGGGAATAGTACCCAGCACGTTTGTACCAGCACCAATAACCCTACCTGTGAAGGCACGAGTGTATGACTTGCGTACGGCTACAGGTAGTGTCTTATGAGGGATTACTGTTACCTCAAAGTAACCTGTATCTGAATAAACGACAGCCATAGATTTAATCTGTAATCGCCCTGTTGTAATTGAGGTGTTATCACTTTTCATTAGCTGTTCTGAAAACTCATAAAGAAAAGTATAGGGAACTCCTGCATATACTACACCACCAGTACCCTGATAAGTCAGGGCAGCAGCAGCCGTTACAATAGAACCTGCATCTGTGACATACTGGAGAGTGGGGTCAGTATAAGGAACTGTGTCAGTACCTGTTAGACGCACCCGCCTGTCTAGTAGAATAGGGAAAGCAGCATCATCCAAAGCATCATCTAGAGATAGGTTTATTCTCTCTAGGGCAACTTTAGAACCATACTGAATAACCATAAAAATATCTGACTTATCAAACTCTACACCCAGTACGTTACCACTAAATTTCCACTTAGACCATGCAGATTGAAGCTTCTCTCTGCCTGACCAAAAGTACTTATAAGGGTATATAACTGTGCGGTCTTCGTCTGTTAGTACTAGTAGCATATCCTCGTTAGATGCTGCTGCCATTCCAATAGCAGTACCCTGTAGGTACTCTGGAACGTGTGCAGTGATTTCATTAGCATCATTAGTCTCAGTCTCTGCATCTACAAAGTACTCACGGATACCAGCAAAGGAGCCTTTAGTTGTGGGAAAGTATACATACTTACCAGCACCAACAGGTTTAGCCTCTAGGCTGGCCTCAAAGCGTGTAGTCACATCAATGGATACAGTCTCTGGTGTAAGTACCTGCACAGCAGATAGTTTAAACTGAGAGTAGTCTGAGAATAGGAGGAGGGTTTCGTTAAATGGTACAGCGTGTCTTAGGATAGACACTTGGTTGTTAGAGACTGCGACATCAATAGGTGCGCTATCTACAAGCGTTAGGACTGTCTTAGAAAAGAAATTAAAGTATTCTCCAGCCTCACTGAAGATAACATTCTCATCTGCTAGTAACCCCAACCTGTTTCTGTGAAAGAATACATCGTTAATAGTATTATCTAGAAAGGATGGGAATGGGTTAGTTAAGTCATTACCTACTTCTCTGTCAGCATAGTCCGCTTCATCAAACGTGTAGGATGTACCATCATATATTAGAGTATGCGGCATAGTTGCTGCATCTAGTTCAATATCAATGTTAGGCTCTACAGTTTCTTTCCAGACACCTAAGCCATTCGTGACATTCTTCTGATACCTGACATAGTAGTCATCCTGACCCTTCTGGTTATCACCTGAAACTAGGATAACAAAACCAACAGGGGCTTCTGTAGGTAGCTTCTTAAAGTCTGGGGTCTCACCCTTGAAGGCTCTTAGGTGTTCACCACCCCTACTGTCAGTGACTTCAATATCAAACTGGTCACTAGCAGTAGCACCAATAATATGGATTACGTTACCATACTGTACAAAGCTGATGCCGGAGATAGAGATAGGAGAACCAGTACCAGAGCCATAGTAAGTAGAGTTTACTGTCTGGTCAAATCTTAGGTTGGTTGCAATCCTGTCTGTCTGGATAGACTTCTCTGCTAGTGCTGCATTAGGAGTAGTATCCTGTGTAGAAGCCATCGTTGTAATTTCACGAGTGTACACCGTACCACCCTTGGTAATCTTAAAGGTGTAGGTAACACTATAGTCAGCCTTGGCTACGTACAGGAGAGCCTCTGGAGTACGTGAGGTTGACTTGGTGTTTGTCTTAGCAACCACCTTGGTCTTATTAACTAGGAAGGTATAGTCAGCCACTGTGGTAGCTGTAAGCTGCTGTCTGGGGTTTGTTAACCCTGATAAATAACTAGCCCCATTGTTAGTGATACTCTTAACAGTTCCTGTACTATCTGTGATAGTCATGGTTCCGTCTTTTTCGATCATTAAAAAGTGAAGGCTGTTATCTGAATTTCGTATAGGGTGAAAGAAGGCGTTAGCCATGTCTACTTCTTTTTGTGCAGACAACCCTGTTATGAAAAAATCTTTATGTTCTGTTGGTGGTCTTTTCTTCAGACCTTCGGAAACGCTAGACAGTCCATTCTCTTGGGCTTCGGATTGTGTCACCAAACGGACTGAAGGCGGCTGTTGAGATACGCCGTTGATTAGGTTTGGAATGGATGTGCTAACGAGTGCCATTAGGTTCTAATCCTCTGTGATGCAACTCTGTCAATAATGCTATAGGTGTCGTAGTTATTAAAGATACTAAAGTCCTGACCTTCTGCCTCCATATCACGGAGTTCTAGTAAGGCACGAGTTTCATCTTCTTGGTTAAAGCCATGTAGTGTGGCTGAACCTACGACACGATCTAGAAATATTCTAGCAGCCCTGATGGTAATATACCGTTTAGCTACTTCTGGAATATCCTCAAAATTTAGCAATACAACTAAGTCTAGGGTTACTGCCTGTGTAATATTGTACGTACTAGTTACCCTGTTGTACATCTTAAGACCACGTTGAATTAGGTCTGGGTTAGATGTGTTCTGTGTGGTATCTGCACGTAGTATATCAGCAGGTAGAACAATATTATTATTAGAGTCAGGGTTAAATGTTACATTCAACTCTCTGTTAAAATGAAACCCCTGTCCCTGCACCTCACGGTTTACAGACTCAAGGATAGTTTCGGCAATATCAGCTTCAACCAAGCCAGAGTTTAACTGTGTAACTGGGGCTTCGCCAATAGCTGAGAGCATTGTATTGATTGCTTCTAGCTTGGTTGTTGGTGCCATAACGGTCTCCGTTTAAAATTCTTGTAGATCACCACTTAACTTTGTGTGACCAATACTTAGCAGAAAGCTTTGATGTTGGCTTTCCCTGTGCGTTATGTCTTGCATAGTAAGACTTTTTACGCGCTTTATCTTTTGCTGATGTAGGGTTTTTACCTGCACCCTTGACACCCTGCTGCCCAAAGCGGATGAGCTTAATGGTCTTGCCTTCTTTAGCTAGTACCGCATGGGACTTTGTAGGGTGTTTAGGTGTACGCTTAGGTTTATTGTACCCTGCAAAAGTTTCTCCACGGTACGTTATAGCCATTAGTTATTCTTCTTATACTTTTTCATACGTTCTTTAAGAGATGATTTTTCTTGTTTTTGCTGTGCAGGAGAAGTACCAAGACCACCCTTGTCTGAACGTGTTTTCATAGCTGCAAGCTTTCTACGGCGCATTTCTGCTGCCTGTGCGCGGCGTTGTTGCTCTTCTTTAGCCTTCTGCATAGCTTCCTGCATATAAGCTGATTTCATATCAACATCACCACGAGTAGCACCTGTCTGTTTATTGGTAGATGTTTGTGGCTTGCTCTTAGGCAGAGGCATTTTCTTCTTCTTCTTAGTGTATTTATTTTTATCAAACTCTGACATTTATATCTCCAAAGAAAAAAGGGAGTAGCTGTTAAGCCACCCCCTTCTCTTAATTACACTTCAAGCAGTGCGATAGCAGCAGCAGGACGCAGGACGTTATGCCCCATTGCGTATTTTGCCACCATCAGTGTGCCTTGACGGTTAATTTGATACTCAGACTCTACGCCCAAGTCCATCAACTTAACAGTAGCAACTGCATCTTGTGTCATGACCAGACCACGTGTCTTAGCAGCAATGTCAACAAGGTTAACACCGTCTGTAGTTACGTTGGTGATGTCGTATGCAGTTGTACGGCCTGAACCAGCAGTGTTAGCCAGTGGGCGTTGACCCTTTGACTGACCCTTGTTAACACCAGCAGTCTCAATGAGGTCTGCGGTCACGAGGTGGTTAGACATATACACAGGCATACCAGCAATCATTGGTACAGTCGCAGAAGCGATTGAACCATTGCCACCGAAATCACGGTTCATGTATGTCAGCTTTGAGCCATCAGTTACATCCATCAGTGCATAGTACTGTGCTGGTGGAAGAACTACGAAAGCTCCATCAGATGTTACAGACTTGACATCAAACTCTTTCTTCGCATCAAAGATAGCCTTAGCCAACTTTGCTGGGTCAAGAGAGTCAGCAGTAGCTGTACCAATGTTGACGTTAGCTGTGAAATCCTCTTCAGCAAATGCTGAGTAGTTCTGGATCAGAGCAGCACCACGAGTAGCATTGGTAGCAAGCGCAGCTTTCAGAGCCTGACGGAGAATGTTCTTGTCAGCTTCTTTAGCAAGTGCAATACCAGCTTCTTTAGAGTAGATGCTACGTACATCGTAGTGGTTGATGGCTTCATCAATAGAGGCAATGAACTGGCTTGAGATAAGCAAGTCGTCAATTGTGACGATACGCTCACCCGCACGAATAGCCCCACCTGTGATTTCGTTGCCAGGGGTCAGGTATTCAGCAGTTGCACGGCCTGTCATTGGGAATGAAGCAGACTTGCCTTTTGAGATGGAGCGAGTACGCACCAAAGGCATCATGATATTCTTTTCTTCAAAAGCTGTCAGGACTTCTCCTGCATACAGCTTTAGAAACAGGTCACGTACGTCACCTGTAAGGTTATTTTGGCCTTGGAAGCTTACGCTATAGGCCGGATTTGAAGCAGCTTGTGCCATTTGTAATTACTCCTTAGTGAGTATAATGTTGAGTTAAAGTACACTCTGCATTACACTACATCCTTTCTCCAAGATTGTCCCTCGCAAGGGGTCAGGGGTAATCGTTTGTTATGTTAGCTTCGTGTTAGGGATGTGATCCCTTCTAGGTACACCTAAATGTAACTAGAAGGAAGGAGGACATAATCCTCCAACCCCCATAGAGACAGTTTAAAATACCGAACTGCGAGATAGCTTAGCAGCTACTTGCTGTCGGTAGGCAGGGTCTTTGTCGTATCTGGGGTCACGCATAGCCGCAGTCAGTTCAGCAGCACTCTCAAATTTCCCACCCGATACAGGTGCATTGTTGCCTTGGATAAGCCTAGGCTCAGTACCTACTTCGGAACGATAACGAGCAACCAGCCCCTGAACAGCAAAGCGTACAGAGGATGGGTCTCCTGAGTCAATGGTTCTATTAAACGTATTGACTTCATTAGGCTGTAGGTTTTCAGATGCCCAAGACATCATGTCCTGATAACCTTCTTCTCCTCCAGCTAATTCAAACATCTCATTATTCATGGATGAAGCTAGTGCCTCCTGCCCTTGGATGTAACTATCCACTAGGGTACGAGGGAAACCAGCCTCCTCCAAAGCCTCATAAGCGTCAGGTGTTAGTTCACCTAGCTCATTATATTCTGATGCTAATACATCAAAGTCCAACCCAGCAGCCCCTAGTACTTCAGAGACTTCCTCATTATCAGGAAGCTCCTGTACTTCATTAGGGTCTACATCCTCTACTTCAGCATCGTCATAGTCTTCGCTGTCGTTTGGTTGTCCTAACTTAGACTCCAGTGCATTGTATGCTTGAGCCATATCCTCTACGGATTTAAACTTTTCAGGTAGCCAGTCAGGACGATCTGGATTGTTATTCTTCTCTAACTGCTCAGCCTTCTCTAGCATGGCTAGGGTGTGGTCAGCAGGTTCTGCATTAGTCTGTTCTTCGTTATAAGTATTTAAACTGTCTGCCATGTTATTCCTCTATTTTGTTTCAACCTTGTAGGAACGCCCCTCGAACTTAAAGGTCTTTTTACCATCCTTCTTAGCTTTAGCAAAGGCTTTACGGAAAGCATCCGCTGATTTAGTCTTTCCTTGATAAGTAGGATAATCTTTTGGATTGACTCGTCCATCTTTTTTTGGATCAGTCTTAGGTTTGACCACGTTACTCTTTAGTGGCTTATCGTCAGCCCTTAGGGTTCCATCACCAACAGATGAAATACCAAGAGTGTCATGAACAAACTGAGCGATTGGTGAGGCGGCAGCACCAGCAGCGGCAGCAGCACCCACACGGCGGTTTGTATTTTTCTTTTTATTTTCCCGCAAATACTTTTGATGTTCATCTAGAATTGCTGTCTTTTTTTGGTTGTCTGATAGACCATCAAGCATATCCTTATCCATGCCTAATTTACTACCAATACGATTTAGTTGCCTTCCTGTAGCTTGTGCTAAAGCGTCAGCTAGGCTTATACCTGCTTTTAGAGTTCCTTTTAAAATACTCATTAGCCCTGCTCTTCCTGTGCTTGTTGATCTTCTCGTGCCTGTGCTTGTGTCATCATAGCAGCAGCACCTCCTGACTTAATCATCTCAGGTGTACCACGTACTGCCATCTGCTGCATAGTCTGCATCTGCATTGCTTGCTGTTGTTTCTGCATCATCTCTGCTTCTTCTTGAGCCTTCTGCTCAGCAGACTTAATAAGACCATTGGTATCAATACCAAGGCTGGCTCCTAGACGATCAATGTAATCGTTAAGGTTCATCTCTCTAGCAATAACTTCTGGACCAAGTGGCTGTAAGTATTGTAAGAAAGTAGCAAGCTTGTTCAGGTCTTGTCCTCGTCCAAGGGCTTCGATACCAGTAACAACAGTAGGGCTAACAGTATCCTTAGGTAGCTTAGGCATCTTGCCTGAGCGTTCCATGATGGATAGTATCTTATTAACCAGAGGCATCTGTAGTTCTTGTGACAGGATAGAATACACACCGCCTAGGGCAGACTCTAGTTCCTGTGCCATGAACCGTACTTCTTCAGCAGTAACACGCTCAGCCTGACGCTGAACTGCACTGTTCATTAGGAAGGCGTAGGCTAGACGCTCACTAATGTTACGTCCAGACTCCATAGCTACTCTAAAGTCAGTTGACTTCTGTACCTGTAGGGTGGAGACATCAGTAGCATCACCACTAACGATAGCACCATTAGGGCTTTCAGCTAGTACTCGTGCCTTAGTAGTACCGTTAGGTTTGACTAGGAACAACACCTTAGCTGATGCCGCAGCACCCTCTACGATAGCCTTAGTCAAAGCCTCAAGGCTCTTAAGGTCTCCAATATATTCTTCTACATAACCCCTGCCATAGTCCTCACCGTCTACTCTAGTAAACCGTAGGGGAATGAAGGGGCTTTCATCTAGTTTAAATTTACCACGGCTGTTAGGGATTTCAAACCCTGAGACCTCTTGGTAAACTTCCCAACCCTTTTGTGTTCTAGTAAGGTGGGTATATAACTCAAGGTTCTTCATCTCAGACTCAGAAGCCTGTATGAGTTCCTGAATTTCTGGAGGAAGCATCAAGGCATTGACGCTTTCTTTAGTAATAATCTCTAAGACATTACCCATAGCATCCCGCTTAACCACATAACGGTCAAGACGAAACACTTTCATGCCTCCCTCTTTAGGCATAAAGAGAAGAGCATTGCCTGTAACAATAAGCTGCTTCAGTGCTTCAAACACTGGAACACGCATTGCCTTGGATTCGATCTCTTGCATGGCTGCTCGTTCAATACGAGACAACGCTTCCTCAACTGCACCACGTGCTTCTCCACCCGCTAATTCAGCTAGGTCAAAGTCATCAATGGTCAGTCTAAAGAATGGACTGTTAGGTGGTAGTAGTGCCAGAAGCAACTTTGATGCTAGGTTGTTTACACCTCTAGCACCTACTCCCTGATAGGGTGTCTGGTATATTGTACTACTACTATGTCCATCAGGAGGCAAGAGCATAGGTATTGTTAGCTCTGCTGCATCACGCCCACGCTGCAAGAACATATCTCTTGATGACTCGCACTGGGCATAACGCTTAGCAGCACCACCGCCACTATTCTCATATGCCATAATATTTACCTTTATCTAGAAATATTTACACCTGAAGATGAACCCATAGAGCCACCTGATGTTGAGCCACCAATAGCTAGTCCTGCATTTTTTGGTGCTACTTTTAGTTTAGCCTTACCTGTTTTCTTTTTGGCTGCTGTCTGAGAAGCAGTATCTACTTCTGCGAGATCAGTATCAAACTCTGGTGTAGCAGAAGTTACAGGTGCTGCCTGTGCTGGGACAGGAGGCGGGGCTGGTTTTGAACTTGAAAAACACATTGTTAAATTTCCTCGAAATCTTGATTGTACAACTCTTCCAGCTTTCTGATTACAGACTGCTGGCCTTGCAGATAACGTAGTTCTTCTAAAGAAACTTCGTTTGCTGGAAGTTGATTGGGAAACAAATCCTTTAGGTGATTTAATAATTCTTCTGTTAATGAAGGTATATTACCTAGAACTTTCATTTTGAATTTGCCTATAGGTCAACTTTAGAACAAGGGGTAGCTAACCCCCTGATCTAAATAGGTTTAATTTTTACGAGATATCTACTAGTTCACAGGCTCCAGCGGTACACGCTAGGGTCTGACTACCAGATGTAGTATCCTCTTTTTCGTAGAGAGACAAGGCACTCCAGTCAATAGACTCTGGCATCTGTTTCTTTAGTTCTTCGTACTGTTCCCCATCAATCTCCTGATATGGAGCTTGTGCGTATGAATGGTCACTATGTGGTAGGAATGAGATACCTGAGCAGATGTCAAAGTTCTCATAGACCCATGCACCTACTGCCATCCACTCTGCATCCTTGACTGTGATAGTCACAGATGGTTTGTGTTCACACCAGTGTAGTGCGTAGTTCTTCCACAGTTCTAGCTGCTCTAGTGCAGTCATATCGTTACGAGTAACAGCACCTGTCGGTGACTTAGTAGGGAAGCTGAACACTGTAGTAGAGTCAGGCTTCATCACACATGGTTCAGCAGGGATGCCACTGTCCTTCATAAACTGTGTTAGTGGGTCTTTGTTGTCACCACGAACAGTACGAATGTAGTAAGCACTATGCCTTGCATGAATACCAGAGGCTGTATCAGTAAGCTGCGATACCGTACCAGATGGTTTGACACAGGTGATAGCAGCAGAAGCAGGTACACCTAGCTTGTCAGCATACAGACGATTGACATCAATAGCCTGTGCCTTCAACTCTTGTAACCAGCGAGGGCTATCAACAGTCTTAGACAGTACAGGATTGTCCATGATACCTGTCAATGAGACACCCAGCAGACGCTCTTCTTCAGTATTCTTCTGCCAAATCTTACGCAAGTATGGCATCTTTGTGAAGGTAGACTGTGCTGTACCAAGGATGGTGGCTAGTCGTACCTTACGGCGTAGACTTTCTAGGTCATCATGCTCACGTACCACTACCTCTGTTAGATTACAGAACTGGTACGGACGTAGGATGATCTCAGAGCAGGGGTTGGTTCCCCACTCATGCCCTGTCTCTCTGCGTCCGTTCATCTTAACGTGCTTGTCTGCTGCTGTACGTGAGAAGATACCACGCTCACCAGACTTAGACTCCACTAAGGATAGCCACTCACGCATGAACCCTTCCATGTCAGGCTTGTCTGTGTAGGCTACAGAGTTATTGGCTAACGCACGTTGACCCTCGTTCTCCCACCAGCTACCAGACTTAGCGTGTGCCATGCGTCCATCACTAAGGTTAGACAGGCTAATCATAGCTGAACGGCGTACACCACCCACGACTACAACCTCACCAATCTTACACATGATGTCGTGACACTCAATGCTAGTCAGCTTGCGTCCTGCGGCTGCCTTGAACTTAGCCACAACAAACTTAAACAGGTCATCAAGTGGCTCAGGTCCACTGGCTCTACCACCAAAGGTCTTGAGCCTAGCACCTGCTGGACGTACCTTAGACAAGTCCCACTTAGGAATGTCACCTGAGTATAGGTGTGACAGCAGCTTATGTAAGGCTCTTGCCCAGCCTTCCTTACTATCCTTAACTGCAATCACATCATCACTATAGTCTAGTGCATCAGGTACTTCAGGTAACTTTGCAATAGACTGACGCTCCACGCTGAAGCCAACGCCAGTACCACACAGTAGGATAAACATGGCCTCATCAAAGGCACGGATGTGATCCACTGGTAGGTAGCTACAGTTGTAGATACAGGTGTTGTCACGGTCTGCTGCTACCCCTGCTGTCATCAAGGCTCTCATGCTAGGCATCACCTCAAGGTTGATGATAGCTTCCTCAATCTCTTCCAAGTCTTTAGGGGGCAGACCAGTAGTAGCAATGTAGTTGATGTATCGCTGCACTGTCTCAGGCCAAGTCTCTCGCCTGTTCTCTT
>Ga0255755_1002456_pt1 | contig 15182 bp, 14 predicted proteins | sample 011ome_18_FD_179955 | JGI IMG/M metagenome (GOLD analysis project Ga0255755, IMG submission 179955) | Coastal salt marsh microbial communities from the Groves Creek Marsh, Skidaway Island, Georgia - 011501BT metaG (version 2) | ecosystem: Environmental > Aquatic > Marine > Intertidal zone > Salt... | reverse complement strand
TATTTTTCCCCAAGCGGTTGAAAAACTGCGCAGCGCGGTTGAGGTGTTCAAAAACGATCACATCAAGTTGTTTTTCGCAATCCGGAACCCCGCCACATATCTGGCGGCCCTGATGAAAACCTGTGATTCGAATAATCTGTCTGCTGTGACGGGCGGTTCTGCCCCCGAAACCCTAAGGTGGAGCGAGCTGTTCCTGCGCCTGCAAGCGCATTTTATGGATATGGAAATCACCGTTTGGTGCTACGAAGATTCCCCCTTTGTCTGGCAAGATGTCATCCGCGCTGTTGGGCAGGTTCCCCCAAACATTGCGATAAAAGATACCTATTGTTTGTATTTACATCTGCTCAGCGATGTGGGTCAGGCCCGCTTTGTCGCCTATATGAACAAAAACACAAACCTCAGCGCTGAAAAAAAGCGCGAGGTTATGTTTGCCTTTGCCGAAAAATTTGGCCGCCCCGAAATTATGGACCAAGATGTGTCAATTACGGGACTGACCCAAGAGGAAGTGGATTTCCTGACCGGCCTTTACGAAGATGATCTGGCAAAAATCACGGAAATCCCCAATGTCAGGTTAATATTTCCCTGACTTAATTTGTCCGCACCAGCCTACTGCATGCCCAGTGCTTCCTTGTACATTTCTAACACGGCCTCTTCTTCGGCAATGTCGTTTAGATCGCGTTTGCGCAGTGTAATCAGTTTGCGCATCACTTTGGTGTCATAGCCGCGGCCCTTTGCTTCGGCCATCACTTCTTTTTGTTGGTCGGCGATCTCTTTTTTCTCGATCTCTAGACGTTCAAACCGTTCAATGAATTGACGCAGTTCATCGGCTGTGACGCGGTATGTTGCATCTGTAATTTCGTCGTTCATCTCTGACCTCTTGCTTGGTTGATCCGATTTAGCCTGTGCGCGATGGGCATGCAACCCGCTTACACTTGCTCTGACAAATCTTTTGTCATATGCCACGGCAAACAACTGTTATGGGGGCAAACTATGCCAATTTTAATTTGGGGCGGTGCTGCAGTATCTGTCATTGGCTTGATCGGCCTGATCATCAGCATTCTGAAAGTATCCAAAGCCAAGAAAACAGCTGCCAATGATGACGAACTGCGCGAGGCCGTGAAAAAGGTCGTGCCGCTGAACATGGGCGCCCTGTTGCTATCAACCTTTGGTTTGATGATGGTCATTTTGGGAATATTTTTGAAATAATTTTAGGTAAATATCGGACTCTTAATATTTTCACTTGAAATACATTCCATTTTTAATATATATTCATTTGTGAATGAGAATGGAGATTCTGATGAAACCCGAAGTTACCGCATTTTTCGACGAAGCAACCTTTACAGTTTCGTTTGTTGTTAAGGACCCCAACGGCTCGGCCTGTGCCATTGTCGACAGCGTTTTGGATTTTGACTATGCATCTGGTCACACTGACACGAAATCGGCTGATGAAATCATCCAGTATGTCAAAGACAATAACCTAGAGGTCCAGTGGCTGTTGGAATCACATGTCCACGCCGACCACCTGTCCGCCGCACCCTATATCCAAAAACAAGTTGGTGGCAAAATTGGTATCGGCGACCGTATTACAGTTGTCCAAGACACCTTTGGCAAAGTGTTCAACGAAGGCACAGAATTCCAACGTGATGGCAGCCAGTTTGATAAATTGTTCCAAGAGGGCGATGTATTCCACATCGGCCAAATGCGCGGCGACGTACTGCACACACCCGGTCACACCCCTGCGTGTCTGACCTATGTTGTAGGTGATGCTGCCTTTGTTGGCGATACTTTGTTTATGCCCGACTTTGGAACCGCACGCTGCGATTTCCCGGGTGGGTCGTCTGAAACACTGTACAACTCAATCCAGAAAATCTTGGCATTGCCAGATGATACACGCATTTTCGTTGGTCACGACTACAAAGCACCGGGCCGTGACGAATTTGCATGGGAAACCACTGTGGCCGAACAAAAGGCGTTGAACGTACATATCGGCGGCGGAAAATCAGAGGAAGAGTTTGTGTCCATGCGCGATGAGCGGGATGCAAATTTGGCAAAACCCCGTCTGATTATCCCATCCTTACAAGTGAACATGCGCGCCGGCAACATGCCGCCCGCGGATGAACAGGGCAACATATATCTAAAGGTACCTGTAAACAAAATCTGAACCTTAGCAGGGTTTAAGTGGGGACATCCCAGTGCGGCACGCCGCGCTGGGATAAACAGCTAACAATCGGAAAATTAAAATGCACATAGACTATATTTACGGTCTGGTCGGCGGCCTGCTGATCGGAACGGGGGGCGCCATTTACCTGATCGGGAATGGGCGTATCATGGGGGCCAGCGGCATCATTGGTGGTCTGGTCGATAAATCAGGTTGGTCCACCGCGGCCGAGCGGATTATATTTCTGGCGGGCGTATTCTTGATGCCCCTGATCGTGATCCAATTCTGGGAACGTACCGAAACAAACATTACAAACAATGTGGTCCAGCTGATCGCTGCTGGTTTGTTGGTGGGCGTGGGCACACGCATTGCCAATGGCTGTACATCCGGTCACGGTGTGTGCGGCATTTCACGCCTGTCCCTGCGCGGGATCGTGGCAACTGTGTTTTACATTGGCGCGGGCGGTCTGACGATGGCCACATTGCGTCACGTTTTGGGGTTGATCTGATGCGGAATATGATTGCTTTCGTTGCTGGTTTGTTTTTTGGCGGTGGTTTGTTGGTGTCTGGAATGACCAACACTGCCAAGGTCCAAGGTTGGTTGGACGTCTTTGGCGCGTGGGATCCCACGTTGGCCTTTGTTATGGGGGGTGCAATGATCCCGATGGCACTGGCTTGGGCCTATACCAAGGGGCGCACGCCTGTTATCGGCGGATCGTTTCCAGCGAAACCTGATCCGAAACTAGGCCGCAATTTGGTTGTTGGGTCCGTCCTGTTTGGCGCGGGTTGGGCCACGGCAGGTCTGTGTCCAGGACCAGCAATTGCATCGCTTAGCTTTGGCGGAATGTCCTTGTGGATTTTCTTTGCCGCTATGTTGGGCGGCATGTTAATTGCCCCAATTTTCAAGGCGCAGTTGGAAAAAATGGATGGTTAAGTCCTAACCTGTAGGAATATCACCTAGGCGGCGCCGTCGATCACATCCTGATCGGCGGCGTCGTCATATTCAGACAAAGCGTCCAGCCAATCTTGATCCAATGCGCCCTCGACATCTGGGTCAAAGGATGGCTGTGACGTGTCCGTATCTGCATGTGCTGTGTCAGGTGCGGGTGCGGTATCATTGGATACCGTGGCCGCCGCTGGACTTGCGGTGGCATCCAAAATCATTTGAACCGCGCGCGATCCCATTTGACGGCCTAAGCTGCACAGATATTCTGGCCCGCCCCCTTGGGGTCTTAGGCGAACATCGCTTAGGGCATTTATAGGCAACATCACTTGATGTCCTGCGTCTAGCTTGGCCAAATCAGCCAACGTAATTTTTATGCGCGCCAATTCGGCGGACATTTGCACCTGTAATTCGGAAATTTGCGGGCAATCCTTGGCAATTTCACGGCCATTATTTTGCAATTCTGGCGTCAGGGGGATTTGCAAACCGATCACCACCTTGCCAGACACACCCCCATCGCCCATCCGAAACGACATTGACACGATGTCAAATTCGCGTTCGGAAAAATGCGAAATATCAGACAGGGTTTGAACCCATGTTTTTCGGCCAAACCCCGCTTGGACCAAATCATTGGCCACGGCATCATCCAAAATCGCATCAATAAAAGGAGTGGTCAGAGCGAAATCCGTCTGCGTTGCACGCCGGCCATGGCAGGCCCGCCCCAAAACGCGACCGATAGTCTGCACCTCAACCATGGCGCCCAAAGCATGTTGATCAAAGGCAATAAAGACACCCATACCTTGATCCGAGGCACACCATGCGACCAACCCCATGTCCGTCAACAACGCCGGCACATCGTCGGACAGCACCCGCAACGCATGTCGCCGCCCCGCTGTTAATGGCAGGGTCAACGCCGCATGTGCAGCCCGTGTCACACACTTGGCCCACTGCCCCGCGTTTTGCGGTGCCTTGCCCCGATCCGATCGCGACAGTTTACGTTGAATAATTGTGCGATGTTCCATTCTAAAACCATGTGCATAAGATACCGCAGCACATTGGCATGTGAACCTTTACCAATTCATTAATGGGCGATGAAATTATCCGCATCAGTGGGAAAACTGACACGAAACGCGCCACCGCCTTGGCCGGGTAGATAGGTAATTTCACCACCCAGTCGCCCCATGATTTCGCGGCAGATGGCCAGACCCAGACCTGCACCCCCTGCTTTGGTTTGACCAACACGGGCGAATTTTTCAAAAATCATCTCTTGTTCTTCTTTGGGTACACCCGACCCATTATCAATAAAATCGCAAAGGATTAGCCCACCACGATGTGACACCGTAATTGTCAATTCTGGCGCATGCGCGTCACAGTATTTGCGGGCATTTGCGATTAAGTTGATAAAAACCTGCCCCAAGCGATCCGCATCAGTAATCACCTTGGGCACGGTATCATCTAGGCGCAGGTTAATGCGCATCACCCGATGCGCTTCGCCCGCTTGAACGGTTTCAATGGACCGTCGGATCAGCTGATTTGGGCAGCTTTCAGTCAGATTCAAATGCACCTGGCCATGTTCTAGGACACTTAGATCCAACAAATCATCTAGCAATCGGGTCAGTCGCGTCGATTCTGCGTGAATGATTGTGGCGTATTTGTTCAAATTCTGCCGATCAAGGTCCTGCCCCTCTTTCATGATTTCTGAAAACGCCAGAATTGAGGTCATGGGTGTGCGCAATTCATGGCTGATTTGGGACAAAAACGCATCCTTTTGCACCGATATTTGCGTCAGCTTGTCGTTTGCATTTCTCAGCTGTCTTGCGGTCCGGCTAAGTTCATCTGACTGCGCCTCAAGGCGTGATGAATATTCCATCATCTGGGCCGTTTCATCCGCCACGGCCATCAAATCCTGAACGGTCACGGATGTGCCGCCCACAATTTGGCCCACCATCGCATGTGCTGTTGCCGCCCCAACCGACCCCGCCAATTCACGTTCTAATCGTTCCAAAAATTCCGGCGTCGGCTCGGGCAGAAAGCCAGCTACGCCTTGTTTTTGCGCCTCAGATTGAAACAATCTTTGGGCTTGGACCGACCCGATGATACGCTGCGCCATAACCATGAGGTCTTCGCTTTGGCCGGCTTTGCCTGTCCATCCGCTGGTGGCTGATGAGTGATCAAAGACATCGACAAACTGCGCGCCCTGCAACCGCTCTAAGGGGGATGGGAAATCGATCAGCGACACAAAAACAAAAACGATTGTATTTAACAGAATGCTCCAAAAAATGGCGTGAACCAGCGGATCCATGCCATCGATCCCAAACAAAGCCTGCGGACGCAATGCCCCAATCCCCCAAGGCCCGTTTTGCATCACATCCACAGACACGATCACATCGACGCCAAAGCTGGGTAAAAACAGGCTATAGGCCCAGACAAAGAAACCAACCAGCAAACCGCAAATCGCACCCATTCGGGTCGACCCGCGCCAAAACAACCCACCAATCATGGCTGGTAATACTTGGGCCACGCCCGTAAAGGAAATCAATCCAATCGCGGCCAAGGCCGCACTGCCCCCAGACAGCGAATAATAAAGATAGCCCAAAAACAAAACGAACCCGATGGACACGCGCCGTGCCAACAATACAATCCGGCGGACATCCCCAAAGGCAGAAAATTTCCCCTGCCAATAGCGCAACCAAATGGGCATAACGATGTGGTTCGACACCATCGTCGCCAAGGCCAAGGACGCAACTACAACCATTGATGTCGCCGAAGAAAATCCGCCCAAAAACGATAGGATTGCCAATGAATCTTGGCCCAAGGTCAGTGGAATAGTCAAAACATACAAATCTGGATTCGACCCTTGGGGCAGGATGGCCTGCCCGACAACGGCGATGGGCAAAACAAACAAGGACATCAATAAAACATAGGTTGGAAACGCCCATGATGCGGTTTGCAAATGGCGCTCATCTTCGTTTTCGACGACCAATACCTGAAACATGCGCGGCAATGTCAGAAAGGCCGCAGCTGACAAAAACGTCAACGCAACCCAACGGGCATTGTCCATCTGCCAGTTGTTTTGTGGCGATGCCTCGATGGCCTGTAACATCGGGCCGATCCCGCCGTTGACCCCCCAAACAACAAAAACTCCGACTGCTAATAGTGCAAATAATTTTACAATCGCCTCGACCGCGATGGCCATGACAACACCGTGATGGCGTTCATTTACATCCAGATTACGCGTGCCAAAAATGATCGTGAAAAACGCCAAGCCCAGCGCAACCCACAAGGCCCAGTTTTCATTTTTCGCCGCCATCGCTCCCAGATCATCGACCTGCGAAAACGCCGAAAATGATAGTGTCACAGATTGTAATTGAAGCGCGATATAGGGTGTTGTTCCAACAACTGCCAAAACGGTGACCAGTGCCGCCAGCAAATTTGATTTTCCAAACCGTGATGACAGCAAATCAGCAATGGATGTGACACGCTGCGCCCGGCCTATGCGCACCAATTTACGCAAAATCCACCACCAGCCCAGCATGATCAAACTGGGGCCTAGATAAATGGTCAAATATTCCAATCCCGACCGCGCGGCGTAGCCCACTGCGCCATAAAATGTCCAAGCCGTGCAGTAAATTGATAATGACAGCGTATAGACCCAAGGCGACCGCAGCCATGCCCCCCGCCCGCGTGCGGCCGCACGTTCAGCCCAGAATGCCACAAAAAATAACGCTGCAACGTAGAACATGCTGGCGGTAATCAGGATATTGATCATGTCAATCACGATCCCCTTGGGTCGATTGATCATCTTGCCAGAATTCAGCTGAATGGCGCAGCCGGCGCACCAACAGAAAACTGGATCCAATCATGATCGCCCAAGTGCAAAAAAAATAAATCGCACCCTGTGCAATGTTTGGTGGATTTTCGGGGTCATGCGTCCAAATTGCAGGAAACATCCACAAAATCGCGGCCAAGATCGGCAAAACCCGCAATCCATCAACCAATCGGCGCGTACGGTACCGGTCGCGTTCTAGGAATATTAGGGGTTTCTTTGCCATTACTACGGAACCAAGCCGTTTGCCGCCGCCAAGACATCGGCATTTGAAAATGGCTTGGTCATAAACCGACTGACACCTAAGGCCTCGGCCAATTCGCGATCCTTAGCTTGACCGCGCGCTGTCAAAATCAATACAGGCAAATCCTGAAACTGCGCGTCTTGTCGCAAGTCTCGCAAAATATCAAACCCGCTTTTACCCGGCAACATGACGTCCAAAATCACCAAGTCCGGTTTGCGGCGCACAATCACGTCATTGGCATCATGGCCATTTGAGTGTGTCGCAACCGTCCAACCATCCCGTGACAGTATAAAACTGATCGCTTCGATGATGTTAGGCTCATCCTCGATCAGCAAGACTGTCTTGCTCATCCTGTTCTCCCCGTTTGTCGCGTTGCGCGTTTTTTCGTCTATCTAAGACGTAATCTGCAAATTTGTCAAAGACCTTGATGCCCCAAAATGCTGCCTTCGCGTCGGGCGGGACAGGCATTTCGCGCGCAGACGCGGCAGGCGGCACCAACACGCAGGGGATCAACACTGTCGCTATCATGGCGCGGAATGATCAACATATAAGATCGCGTCATCGGATAGGGCGTTGTGTCATAGGCTGGCTGTACCTCAGCATAGCTGATGGTATCAAATGTCCCCCCTTCGCGGCCGGTGTGGCGCAAAACCATTGAAATCGGCGCCATGGGTCGCCCGATCGCGGCAAAGATCGGCCACAAGGCACAGGCCGACCCAAACCGCGGGATATGAAAGCCCGCAACCGGTTTTCGAATAATAAAACTGCCAGAGGCATCACAACAGGCCAACCCGATTTCCATACCCAAGTCCTGTTGCGATAAAAATGCCAATCGGCGCATCACGGTTGGAATGTCACTGCGCAGTGTCTGCGCCAATTGCACCGCATCAAATCCACAGACCGCCACTGCGTCAATCAGGTTCTGCTTGGGGATCTGGCTGGCATCGTCGCGATAGCGGTTGGCAAAATCAATTGCCAAAGACCGCGCCTGTGCAGACACCAATTCAGGCGCGGCGGTAATGTAGGCATGCCAATCTGCGGCGGAAAAATGATCAAAATCATCAAAGCAATAATCGTGCGCCGCCCAAAACCCATCCAATTCGTCCCAAGGAGTACCAATTGAAACGGTATCTTGGGACGATGTATCCAGATACGACACCAGCGCCTGGGCGCCTTCGGTCAATCGATGGCTGTCTTCGTTAAGGTTGCGATGAAATCGGGTGCGCCACTCGGGGGCAATGTCATCGGTTTCTGCCAGGATTGATGATGTTGATCGAATGGCGGTGACGGTGGTCAAAACCTCGTGCAGGGATGTTGCTAAATGTGGGTCATGCGACAGGCGATCGTTCAATACATCGACCGTCTGTTCCATTTGACGCAATTTGCGATCCAGCGAAATGGTCAGTTCCGCCCAGCGCGGGAAACGGGTTGCAAAATCAACGGCGCGATCGATAACCTGGCCCTGTGGTGATTGATGGCTTGCGCATTCTTGCAAACGCCCCACCAATGAGGATTGCGCCCCCTCTGACAAAATAGCAGGGTCGAGATTTAATGCGTTGGCTAGATTTATCAACAATTTTCCCGCGATTCTGCGGCGGTTGTGTTCGATCAGGTTCAAATATGACGCTGAAATCCCAACCTTTTCGGCCAATTCTGCCTGCTTTAACCCAACCGCGATACGCCGTTCGCGCAATCGTGCGCCGGTTGATCCCGTATCTAAAACCATAAAAAACCCCCAAGTAACAACATGATGCGCCACCTTTTGTAAATTAATTTACAAAATACCGTCGCATACTGTGTAATATTTTACAAATAAATTATTGTATTTGAAAGCATTATTGCGAAATTTTCCAAAACACTGGAATAATACAGTAGCACAATTGTGCGTTGCGTCGGCAGGAGGAGCCGATGTGAAAAAAACTTTATGGGAGGATTTTATGTCCAAATTAGACCTGACGCGCCGTGGCGTGATCAAATCCGGTGCAGTTGCGGGCGCGGGCCTGGCACTGCCAACTATTTTCACGGCCTCATCAGCGGCTGCCTATGTAAACGAACCAACTGGTTCATCAGTTACTTTGGGCTTTAACGTACCGCAAACTGGCCCCTACGCGGACGAAGGCGCGGACGAACTGCGCGCATACATGCTGGCAGTCGAGCACCTGAACGGTGAAGGCGACGGCGGCATGATGAATACTTTCAGCTCAAAGGCGTTGAAAGGTAACGGCATCTTGGGCAAAAAAGTTGAGTACGTCACAGGCGATACACAAACCAAACCAGACGCCGCACGCGCATCTGCACGTTCAATGATTGAAAAAGACGGCGCAGTTATGATCACTGGCGGTTCGTCATCTGGTGTTGCCGTTGCCGTACAAGCGTTGTGCCAAGAAGCAGGCATCATCTTTATGGCTGGTTTGACACACTCAAACGACACAACAGGTAAAGACAAAAAAGCAAATGGCTTCCGCCACTTCTTTAACTCTTACATGTCTGGTGCGGCGCTGGCGCCGATCTTGGCCGACCGTTATGGCAAAGACCGTAAAGCATATCACCTGACAGCCGACTATAACTGGGGTTACACCACAGAAGAAGCGGTTCGTACATCAACAGAAGCAATGGGTTGGGAAACAGTTGCAGCAGTGAAAACACCACTGGCACAAACTGACTTCTCTTCTTATGTTGCGCCTGTTCTGAACTCTGGTGCTGACGTTTTGGTTCTGAACCACTACGGCGGGAACATGGTCAACTCTTTGACTTCTGCAGTTCAGTTCGGTCTGCGCGCAGCCCAAGCAAACGGCAAGAACTTTGAAATCGTTGTTCCACTGTATTCACGCCTGATGGCGAAAGGTGCAGGTAAGAACGTGGCTGGCATCTTTGGTTCAACAAACTGGCACTGGTCGTTGGAAAACGTTGCAGGCGCACGTTATGCAGGTACCAATGCGTTTGTGAAATCATTTGGCGAAAAATATGGCTTCCCACCCTCACAGGCGGCGCACACTGTTTACTGTCAGACACTGCTATACGCAGATGCGTGTGAACGTGCGGGCACATTCAACCCATGTGGTGTTGGCCAAGCACTAGAAGGCTTCGAATTCGACGGTTTGGGCAACGGTCCAACATCGTACCGTGCCGAAGACCACCAGTGTTTCAAAGACGTTCTGGTTGTGAAGGGTAATGAAAACCCAACATCAGACTTTGACTTGCTAGAAATTGTTGACGTTACACCTGCAGCAGCAGTGACATATGATGCGTCAATCTTTGGTGGCGAATTGGGTTCTTGTAACTCAGGTGCATAATCGCACATCGACCCCGCGTTAAACGCGGGGTCACTCCATTTCTTGGGAAAATCAACGGCGGCTTGGGCCGCTATAAATTCTTGATCTCGCCTGCGGGATCTAGGGGGCTACATGGATCAAATCATTCTACAAATCTTAAACGGGTTAGACAAAGGCAGCGCCTATGCCCTTATTGCACTTGGTCTAACGCTGATCTTTGGCACATTGGGTGTCGTGAATTTTGCACATGGTGCGCTGTTTATGCTTGGCGCTTTCTGTGCGGTCACATTCAGCCGAATTTTGTCATTGTCACATACGATCATCGATGAAAGCAAAAAAGACTTTCTTGGAAACCCACTCAAGGTAGAGGTGCCCTATGTACATGGGTGGTTCGGCGAGGCCACAGGCCAAGCCATCATCGATTGGAGCGTTCCACTGGCGATTTTGTTCACGATCCCCGTTATGATCGCAATCGGTGTGATCATGGAACGTGGTTTGATCAAACATTTCTATAAACGCCCCCACGCTGACCAGATTTTGGTGACCTTTGGTCTGGCCATCGTTTTGCAAGAAATTGTCAAATATTACTTTGGTGCTAACCAAATCCCGATGAACGCACCCCAAGCGTTTTTCGGATCGTTCGACTTTGGTGCAATGATTGGCATGGATCCAGGTGCAATCATCTATCCATACTGGCGGATTATCTATTTCTGTTTTGCGGCTGTTTTGGTCGGCGGCGTTCTAGCATTTTTGCAATTCACAACGTTCGGTATGGTGGTGCGTGCAGGCATGGCTGATCGCGAAACGGTCGGATTGCTGGGCATCAACATTGACCGCCGCTTTACCATCATGTTTGGTATTGCCGCTGCGGTCGCAGGCTTGGCCGGCGTTATGTATACCCCGATTAACCCACCCAACTACCACATGGGTATGGATTTCCTTGTGATTTCATTCGTTGTGGTGGTTGTCGGCGGCATGGGATCATTGCCGGGGGCCATTTTGGCCGGCCTGTTATTGGGTATCTTGGAAAGCTTTGCATCCATGCGCCAAATCATCGAGCTGCTGCCAGGTATCAACCAAGTTGTGATCTATCTTGCTGCAATCGTAATTCTGTTGACCCGTCCGCGTGGTTTGATGGGCCGTAAAGGCGTGATGGAGGACTAATTCATGCTAGGATTAAACAAAAAAGACACGTTCCTATTGTTCGCTGTCGCCGTATTGGTTGCCTGTGCGCCAATCCTCTTGAACCCCTTCCCAGAAGGATCTGCAATGGCACAATTTAATGCCGGCTATCCAGATCTTATGCAGCGGTTTGTTATTTTTGGCATCTTTGCGGTTGGTTTCAACATTCTATTTGGCCTGACAGGATACCTGTCCTTTGGTCACGCCGCATTTTTGGGCGCAGGATCCTATGCAGGTGTTTGGATGCTGAAATTGCTGACAGTAAATGTCATTCCGGCAATCTTGATTTCCACTGTTGTTGCCGGCTTGTTCGCAGTTTTCATCGGCTTTATCTCGCTTCGTCGGTCGGGGATTTATTTCTCGATCCTTACACTTGCGTTTGCGCAGATGTCTTTCGCCTTGGCTGCTTCGGTTTTGACACCGATCACGGGTGGTGAAACGGGCTTGCAAACATCCCTAGATGATCCACGAATTTTGGATGGCGCAAATACATCAGGTAATATCCCCGCCCCCAACCTGTTCGGCTTGGAAATGAGCGATAGCCTGCAAATCAACTTAGCGGGATGGCTATGGACATTTAATGTTGGCTACTATCTGGCTGGCGTGGTTTTGTTGGTGGCATTCTACATTGCCATTCGCATTTTCCGCTCGCCTTTTGGGCTTATGCTGCGGGCAATTAAATCAAATCAACAACGCCTGACATACACTGGTATCAACACACGTCCATATATGTTGGCATGTTTTGTCATTTCGGGCATGTATGCTGGCCTAGCGGGCGGATTGATGGTCGCTATGGATCCATTGGCGGGCGCTGAACGTATGCAATGGACCGCATCTGGCGAAGTTGTTTTGATGACCATTCTTGGCGGTATCGGCACCCTAATCGGTCCAGTTCTTGGCGCAGGTTTGATCAAATACTTTGAAAACATTTTCTCGAAAATCAACGAGAACCTGTTGCACAAATGGTTTGCATTCCTACCAGACGGCGCAGAAGATTTTGTTGTCGCCATCATTTATCCGTTTATCGGTAAAGGTTGGCACCTAACACTGGGTCTGATGTTTATGGCCGTTATCATTTTCTTGCCAGGTGGCTTGGTCGAATTGGGTCAGCGCATTTCGCGCAAACTGTCGCGAACCTCTGGCGACGATCAAACTAAGTCTACGAAATAAGGAGTACGAAAAATGGGTATTCTAGATATTAAAGACGTAGGCAAACGTTTCGGCGGCCTACAAGCGTTGGGCGATGTAAACCTAAGTGTCCACGAAAATACATGTCATGCGATTATTGGCCCCAACGGTGCAGGTAAATCAACACTGTTGAATTGCTTGATCGGGAAACTGATCCCCGATACGGGCAGCGTCATGTTCGATGGGCAGTCTGTTTTGGGCCGCAGCCCCTATGAAATTAACCAGATGGGGATTTCGCGGGTTTTCCAAACGCCCGAGATTTTTGGCGATCTATCAGTTTTGGAAAACATGATGATCCCAATTTTTGCGCGCCGCGACGGGGCATTCGAACTGGATGCACTAAGCAAAATAACATCGCACCGCGATGTGATGGAGAAAGCCGAAGAAATGTTGGTCGACATGAACATGGCCGACAAACGTCACATGCACGCGGCATCCATGTCGCGCGGCGACAAACGGCGTTTGGAAATTGGCATGTGTCTGTCACAAACTCCCCGTCTGTTGTTGCTGGATGAACCTACGGCCGGTATGGCGCGCGCTGATACCAACAACACGATTGATCTGCTAAAACAGATCAAAGAAGAGCGTGACATCACCATCGCCATCATTGAACATGACATGCATGTTGTGTTTTCATTGGCCGATCGTATTACCGTTTTGGCACAAGGCACACCTTTGGTCGAAGACACGCCCGAAAACATTAAGGGCCATCCCAAGGTCAAAGAAGCCTACTTGGGCGAAACACAATAAGGAGAGAGCATGATGAGTGGAAATCTTGCAACACAAACGCATGCGCCCGCATTTTTGTCGGTTCATGATATTCATGCCTACTATGGTGAAAGCTATATCGTCCAAGGCGTCAGCTTTAATGTTCACGAAGGTGAAATTCTGGCCCTGTTGGGACGCAACGGCGCGGGCAAAACATCCACCCTGCGCACCATTGCCCGTTTGGACAACCCCCAACTGGTCAAAGGCGAAATTTGGCTAGATCATCAACATCTGCACACCATGGCCAGCCACGAAGCAGCCGTAGCAGGCATTGGCTTGGTCCCAGAAGATCGCCGCATCATCCCCGGCCTGACCGTCGAGGAAAACCTGCAACTGGCGCAGATCGTTGAACCGGTGGGTTGGGGAATTGATCGTTTGTATGATCTGTTCCCGCGCCTTGGTGAACGCCGCAAACAAGAGGGCATCACACTGTCTGGCGGTGAACAGCAGATGCTTGCCATCGCGCGCGCCTTGGCACGCGACATCAAGGTTTTGTTGCTTGACGAACCATACGAAGGTTTGGCGCCCGTGATTGTTGATGAAATTGAAAAAACACTGCATCTGATCCGTGAACAGGGCATCACAACCGTCATCGTTGAACAAAATGCCGTGCGTGCGCTGAACCTGTCAGATCGCGCCGTTATTTTGGACACGGGATCCGTTGTTTTTGACGGCACCGCCAAAGAGGTGCTGGACAACGCCGAACTTCGCGCGGAATATCTAGCGATCTGATCTAAAAAACAGGGCAATCGATCGGTTGCCCTGAAACCTTTCTGGACCCTAATAACCAAGAATACGGGGAAATTATGTCTGATAAAATGTATCCACCCAGCGCAGATTTCATTTCAAACGCGCATATCGACAAAAACAAATATGATGCAATGTATGCGCAGTCGATCAATGATCCTGACGCATTTTGGGCCGACCATGGCAAACGCATCGATTGGATTAAACCTTTCACAAAAATTAAAAATGTAAACTTCACTCACCCTGATGTTTCAATCAAATGGTTCGAAGATGGCGAATTAAACGTTGCCGCAAACTGCGTGGACCGGCATCTGGCCACCCGCGGTGATCAAACGGCCATCATCTGGGAAGGCGATAATCCAGACGAAAGCAAGCACATCACATATAATGAGCTGTCGCAAAATGTGAATAAACTTGCAAATGTCTATAAATCAATGGGCGTCGGCAAAGGTGATCGTGTTATCCTATATATGCCAATGATCCCCGAGGCCGCCTATGCCATGCTGGCATGTGCGCGTATTGGCGCAATCCATTCCATCGTCTTTGCCGGATTTTCGCCCGAGGCATTGGCCGCGCGCGTTGACGGGTGCAAAGCATCCCTAATCGTCACCGCGGACGAGGCCCCGCGCGGCGGACGCAACACACCGCTAAAAGCCAACGTCGACAAAGCGCTGGACATTTGCGGCGACGTACAAACGCTGGTCGTGGAACGCACAGGTGGCGATGTGGTCATGAAAGATGGCCGCGATCATTCCTATACCGCCGCTATGGCATCGGCATCCGCTGACTGCGCGCCTGAGGTCATGAACGCAGAAGACCCGCTGTTTATCCTGTATACATCAGGGTCTACAGGTG
>Ga0255755_1002453_pt1 | contig 15187 bp, 17 predicted proteins | sample 011ome_18_FD_179955 | JGI IMG/M metagenome (GOLD analysis project Ga0255755, IMG submission 179955) | Coastal salt marsh microbial communities from the Groves Creek Marsh, Skidaway Island, Georgia - 011501BT metaG (version 2) | ecosystem: Environmental > Aquatic > Marine > Intertidal zone > Salt... | reverse complement strand
ACTTCTGCCAGTTGCAAGTTCTAATCGATCTAATGCTTTTATAAAATATTTTTATAGAGAAAATATTCAAAAAGTTAAAGAGTATCCATCTAAGTGGCCATATCGCTCTGATGAAAAAATGAGATCAGGGCCAGGTATTCAAGTAAAGCTCTCAGAAGCATCCCCAAGTGAATCGAAAGATGATCCTACAAATATTTTGGAATTTAAAACATGGGAATTTTGGGCTGCGCAAGAAACTGAAAGATATTTTGCTCCTTGGAGTTCTTGCTGCAATAAAGCCCCTATGTTTGATCTAAATAGGAAAACTCTAAAGCTATCATATAGATCTGAAGCTTATAGTGAACTTGCTGATGATGTTAGATTTATAAGGGTGGAAAAAAAATGTGAAATTGTCTCAGAAAAAGTATTTGAGACCAGTTTAGCCAAAGCAAATGAAGCAAGACAAAAACGAAATAAAAAGCTTTTAAAAAAAGATAAAGAGGAAACAAAAATATGAAAAAGTGGAGAGTGCATATTGTATATGTAGCGATAATTGTGGGGCTGCAATTAATAAATTTTTATGCTGTTGGCTATACTCAGCATAAATCAGATTGGTGCGATGGTTTTTATGAGCAATATAGAAAAGGCCTTTAAGCGAAATGTTATGTAACCTTGTTAAAGATACTTTCAGCCCAACTAACACCAAAGATGGTTATGAAGAATTACTTACTATTGATTGTTTAAAAACTAATCAACCAAAAATATATAGTGAAGGCGTTTATCTGTGGCGAACTAATTCTGATGGTCTGTGTGGCTCTCTTGAATATCACCTATCAAGAAATGGTGATCCTAAAGTATGGAAGCTTTGGTATGCTCATAACAAAGACTGGATTAATTTAAATTACATCAAAAAATTAGAGAAATATTAAACAGGAGTCAGAAAAATGTTAAAAAAAACTTCACTCTTTTTGTTTATATTAACAATTAATATTCATGTATTTGCAGAAGTAGATGGGTATAAAGAAATAGAAAAGTTACTTAATAAAGATGATGTTCTTGATAGTGAATGTGATGCTAGTCTTCATATGGTAGCTGGAGCACAATTAGCTTTTGGATTTGAGGAGAAGTACAAAAGAGAATTGAGCAATATGAAAGTTTATGCTGCTTGTGGAAATAAAATCCTTTCCAAGAAATTTACGCCATCTGATGATGAGCTGGGAGAATTTATTATAGATTACTACGTCTATATTCAGGAAAATCTTGGTGATGATTTTGAGACTTGTCCAAGAGGAGTCAGTGACAGTAGAATTAAAAAGCTCTTCTTTGAGCCAACTGCATTTAAAACAAACTTTCTTAGATTTATGTCATCTCTAAGATCTCAAGTATCTCTTGCTACTTATGAAGAATTCGATTTGATCCAAGCTGGGCTGGTTTCAGATGATTTTGATAAAATCTGTAGAAATTTATCTTCAGACCCTGATCGAACCATGCCTCCAAGTTGGTCAAAATAGATAGCTAGTTGCATATTACAACTGAGCCTGCCTGGGTGCAGCTTGAACCATTTGATGAAATATAAGTATTGCCAGCTTTAGTAATTATTGAGCCATCTGAACTAAAAATTGAGTTACCTGAAATCACAGAAGTTTGGCCATCAGGCCCTGTAATGACGTTACCAGAAACAGTGTAATAGCTTCCGTTGGGCCCAATAATAGAATTACCTACAACGTTGTAATAGCTCCCATTAGATGAATAGATCATGCTCGGCCTACTAGATGAGGTTTGTGGAGATTCATAACCATCACTATAAGCTCCTCCATAAGCTGCCAAAGCAATAACACTGGCCTGCAGTAATGCGGAAGAAACGTTTAACAAAGTATAGGTCCAATCTGTAAGCTCCTCTTGAACTGGCATATACTTTGCTAGCATAACGTCTGGATTATTGTTTGAAACTCTAACAATGCCCTTATAAATTTCATTTGGCATTTGTATTGAATTGCATAAATTCTGTTTTTCGCATGGAGGTACAACAAAATTAGCATATGGGTGATAAGAGCCAAGAGCTAACTCAAAATACTCATGTGCAGCTTCAAGATAACCAAGATTTTCTGCAGCAATTCCTAGATAAAAATATCCAAGGTTACTAGAAGTCATAGTGACGAATGTAAGTTTTGATAAATCCATCCATTTTTTAGATTGATATGCTTTAGAAATAATATTGCTTGAAGTGCCTGAACTTGCGTTAACAAAATTATGGCTGCGCAATCTTAACTTCCCAGATGTAAATGCCTGCTCTGAATATGGTGTTTCATTATATTGATTCAGGAATTTTTGATATCTCTGCCTAGTCTCAGGCCCATCAATAGTAGAAACAGTCTCGCATCCAAGCAAAAATGCTAATATAAATAAAATATAAATTGTTTTATTTCTCATGCATTTTAAAAATCTATTTTTCTACTTTCTAATAATTGCATGTTTCTATCTTGAAGCACAGTCACCAGATGATGTTTATCTAGATTATTTAATGGAAGAGTTTGAGGAAGGATCAAAGGATTTTGATACTTTTTCTGAGAAACATCTTCAAGCTTTGTCGAATGGGACAATTGATGCAGATGCAGCCTATAAAGTAGCAGTGCATTTTACAAATCTAATCGTAAGAGCTGGTTATTTTGAAGAAGGTGGCGAAGAGCTGAAAGAAATTGTTGCCTCATCTTTAATATTTGCTGTTGTTGGCGGAAATAAAAGAGCCATACCTGAGCTAGCAAGCATGTATTTGCTTGGGTGGCATGTTGATCAAAACTTTGATGCATTCGATAAATACATGCGTCTTGCAGCGAAGGAAGATTTGCTTGAAGGTCACGCTTATATTGGTAAGTATTATAAAATTAAAGATTCAAAGCAGGAAAAAATGGATGCACTCCCATCGCTGAAAATTGCAGCTCAAAGGAAAGATCCTGAATCAATGTTAATTCTGGGGAAAGCATACCTGATGGGAGACGTAGGAATTGAATCAAAAGATCCAGTTAAAGGACTCAATTTAATTAAACAAGCATCTGATTCTGGCCACCTGGAGTCAAAAAATGAACTATGTGGCATATTAATATTTAACGAAGATGTTCGAGATATAAATGCAGCAATAGGCCACTGCCCTGCCACTGCTTCAAAAGGAGATCGGTGGAGCCAATTGGCTTTAATGTACGCATATATGCTTTCAGATAATAATGTGCTTTGTTATGCATGGGCAGAAATTGGGCTTGCCAATAAAAACTTTCCCCAAGCAGAAGAAATGTTTAATCGACAATTTGACGAAACTAAGAGTCTATGCAGAGAATCGATGACAAAATCTCAGGTCAGGCGGGCAAATGACTTGGTAAAAAAATTAACCTTAAATTAATGTAACAAAAGGAAATAATTAACTTTTGTGCTTTCCAAGCCCAGGAGCACCAGCTAGTACTGTGTTGAACTCCCTGAATTCTTTTTGATTCATTACTTCTAAAACCTTAGCTAGCTGCTCTACTCGCTTAGAGCATGCTGGATTTTCTAAAAACTCATCTAAGCTTAAATGAAACTTCTTCGCTTCTTCTGAAAGTATCTTTTCTAGGGTTGCACCATATTTTTCTCGTTGATTTCTTTCGATCTTGATAGCTTCTTCAATTGAAACTTGCTGTCTATCAATGCTTATCATATTTTGTCTCCTTTTTTTACTTGTCTAAATGGCTGACCGCTTTGGCAGATTTGCTCTGCTTGGTATCTGGCTCTTTCAATGCCAGTGGTGTCAAAGATAATCTTGCTTAAAGGAGTTTGACTTTTAAATTTCACTTGCACTGTTTTAGCCTCGGCAAAACTTGGAAACTTTACTAATTTAAACCAATTAATAGCTTCACCTTCTTTGAAAAAAACATAGTCATTTCTTAATAGAAGGTCTTTTGGTTTCTCTTTATCAATTATCATCTGACCTCTGACTTTATCACCCTCATAAAAATCTCCTGGTTCACTTGGTAACATTAAGACAGGGTTTTCTGCAAAACAATGCGGTCTTGAGACATGAAATCCAATGATGGCTTTATCAGATTCTAGTTGTTCAGATGTCTTCGCAACTAGCAAGGTATCCTCATCAAAATCATCTATCTCCCAGTCACTTAAAGTTACAGAGGTCACATCGGCTTGAACAGCAAAAGAAAAAGCAAATAACAACAGCATGCTTTTAGACTTCTTAAAGATTTCACAGGATCCAGAGAATGGTCCAAACTTCATCGTGTCGAGATTTTCAAGTTGAATAGGATTAGTCTGGGCTTTTTTAAGCCTTCGTTTCTTGAGGGATTTAACAATCTTTAAAAAAATTAAAGAAAGGATAGTCAGGGAAATAATTGTTTCTATCATTAATGGCTCCGTTATAAAAAATGATGTTCATAATTTAATAACGGAGCAGATTAAAAAGTGTTACAAATTAACAGCCACAATATATATGTCTATTAACAACGTCATTGGCTTCACTTGGAGACATGGCAAAGATCATTTCTTCTTGAAGAACTAGTTCTTGGCCATACTGAATTTTGTTGATGTCATTATTAGCAAATGACTCTTTGTTAGCCTCATAAAGTGCATACATCACCTGGTATCGATCAACGTTGAGCTCTGTTGCAAGTTCACCAGATTTGTTCCAAAGAGTTTCATCTTCCTGTAACTCAACAAAATAAACTGCCTTTGGCTCTTCGATGACCTCAGGCTCTGATATCTCAGGCTCAACAATTGCAAAAGTTTCCTCTATTGGAGGTGCAAAAGCATCTTCTTGGCCCATAGGCATGAAGAAATTAAATGCAAACAGCACAAAACCTGCTGCGATAGCAAAAGGAAGGTAGCGTTGGGTATTGAAAGTCTGCTTGGTTTCTTTTAAACCTAACTCTTGGTCAATAAGGTCCTTTAGATCGGCTTGCACTTCTGCCACCCCTGCTTGATTCATAAAATCTTCAAGCTGGTTTTCAGATCTTAATAGATCAGCATAGAACTTTTTCAGCTCCTCAGATTCACCAATCAAAGCTTGGAGTTCTGTTGAAGACTCCAAAGTATGACCATCATCAATAAGTTCGACGATATTTAATTTTAATTTATCCATAATTTTTACCTATGCATTCTGCTAAAGTTTTTCGAGCTCTCATGGCTTTAACTCTAATATTGTTTTCTGAAAAATTTTCTAACACTACCTGGATTTCTTTATAGGTATTACCTACTGCCAGCAATGAAAGGATGGTTTGATCTGTCTCATCGTGCTTTTGCAAGCAAGCAATTAGTTCATCGTGATTATGACTATCCTGTTGATTGCCTGGCTTGCCAATAACTATGTTGTTTGAATCAATGGATGCCACTGTTGTTTTTGAGCTCTCAGTATCAAGATAAGCATTCTTTAAAACTCTTTGATTGTCTTTATTGATGGGATAACCATCTTTATCAAATTTATATCCATCGCTAGGAATATCCATGACCTCCTTATCCTCAGGTTCATTTATGAGACTTATGTTTTGTTTGCGATGTTGATCAAAGAAAGTATTTCGCAAAATCGTTTTTGCATAAGCTTTAGGATACTCAGCCTGCAGATAAGTCTCTTTATTACTAATGACTTTAAGCAAAGTGGTTTGACACAAATCTTTAGCAGCATTTAGATCTTTTGCGGTCAAAGTCATGGCATATGGCAATAAAACTTTATTTGAAAGTTCCTCTAAGTTCTCGCCAAGTTCTTTATTGGTCATGATTTTATTTTTACACACTTCCAGGGAACGATTGGATTTTTCTTGTTCCACAATAGGTTCAAGGCGCAAGGAAGGGAAACTTACGCCTTGGAGTGATTCAACTTTACTGGATGGAGATATATCCATAAGTTGAGGTGGAGTTACCTGTATTGGTAGAGGATGATTGACCATATACAGATGATGAGCCTACGTTACCGTAGGTAGATGATGAAGATGTGTTTCCAATTTGTTGAGAATATGTATTGGTGTAAACAGAGGAAGAGCCAACATTTCCAAAAGTAGTGGTCGTTGAAGAGTTTCCTATTTGAGTTGTATAGCTATTCAAGCTGGTGCTTGGAGTGCTTGAAGTTGAAGGGCTGTAATAGCTTGAAGAATACAGTTCAACTGCCTGCAAGGAAGCTGATCCAATCAAAAGAGCTGAAAGTGTGAGAAATGTTTTCATATATTTTTCCTATGTTTCAAAACAATTAATTTTGTCTTGTTATCTCTGTAACGCAGGAAAATTAAAAGTGTTACAAAATTTTATAAATAATTTTTCTCCTTCCATGTCAGCTGCTTAATTTCCAATCAAAGCAATGACTCATCTACTTTTTTTCCGGGTCATCACTGGCTTCTCCTGGCTTTCTAGAGGCATTATTTTGTCTATATGTTGGAGTAAATAGATCATTAATTATGTTAACCAGTTTTTGTCACAAAAGTTGACATGAGAAAAATATTTTATTATGCTCGTAAATACTTCTACGAAGTAATATGAAACACGAGCTTGACAAAACTGTATTTGAGGTGTATAATAACTTTAGTGCCTCCCGGGTTCAAATAGTACCCATAGCCCGCCTTAATTTTTAGACTAATACCCTACCAACAGGATGCCTTTTAAATCTAATTTAATTCTTTTTGTGGAGTAAAAAGGTTCTAACCATTCATAGATCTTTAGGTAGTCATTTCTACCTCTATAACATTCTCTTACAGCAATAATTAGATACTCGACCTCCGTCATCATTGCTGCTTCAAATACATCTTTTAAAAATTGGTGATTATCAAAAGCTCTTCCCGCCTCTACTTCAATAACAACCTTAGTTTTTTTGTTCCAGGCATCTACTTCAAAAAATAATCTCGCCTTCTCTTCATTTCCAACATGCACAGGCATTCTAATTTTATCTTCTTTTCTTTTGCTGGTTTCAACAACAAATCCATCTTCAATTAAATCAGGAGTGATGATATTTAAGACATCATCGCTTGAAAGCCTTTTCTCATTGGTGCCATCATTATTAAATGAGTTGATCTCTTCCTTGTGTTTTTGAAATGATTTGATAGGGCCATCAAGACAGGATGGGATATCTAATTGCTTTGGAAAATATGCAAACTCCATGAGAACACCTTTATATTAAATTGAGTAAAACTATTTACTCTCAAACCAAGAATACATCTATTTTATTGATAAAATAAATAATAAATGGAAACTCTAAATTCAGAACTTCAGCTTGAATCAACATATGAAGATTGGCGAACAAAGAATTTTAGCAATCCAAAAGCAACTATTCGATTAGGCACCCTTTTTTCTGGCATTGGAGCTGTTGAGCATGCATTAAAAAGATTGAACCTTAAAACAGAAATTATCTTTGCGTGCGACAATGATCCTCATGTTAAGAAATCATATCTTGCAAACTATCATATTAAAGATAAAGAATTTTATGATGATGTAGATGAATCATCTTTTAATGCAAAAAAATATAAATATAAAGTAGATTTATTGGTTGGGGGGTCTCCTTGCCAATCATTTTCCATGGTCGGCGAAAGAAAGGGTTTTGAGGATACAAGAGGGACATTATTTTATGACTTTGCTCGAGTAATTTCAGAATGCAGGCCTAAGATATTTATCTTTGAAAATGTTAAAGGTTTGATCTCGCATGACAATGGCAACACCTGGAGTAGAATTCAAGAGGTCTTTAAGGATCTTGGATATCACACATCCTCTGAAGTATTAAACAGCAAACACTTTGGAGTGCCTCAAAATAGAAATAGAATTTTTGTAGTGGGTTTTAGGAAGTCAAAGTGGCTGAGTGAATTTAGAATGCCTGCAAGAATACCTCTAGAGAGCTCTATGCAAGATTACTTGGAAGACTATGTTGATTCAAAGTATTTTTTAAAAGAAAAAGGGGTCAAGTTTGTGACATCCTTCAAAAACCAAAAGAAATCCTTTACTCAAATCAATGGCTCGGTTGCACTTTGTCAAAAAGCTAATCAGCAATTTAATTGGCATGGGGATTTTGTTTTTGAGAAAGCTGCTAAAAAACTTAAATTTAATGAGCATCTGTTTGAGATTAAGAGTATCGATAAAAAATACTATCTATCCGAAAAAGTAAAAAAATATGTTCTAAGCTCTGGCACGAAAAACTTTAAAACTAAAATTGATACTGACCTAGAGGTTGCAAGGCCTCTTCTACAAACTATGCATAAAATGCACAGAGCAGGGGTAGATAATTATGTGACTCACTCAGGAAGATTAAGGAAGCTAACCCCGAGAGAGTGCCTAAGATTGATGGGCTTTAGAGACGATTTCAAAATTGTTGTAAGTGACCTACAAACTTACCGACAGGCTGGCAATAGCATTGTAGTTGATGTGCTAATTGCCCTTCTAAAACAAATTGATATAACTAAATTTATAAAATAAATCTTAACTAAAACTGAGCATTTATTATTACTTTAGGATGCTAAGTATTTCTTCTTCTGCGAGATAGTCAAAGCAAATAGCACCATTAAGCCCAGAAATTTTTCTAATCATTTCATTAACAGCATTACCATCCGTTACATTTTCTACAGCCTTTACCAGCGCAACAAAAACATTGGGATTAAAAGCTTGTTCATTTTGAGCGATACTTTGCTCCTTCTGCTGAAGTGACCAAAAAGATTTGAGCAAATCTTCATTATTTTCCGCCAAAATCAATTTTGCAGGAAAATATAAACGAGAAATAGATTGCCAACTATAGCCACCAGCTCCACCTTGACCTAAGAATCTTTTGTAATGTTGATCTGTATATTCACCATCGTTATCATACTCAATGCTCCACCTCCAAAAAACATAATCCCTTAATGGAACAACAGCAAGCCATTGCCAAAACCTGATGTCACCTTCAAGTGAGTTAGAAATTGATAGATTTGAATATAAAATCTCGTAAATAATCTTTGAAAATTTTAAATCGCTGTCAGCAGGTTTAATTTTTTTAGATTTACACTCTTCTAAATAATTATGAAACTTACTGAAATCAGCAGAAGAATTTACCGAGTCAAGAATTGCTGGATTGTTGAGAGCTGATAAATCGTTAAGATTAACATCAGAAGAAAGTTTTTTTGTGTAAGAAAATATTTCAGTCATTTGTCATTCTCCTGTTTGGAACAAACAGATCTTTTGATACTTGGCTATATGTTTTGAGCATATTCTTTTTATGAATTGTTTGAACGATTACTGGTAAGTCTTTATTTATTAAGTTAATTCTTGTTTTGTAATCAGTTAGTGCATTTTTAAGCGATTCTAGGTTTTCTTCATCATCTGAATCAAATTTAGCATTTGCAAACTCTTGAGCAACTCTATTATATGGAGCATAGCTATCATCTAATGCAATCACATTTGCCTCACCATCTGAATCCATAATGTTAACAATCATTTTATCGAATGCTCTTCTAATTAATTGCTCCCAAATATCAGATGCTATTGGTGAAAACAGTGCATCCCTGAGATTAGCCTCATAACCTGTTTTTGTTTTAGAGCCTAAAACACTTCTCAATTTTTCGTCACTATCGTTAATTAAAACTCTAGGTGTTCCCTCTGATAATTTATATAGGCTCTGATCATCCTCTTCAAAGGTTTCAAACATTACACTTAACTCACCTCCAGCAGATATATCTCTTGGGCTTAGATAAATTTGAACTGTTTTGCCAATGCCCATAATGGAACCTTTGTCGCTGAGGTAGTTTTCTTTGAAATCTATGGGTTTATCTCGCACAATCATTGGTTTTAGTGAAACTAGTCCGCTCCAAGAACTTGGATCAATCTCTAGAACGCCACTAAATTCAAGATAATCTTTTGCTGAGCTATCTAGAACAATTACTTTTTCAAGTTTAAGGACGCCCCTTTGACGAGATTCAAAAGATACATACTGAACCAGTATGGCAAAATCTTGAATCGATAACTCCTCCTCTGGAGTAGCTTCAAGCAAATCCATGGCTTTAAACTTAACATTAAAAGAAAGATAGAAGTCATGACCATAAACCTCTTTGAAATTTATTATTGCATCAGACTCTATCTCAAAATAATCCTTAATAGATGGGTTGCCGTCTATAGATTTAATAGCAGTATTAAACTCAATATCGGAAGAATCGATAGAAATAAAAGGTTGATCATATAGAGCCATATTATTTACCTGGGCTAATGGTGTATTTAGTTCTTAGTTTTTGAACTTGGTCTACACTAAAGAAACTTTGATGCTTTACCGTAACTTCTACTTTATATTTTTGGATATCAGGTGCTGAAATAATCTTCCAAACTTTATTTTCTTCAGATATAGACAGCTCTTCTTCATTTATCTCAACAGGCTTAATTTCTGTAATAGTTGAGTTGTTCTTAAGGCCTCCAATGCCGTCAACTTGAGCTGTAACTAATGCAGTCCAGTTAGAATCTAAATCTTTTTTTAAATTTGAGATCTCAATTACTCTTTTTATAAGGTGACCATCACGTGTAGCAATTCCAATAAATTTGCTGTGTATATCTTTTTCTTTTACTGGTTTGCCACCTTTGCCAAAATTAAAAAAACTTGATAGCTCGCTAAGATTATCTTTATTGATCTTAAGGTTTTTTGAAATAAGATCTTGAATAGAGGTTTTTATACCATGCTCTATACTTCTTAATAAAGATTGAGCAGCTTTAGTTCTAGCTGTTTTTGTTCGGCCAAGAAATTTATAATTATCTTTAATTTTTTCAGCATACAGCCAGTCGTCATGCAGAGGAGGCTCAGAATCTCTTAAAAAATCATGAGTAAATTTCTCAGGTTCTTCCAAGGCGTCACCAGCTAGAAAAACTCCATATAAGGATCCTGCTGGATTTTCCGGTGCCTCAAAAGCTAAATAATTCACAACACAAAGCTTATTTCTTAATAGTGCAATGTGATTTTTTTGATTTTTATTTGGCAGGTTGCTTCTTATCAATTTAATTGATCCATTTGCCTCAAACTCATCATGCTGCGGATCTTGAATTCTAGCAGGAATCTTCCATGCAATATTCTCATTAATAATATTGTCAGATTCATCTAAATCTGTTGCATTATTATCTTCCTGCATTGCTTTTGAAAATGGCAACCAATTCGTGTCAGTGTTTTCATCTATTTGCATTTCTTCCGAAGACATTTGATTACTATTATCAAATCTTCTAATGAATATTCTTAATTCTTTCTCAGACTGAGTTAAGGCAGGCCAAAACCATTTTTTGATGTATGCCTTCATATGATTAATCATATTTTCAGATTCACCAAATTCCCCAAAAGATAAAGATAGAACTGATGTGCCTGTAGCATCCTGATCCTCTTTTTGGCTGGAGATAATATTCCTATTTAATAATAGTTTTTCTAAAAGGTCTGGTGACTCATTCCAAGCTGACTGAGCCCTGAGATCATTATTATATGAACCTTCTAATCCAAAAAAACCCCTTCCTAGCCATCGTTGTTCTGGATTCCAATCTTGAGTTCCCGGCTGTTTACAATTATGTGAGTTAAGTTCAGAGCGGCCAAATGTTCTAGTCATTGTTTTTGTATCATCGTCTGGATCTTTAACGCATGATGACATGATGACTGTTTTTAAATCACTGCACTCATATAACACTCTTTTACCTAATCCAAAACTTCCCTGCCTACCTTTTTCGTCCTGCTTCGTCATAAATAAGGCTCTTGCAAATAGGTAAAAATTTTCAAGCTTTGGTTTATGGTCTTCGGGACCCTGCAAACCGCAAGTATGGTAATCACTTACCCTAACAATTGTTAACGGTCGTTCATGGTTCTCAATAATGGAATATGATTTTTCTAAATCTGTTTTAAGTTCCCCTTGAGCATCTTGAATTGCACCTTTTATATGAGGTTTAAGATTCTTCCAATCAAGCGCTTCTAAAAATTCTTTTTTAGGAGATCCCTGCAGATCAATTACATCAATAAACACTTTGACTGGATTCGAACTATGCAGATCTTTAGCATCAAACGAATTAGAGATAGCTTCTCTTAAAAACAATTCTCCTATATCAAATTTCTTTAATTTATCTTTTATATAAGCGGCAGTTGAATCATCACCACTTGCAGAGTTATCTCCTGGTATTTTTGAAAAAATCCATTTCATATTATTTTATATTTATTATCTACTATCTTTTATAACTTAAATTTAATATGTGTGTTACAAAAAAATATATTTTATTTTGTATTAGAAAATCTAAATCTGCTGCCCTCAGGGCTTGATCCTGAGCTTTTAAATTTTGCTAAAGTATCATTTAGTTCTTGTTTTAATGCTTTTGCAATCTCAGCGGCATCCTCTTGGGTATAGTGATAATTGTTTTTATCAGCTAGGTTACCTATTAGCCTCAATGACTTAATAGCGTTAGCCATTCTTTTTTCCCCAAGCTCAATAAACTTGGCTCTCTTATCTTTTTTCATAGTATCTCTAGTTAGTAAGCACAGTATTATTGAAAAGGAGGTTGCGATATGCACCTGTGCCGCATACATAATGCATTATGATATATAAAAATGAAAATATAAACATATTTATAGAATAGTAGTGTACTATTTAAATTTAGTCAATACATTTTATGTACATTTTTGTAATGTACTATTCATTTTACATGTATTTATGGATTAAATCTCCAATTTCATGTACCAATTGCGGCACAACTGCATTGCCAAATTGCTTATAAGACTGCGTATTAGAGGATATTCCAACTGGGAAACCTACCCTGCTCTTGTGTCCATAGAAAGAAGCATATTTATTATTAAATCCCATAAGCTTTTTTGCTTCATTTAATGTAATTTTTCTTGGTCTACGCCAATATGGCTGCTTAATAAGTATCTCGGCCCCATCTTTTGCATATCTAGCGCTTAGAGTATTGGTAGGTTTAGAGTAATCATCAATCAATCTAAAGCCAAATCCTCTTCCTGCTTCACGATGCCTTGCTCTATGTCTTTGTAAACTATCCCAGGTTCCTTGGGGTATTTGAAAAGACTTGTCAGGCTTGGCCTCCATAATTGAAGAGAAGGCTTTGATCTTTTTATTGTTTCCATCTTTTAACTTTGTAAGCTCTGCTTGAAAATTTGCTTTGTCCTCTTCAGTAAAAATATTCTTATCCAAATAAACCATAAAAATTCTTACTCTATTTTGTGGCACCCAAAACTTCGCACTTATGACCTCATGGGTCTCATAATAATCAAGCTCTTCAAATACATCATTGATGGTTTTAAATGTATTGCCTTTGTCATGACCTTTTAAGGTTCTTACATTTTCTAGAAAAACTACCTTGGGTCTTTTGGCTTCAACAATATCCTTGATTGCAAAGAACAAGTTGCCTTGCCTGTTATCCTGAAACCCTAAACGCTTACCAGCATTGGAAAATGGCTGACATGGGAAACCTCCACATAAAATATCGTGATCAGGTATCTCCTTCTCTGCTATGGCATCCCAGATTGATTTACAGGAGTGATTCTCAGGACCATACCAGGCTTCATAGGTTTGACTGGCATACTTATCCCAATCATTAGAGTAAAGATGCTGGAAGCCTGCATGATCCATCCCTACCCTAAAGCCACCAATACCTGCAAAGAGATCTATGTAAGTTGGTTTTATATTTTTAGGCATCCCAATATTCCTTATGATTTTCTAATGTCTCAGCAATGAGCTCATTTTGATCGGCTTCATAGAAAAATACTCTAAAAGCATTTGTTAGTCCTTGTGTTGATTTTTTATCAGACTCAAATTCTAGTTTGTTATTTATATATGATTCTATTTTTAAAACAATTCGATCATAGCAGTCTCGTTGAAACTCCAAGGATCGAATCACATAGTTATCTGTAACATTCCTTTTAGCATGATTGAGCAATACACCTGCGTCGCTTAAATTAATCCCTAGCTCATTACATAAAGTAGAGAATGTTCTTCTAAAATCATGGCATCTTAAATTAAAACCTAGGTTAGCCAGCTTAGATATTTTATTTAATGATTTATTTGGATCAGTAACATATCCATTGTTCATAATATTTGGAAATACATAAGTTTCATTAATCAAATGTTTTTTTCTAAACTTAAATAGATCATAAGTAAGCCTATTCATTGGTAATCTAAGAAATCTGCCAGGCTTGGTATCAGGAATAGAAAACGTTTTCTCATTAAAGTTGACGTTCTCCCATTTAATACTTGCTGCTTCTGTCTTTCTGAGCCCTGTAACAAGCATTAAAATAAAATAATCTCTCATAGTGCTGGAAATATCTTTGTTCCGGTTAAGCTCAAATAGGGCATCAAGAAAGTCAGGCATCTGAGATAGCGAAATATGCGTTTTAATTTGAGGTTTGGATCCATATCTCCCAATAATTGTTTTGGCATGAGCTGCTACATTTTGATCGATGTATTTTCTTGCTACCGCATAGTTCATTAAAGTCTTCGCAGTAGAAAAAGTTCTTTCAGCAGCAATCGGCTTGGATTGATTTTGTTTGAACCATTTAATGAAATCTTCTGCAGACAAAACGCTAATTGGTTTTTTCGAAAGTAATGGCATAAATTTCTTTAAGTTATATCTGTAGCCATCAACAGTAGACGTTTTTAAGTTGCTTCCTCGGTCATCAATGTATTCCTCAAGAATTTGAATTAAGGATATTACTTCCTTCTTCTTAGAAACATTAATTGCTTCAGGGTTTTTTCCTTGCTTAATCTCTTTGAGATACTTGGTAGCCAAGTCTCTTGCTTCAGTTTCAGAATATAAATTCGCATCACCAATGACCTTAGAATATTTCTGATTAGTTTTTGGTATCTTTGTTTCTATGTTGTAAGTCTTTTTGCCTGACTTCCTAATTCGAAGAAAAAAACCCTTCAAATACTTATCACGAATGTAGTAATCATGATTCTTAACTTCTGCCTTTGCGGCTGTTAATTTCTTAATATGGAGGTGGATCGATTTCTTTTGAGGAAATTTAATGATCTTATTTGTATCTTTTGCTGCCATATATATTGGTGAACTATTGGTGAACAGTGTACCAGGAATATACGCTGGTGAACAAGTGGTGAACTGTAATTTTTGCTTTATGTAAAGCTTTTTTATGGAGACTTACTGTCTGTTAATCAATTGGTCCGTGGTTCGATCCCACGTCAGGGAGCCATTCTTCTGATCAATCGATAATTTTAATCTATTTACACTCGACGTGCATGACTGACACAAACTCATTAATATAAGAAAATAA
>Ga0255755_1002440_pt1 | contig 15261 bp, 12 predicted proteins | sample 011ome_18_FD_179955 | JGI IMG/M metagenome (GOLD analysis project Ga0255755, IMG submission 179955) | Coastal salt marsh microbial communities from the Groves Creek Marsh, Skidaway Island, Georgia - 011501BT metaG (version 2) | ecosystem: Environmental > Aquatic > Marine > Intertidal zone > Salt... | reverse complement strand
AATAAACGTTTTAAAGAAATAAATGAATACAGAATTGGAATAAAAAATTTATTTTCAATTCATCTGTTTTTTTTTCTGTTTTTAATTTTTTTAAGTAATGTATCTATTGAAATTCTAAGACATATTTTTATATTTTTCTTTTTTATTTATCAGCTGTTGTTCTACAGATTCATCTTTAAAAAGAATATGGTTAGAACAATTAAAGGACTTGTTTATTTTATTTTATATCTTTGCACGTTCGAAATTGTACCAATAATAGGTATTTTGAGTCTATTAAAATAAAAAAGCAATATGAAAGTTAAATCAATTTTAGTTTCACAGCCTGCTCCAACAATTGAAAATTCACCTTACATAACTTTAAAGAAAAAAAGAAAAGTAAAAATTGACTTTATTCCTTTTATTCATGTTGAAGGTTTAACAGCAAGGGAGGTTCGAAGACAAAAAATTGATCTATCTAAATTCTCAGCTATCATTCTTACCAGTAGAAATGCTGTAGATCATTTTTTCAGAGTTGCAGAAGAAATGAGATTTCCTATACCAAATGCATTAAAATACTTTTGCCTTTCAGAAGCTGTTGCATTTTATTTACAGAAATATGTTGTTTATCGAAAAAGAAAAATTTATGTTGGTGGCAGAACATTCAATGACTTAACTGAACAAATCTCAAAGTATAATGAAGAAAATTTCCTGATACCATGTGCCAACGTTTTATCTCCTGCTATTCCAAAAAAATTAGATGAACTTGGTGTAAGATGGACTCAAGGTACTTTTTATAAAACAGAAATTAGTGATTTATCTCACCTTAAGGAAGTATTCTATGATATTCTTGTTTTTTTCAGTCCATCTGGGATTGAATCATTAATACATAATTTTCCTGATTTTAAACAAAATAATACTAGAATTGCCGTATTTGGTAAAACAACTGTAAAAGCTGCAGAAAAAGCTGGTTTAAGAATTGACATCTCAGCCCCAACTCCAAAGGTCCCTTCAATGTCTAAGGCACTTGATATTTACATCGAGAAGGTCAATAAAAAATAATCAACCCTTGACTTGACTTTGAAAATTTTTCATAAAATTATCAAAATCATCTTGAGTTTTAAGCGTTTTGTAAGTATCGTCTTTAAATAAAGTTAAATAAATCTCAATTTGTTTAGGATTAAGATATCCTCTAATAGGAGATATATAATTCATGGACGAATCAAAAAAAAGTGTTGACGGATATGCATTTACTCCTAAATATCTAGTTAATTCGTGGGATGAATTTCTTTTTTGGGATCTTGAGCTATCATAATTAGGATTTGTAAATGTTCTGTCCAGAAATTTTACTGTCTCGTTTCCTTCACCATTAAATTTAACTGCATAATAATTTTCATTTATAATTCTGATAATATCAGCATTTCCAAAAGTATTTTTCTCCATTAATTTGCATGGACCACACCAGTTTGTATAAATATCAATCAAAACATTTTTGGGGTTGTTTTTTTGAACTTTTTCAAGTTCATTAAAACTAATCCAATTGATTTGTTGCGAACTTCCTTTTAAAAAAATAAAAAGAAAGAAAAAACAGATAAAAATTTTAATGTTATTCTGCATTATGCACTAATCTTTTAAGTGGCTTGATTACCAGTATCACTAGAATACCAAAAATCGTGCAAAATATTGTTATTCCAGTAAATGTTTCAAAATCTCCAACGTCAGAGGCATTTTCACCAATTAAACCTGCAACTTTATTTCCCAATCCTGTTGCAGCAAAGTAAGCACCCATCATAAAAGCTCCCCAACGAGCTGGTGCGAGTTTGGTTATAAAAGATAAAGCAACAGGTGAAGCACATAGCTCTCCAATAGTATGGAAAAGGTAAGCAAGTAGTAACCAATACATTGCAGATTTTTGAGTGATATTTCCGCTTGCATCATAGGTAACTTCGTTTGCAGCCATTGACATAAAGGCAAATCCAAATCCCATTATTATAACTCCAACTGCCATTTTAAAAAGAGATGAATGTTCATAACCCTTACTTTTCCACCAAATCCAAAATGAACCAATTAATGTTGCAAAAATCAATATATAGATGGCATTAGCTGATTGAAACCAGCTTGCAGGTACCATAAAAGATCCCAATGCTAAGTCGGTTTTTTGAGAAGCATACAAGTTCATTAAACCTCCTGCTTGTTCAAAAGCACCCCAAAAGACAATAACAATTAAAAAAGCTAAATATGTTACTAAAATTCTATCTTTTTCTATTTTGTCTCCGTCATTGTAAACAACTATTGCAAATCCTACAGCAAATGCTATTCCCACTATTAAAAGTCCATAGTTCCAATCTCCGGAATAACCTACATATAATCCTAAAATTGCCGTAAGTAAAAAGCCAATTAAAGAGTTTGTCTTTTTAAAAATTTGAAGAAATAAGTTTTCTTTTTTGTCAAGATTATCTTCTTTTTGAGGAACTAAATTACCTACATGGGTTAAATACTTTTGGCCTTTCCAATATCCAAATTGACCAATTGCCATTCCTATTCCAGCTAAACCAAACCCATAGTGCCAATTATAAACTTCTCCTACATAACCAACTAATAGTGCAGAAATTGCAGCACCAAGATTAATTCCCATGTAAAAAATATAGAATCCCATATCACGTTTGTTATGATCATTTTTTTCATATAACCCCCCCACCATGGTAGAAATATTTCCTTTTAAACATCCAACTCCTAAAACAATAAAAGCTAGACCAGTGTAAAAAGCCCAAAGTGCTTCAACTGCCAAAATACCATGACCAAAACAGAGTAACAAACCTCCAAGCATTACTGATTTTCTCTGACCCAAGTACCTGTCAGCTAAAATTCCACCTGGAATAGTAGCTAAGTAAACAAACATGGTATACCAACCATAAAGAGCAATTGCAGAACTATCAGTCCAACCCATACCAGGATTATCACCAGAAGTTTCAGAAACTAGATACAATACTAAAATTGCCCTCATTCCATAATAACTAAACCTTTCCCATAGCTCAGTAAAAAATAATACAAATAAACCTACAGGATGTCCTAAAAAAGTTTTTTGACTTAGTTGTGTGTTGCTTTCCATAATATTAAAATTTTATAATTTTTTTTCCGTGATAAAATTTACCGTTTAATTTAGAATGAATGTTTTTAAAATTTTCATGAGTTATTCCTCCAGCACTTATTACTTCAAAATTATCAGGAGCTAAATCTAACATTTTTTTTAGATATTTAAATCCATCCAGTGCAAATTGCTTACCACCGGATGACAAAACCCCATTTATATTTGGATTAAGAATAATTTTTTCAAATGATTTAATAACTGAATTTGAGTGATCGATTGCTTTATGAACTATGAACTTTAAAGGCTTAGCTAGTGCAGCTAAATCTGAAATTTGATCAATATCCAATTCATTATTTATATCCAAACAACCTGATACTATTCCATCCACTTTTAATGATTTACAAAACTTTATATACTCATACATTTCATTAATATCATTTTTATTATAAATAAAACCATTTGAATGAGGTCTTATCATGATACGAACTGGAATATGTATTTTACTTAAAACATTTTGGATTAATGACTTTGATGGAGTTAAACCATCTAAGTCTAATCTACTGCATAATTCTATCCTATTAGCACCATTTTTTTCTGCTTCTACAGCATCAAATAATGAATCTACGCATACTTCTTTTATTATTTGCATGCAGAAAGTTACCTAAAAATGATATCTTTTAAAAGTTTCAATGGCAGTGTAATCAGACATTCCAATGTCTCTAAACTTTTTTGCAATTTCTCTGTTTCTATCTTCAGCTCTTACCCAAAACTCTCTATTATCATCTCCCTGAAACATAACATTGTCCTTTTGTGTTTGGTGATAAAAGATTGCTTTTCTTTTTCTAAGCACTTGATTTGGGCTCATTGGAACTGCCATATCAATTTCGTGAATTGGCCATTCATGCCAAGCACCTCTGTATAACCAAACCCAACAATCTTTCATAAATGATTTATTTTTTAAAACAGCCAAACAATCAAAAAGAATATCAAGACAAACTTTATGTGTGCCGTGAGGATCAGCCAGGTCTCCAGCTGCATAGATTTGGTGTGGTTTAATTTCGTTTATGATATCTAAAATAATTTTTTTATCAGCTTTTGATGTTTGGTTTTTTTTCACGGCTCCAGTCTCGTAAAATGGTAATTTTAAAAAGTGTACATTTTTATCTTCTAGTCCAATAAATCTTGTCGCAGCTAAAGATTCTTTCTCTCTGATTGAAGTTGCTATTTCTCTTACTCTAGTATTATTTATTATTTCTGTGTTGTCTTTTAATAAATCAATAATATCATTATTATCCTTTACACAATCAGGAAAAATTGAGTTCATAACTTCTAAAAACTTGAGAACATCTGAATTGCTTACTGCAATATTTCCAGATGTTTGATAAGCAACATGAACTTCATGCCCCTGTGAAACTAATCTATCAAAAGTTCCTCCCATTGAAATTACATCATCATCAGGATGAGGGCTAAAAATTAGAACTCTTTTTCTTGGTGGTTCTGATCTCTCTGGTCTAACTTTATCATCTGAATCTGGCTTCCCACCGGGCCATCCAGTGATTGATCTATGAATTTTTTTGTAGAAATCTAAATTTAAATCATAATAGGAACTTTCAATTAAAAGTTCTGATAAATTGTTTTCATTATAATCAGATTCAGTAAGATTAAGAATTGATTTGTTAGTAATCTCGCAAAGCCAAGCAACTGCTTTTCCTTTCAATTCATCATTCCAATCTGAATATCCTGTTTTCCAAGGAGTCCTTATTCTAGTTAAATTTTCAGAAGCTGCATTATCTAATACAAAAGTTACATTTTTATGATTTTGAAGATAACTAGCTGATATGTTGGAATCAATTTTATCCTCGATAGCTTTTTGAACAACAGAGGATTTATTATTTCCCCAAGCCATCAAAACAATTCTTTTAGATTTTCTAATGGTTCTAATTCCCATAGTTATTGCAGTTGTAGGGACATTTTCTATTCCAAAAAATGACTTTCTAGCATCATTTCTCGTCAAATAATCTAAGTGAACTAACCTTGTTATTGAATTATAATTTGAACCTGGTTCATTAAATCCTATATGACCCGTTCTTCCAATGCCAAGTAATTGAAAATCAATTCCACCACATTTTTTTATTTTATTTTCATACTCATTACAATAATCATTGATTTTTTCACTTGGTACCGATCCATCAGGAATATTAATATTTTCTTTTAAAATATCAATATGATCAAATAGATGAATATTCATAAAATGATTATAACTATTAATATCATCTTTTGACATGGGATAATATTCATCCAAATTAAAAGTTATAACATTTTTAAAACTAAGGCCTTCTTGTTTATGTAATCTTACCAATTCTTGGTAAACTGAAATTGGAGATGAGCCAGTAGCTAAGCCAAGCACACAACTCTTTTTTTGTTTCTGTTTTTCTTTTATCAGATCCGAAATTTCTTTAGCTATCATTAATGAAGCCTTTTTAGAATCATCAAAAATTACACTATGAATTTTCTCAAACCTTGTTTGTTCTAAATCTCCAGGTGATTTGTAACTAATATTCATTTATCTTAATTTTTTTAATTTATTCCAATTATGTTTTAAACCAAAAGAAAAAACTATTCCAATTATTAAAAAAGACAAACCATTATTTATTTCTCCATATATAAAGTATCCTGTCGAAAACAATAAAGAATATATAGCAAAAGATCCACACAACATACATATTATTCCAAGAGGAACTGACCATTTTTTGTCTTCATATTTTTTGTCAAAAAATATGTTTTGAAGCTCTGCTTCTCTTCTAATTTTTTCCCATCCAGGACCTCCAGGATTAGTTTTTTTACAAAAATTAATCAATGATTCTGTGTTATCAGGTTTCGTCAAAAAAGTAACCAACAACCATATAAACGTGGTAACCAAAACAACTGCTGGAAACTCATAGTAGCTTTTAAATACGCCATTATCGGAAAATAAATAATCTCCAATGTATGTATACTTTAAAATAATTGTAATAAATCCTGAAACTAACATGGCCGAAATTTCACTCCATGCATTAATCCTCCACCAAAACCATCTCAAAATAAAAATCAAACCTGTTCCAGCTCCAAACATTAAAATAATTTGAAATAACTCAAGAGCATTAGTCAATAACAAAGCAAACAAGGAACTTAAAACAAATAGAGAAACTGTAGAAAGTCTCCCTACATTAACTAATTCTTTTTCAGAGGCGTTTTTATTAATCTGTTGTTTATAAAAGTCATATACTATATATGATGAACCCCAATTCAAATGAGTTGAAATTGTTGACATAAATGCTGCACCTAAAGAAGCAACTACAATTCCAAGTAGTCCTGACGGAAGTTTAGTAAGCATAGCTGGGTAGGCTAAATCTTGACCTAATTTATCAGTTGAAATGTTAGGAAATGCTTCTTGAATACTCTGTAAATCAGGAAAAACAACTAGTGAAGCTAGTGCTACTACAATCCATGGCCAAGGTCTTAATGCATAATGCATAATATTATAGAAAAAGGTCGCGCCGATTGCATGATTTTCATTTTTAGCAGCCAACATTCTCTGTGCAATGTAACCTCCTCCACCTGGCTCAGATCCGGGATACCATGAACTCCACCATTGAACCGCCAAAGGGATAATAAGTAGAGGAATGTAAAAATTTGGATCATCAAAACTAGGTAGGATTGAAAGTTTATTTGAAATATTTTCATTTGTTATCAAGCTGGTCATTCCCCCAACTTCAGGTAAATTAACAAGATAATATGCTGCTCCTATAGATCCAGCCATTGCTGCAAAAAAGAGAACAAAATCTGTGTAAACAACTCCTCTAAAACCTCCAACTGTACTAAAAATAACTGTAATTGTACCAGCATATAAAATGGTCTCTAAAGGAGCTAAACCTAGCATTATTTCTCCAATTTTAATGGCAGCTAAAATTACTCCTGCCATTGCCATTACGTTAAAAATAACACCTAAGTAAATTGCTCTAAACCCCCTTAAAAATTTTCCTCCCCATCCACTATACCTTAACTCATAAAATTCCATATCAGTGGAAACTTCTGATCTTCTCCATAGCTTGGCATAAACAAATACAGTTAAAAGCCCAGTAAAAAGAAAAGCCCACCACACCCAATTTCCAGAAACACCATCGTTTCTAACAATATCTGTAACTAGATTTGGAGTATCCGTTGAAAAAGTAGTTGCAACCATTGAAATTCCTAGTAACCACCAAGGCATATTTCTTCCAGAAAGAAAGTATTCATTAGAACTTGAAGAGGATTTTTTAGAAACATAAAATCCAATAAATAGAATTATGGAAAAAAACCCTGTAATGATTACAATATCAAGTAGTGAAAGATCAATCATAATATTAGTTGTTGTTTTAAAATTAATTATTTAAAATTTATTAAAATCTTTAAATAGATAAAAGCAAGTAATTTATAGACTAAGTATACCTGATGACTCATTAGCTTTTATAATCTCATTGACACCTATTTTTGAGAGCTCATTAATAATTTTTTTGTGGTGTAATTTCTCTGATAATATTAAAATAGAACCGCCACCACCAGATCCTATAATTTTTGTGCCATATGCACCATGTTTTCTTGCTGTTTCAATCATGTAATCAATCTTAGGAACAGTAATAGAAAGTTTATTTTTCAAAATATCGTGATGCTCATTCATCAATTTTCCAAGTTTAAGTAAATCAGGGTTTGTTTTTTTTAATTCTTTATATGCAAGTAAAGTTATATGATGATTTAGAACAGCTGCTTCAAAATAAGTGAAAGAAGATTTTTCTAAAATTTCACTGTAATAAACTAATTCAGAGATTTTAACTTTACTTATATCAAATAACGGATTAAAACCCCTTAATTTATTAATTGAATTTAAGGTTTTAGCTTTTAAATTCTTTAATAAAAAATCAGTTTGTTTTTTAACACTTGAATTGGCAACAATAAAATTATTAAATGGGGATTTTAATCTATCGAACGAATAATTTTCTCCTGTTTGTAAAAAAATTGTTTTTCCCAAACTAATAGAATATTGATCCATTCTACCTCCTGAACCACCCTGTTCTATAACTTCGCTTTGGTAAGCTAGTTCTGCCAAGTCAACATTAGAGATTTTTCTATTACTAAATGTCTCACAAAAAAATTTCAATAAAGCAACTGTTAAAGCTGAAGAGCTAGAAATGCCAGCATTAATAAAAATTTCGCTATATATTTTTATGTCGTAACCCTTATTTATATTATAACTATTTTTTTTAAGAGTTTTAATTACATATCTAATATGATCTCCTTTCTTAATATTATTTAATTCGTCATTTAAATCAACCGAAAATTCCTTTTTTAAATCCAACAAAAAAAAGTTTAAAAAATTAGAGCAATTAGGTTTACCCTCAACAGTAATGTATTTATCAATTGCACAAGCGATTACAGGAAGCTCCAAATAATCTTGATGATCTCCAAACAAACAAATTCTTGCCGGTGCTTTTACAATCATAAACTATAGTTCTAGATTGGGAATTATAAACTCTTTTAAAATTGGTGTTGAATGAGATTGTTTAAACTTAACTTCAAATTCTTTAATTAATTCAGGGTGGTTTTTAGAAATATCATTTAATTCTTTTTCATCAACAGATAAATCGTAGAGTTCAATTTTAGAAACCTTTTCAAATAAATTTTTTCTAATTGCTTTCCATTTACCCATTCTAATTGCTTGAAGACCACCACTTGCAGGGTATTCCCAATAAAGATAATTGTGTTTAATTTGATCTTTACCAATAATTTCATTGTAAAAACTTATACCATCAGTTTTTTGTGTGTTTTCAATTCCAGCAACATCACAAGCTGTCTCAAAAAAGTCATAAAATGATGAAATATGATTAGATTTAGAGCCTGGTTTAATTTTATTTGGCCATGAAACTATCATTGGAATTCTTATTCCTCCCTCACTAAGACTACCCTTCATTGTTCTTCTTGAGTTTGTAAATTTTCCAGTACTATTAAAAAAATTATAATCTACATGATCGACCCAAGTTGGACCATTGTCACTGGAAAATATTATTAAAGTATTTTCATAAATTCCAATTTCTTTTAACTTAGAAACTAAATCTCCAACTTGTTCATCTAGATAAGAAATCATTGCTGCATAAGTTGCCCTTGGAGTTCTATTTGGATAATAAGACTTTCCAATGTACGGGCTTTCTTTGCCAAATTTTTTTTCATAATAACTTACCCAATTTTTTGGAGCTTGCAAAGGTAAATGTGGTATTGGGGAAGCATAATATAAAAAGAATGGTGAGTTTTTGTTTCTAGAAACAAAATCAATTGCTTCTTTATGCATTAATGTAGGAGCATAATCGTTCTGATTATATTTGTTATAAGAAAATGGATCATTGGGATCATTATCACCTATCCCTTCTTGTTTTGTTACAATAAAATTATCTAAAATATGTCTTGTCTCATTTTTCCATAAATGAGTTGGGTAAAAAGTATGTGCTTGTCTTTGACAATTGTAACCGTAAAAAAAATCAAAACCCTTTTTATTAGGAATACTATTTGTTGTCGGACCACCAAGTCCCCATTTACCCACCATCCCTGTTCTGTAACCATTTTTTTGTAAAACTTGAGAAATGGTAATGATTGAATCTGCAAGAGGTTTTTGCCCTTCTAAATGAGGATCGTCAAACATGGCCTTAAAACTCCATACATCACCTCTTTCCGACCACTCACTATTTCCTCTTATGTAATTATTGCCCGAATGCTTTCCTGTCAAAAGAACACTCCTTGCAGGAGCACATACTGGAGCACCTGTATAATGATTATTAAATATCATACCACTTTTTGCAAGTTTATCAATATTTGGAGTTTCTATATATTTTTGCCCATAAACTCCAAGCTCTCCGTAACCCAAATCATCCGCTAAGATGTAAATAATGTTTGGCTTTTCGGTGTTAAGTAATTTATCTGAGTTACATCCAATTAAAACCAATAAACAAATAGATAAACAAAAAAAATATTGAATTTTTCTTTTCATTGATTAAGAGCTGAAGTTATTACTAATTTATAAAAATTGGAAGAACTACATTAATACAATGATTATCTTTGAAACATGGATAAAAAAAGTTTCAAGAACAAAGTCGAAGGTTTTTCGAAATTTAGTAAAGAAGAAAAAATAAATTGGATTGAAAAAAATTACTTTGAAAATTTACCCAATCCTATTTTAAAAAAATATTGGAATAATGATATTTCTTTACAAAAAATTCATGATGAATTTACTGAAAATACAATATCTAATTTTTATTTACCACTTGGTGTTGCTCCAAACTTTTTAATTGATAAAAAAGATTATACAATTCCAATGGTCATCGAAGAAAGCTCAGTAATTGCTGCTGCATGTAAAGCTGCCAAATTTTGGAGGACAAAGGGGGGATTTAAAACATCAATAAAAAGCTTTAAAAAAACTGGTCAAGTTCATTTTATATATTCTGGAAATAAAACTGACTTAATGGATTTTTTTAAAAAAAATAAATCCAAGTTTTTTGAAGATTGTAATTCAATCACATCAAACATGGTAAAAAGAGGAGGTGGTATTATTGATATAGAATTATTAGACAAAACAAATGATATTGAAAATTACTTCCAACTAAACGCAATATTTGATACTGTTGATTCGATGGGTGCAAATTTCATAAATTCTTGTCTTGAACAATTTGCCTTAACTTTTAAAAACGAGGCAATTAAATCAACTCAATTAAAAACTGAAACTTATCCAATTGATGTTATAATGAGTATATTATCAAATTATGTACCCGAATGTTTAGTAAGAGCTGAGGTTAGTTGTAATGTAAATTCACTCGCTATTCAAAATGGGCTTAGTGGAAAAGAATATGCTGATAAATTTATCCGAGCCATTGAAATTGCAAAAACACAAACAACAAGAGCAGTAACCCACAACAAAGGAATAATGAATGGAATTGATTCAGTAGTAATTGCAACTGGAAATGATTTTAGAGCTGTTGAAGCTGGAGTTCATGCTTATGCCTCTAAAGATGGAAATTACAAAAGCCTTACTGATGCTAGTCTTATTGAAGACGTTTTTAAATTTTGGATTGAAATTCCATTAGCTTTGGGTACGGTAGGAGGAATTACTAATTTACATCCATTGGTTAAATGGTCATTAGATTTACTAGGAAATCCTAACGCACAAGATTTAATGAAAATTGTTGCAGTAGCTGGTTTAGCTCAAAACTTTGGAGCAATCAATTCGCTTATAACAACTGGAATTCAAAAAGGACATATGAAAATGCATTTGATAAATATTTTAAATTCCTTAGACGCTAATGAAAATGAAAAGAATAAATTATTAGATATTTTCAAAACTAATATCGTTTCCTACAGTTCTGTAAAAAAGGAATTAGAAAATTTGAGAAATAATGAATTTTAAAATATCAAGCCCAGGTAAATTACTAATAACATCTGAATATTGTGTTTTAAAAGGTGCTCAAGCTTTTGCAATTCCAACAAAATTTAAACAACATTTAAATTTTAAATATAAAGGTTCAAATAATTTAACATGGAAAAGCTTTGATTATGACAATAGTTTATGGTTCGAATGTGAATTTGAAATCGAAAAATTTGATATAATAAAAAACCAAAATGATCTCAGCCTAACTTTACAAAAAATACTGAGATCTGCTAAAAAATTAAATCCCAATTTTCTTAGTAAAAACCAAGGAGGTGAGATAATAACCACACTAGATTTTTCAAAAGATTGGGGTTTAGGAACATCTTCAACAATAATTAATAACATTGCAAAATGGTCGAACATAAATTCATATGAACTTCTGTGGGCTAATTATAATGGAAGTGGTTACGATGTAGCATGTGCTCAATCATCCAAACCAATTCTTTATACCCTAAATAATGGGTTACCTGTAATAAAAGAGATTGATTTTAATCCGACATTTTCAAAAAATTTATTTTTTGTTTATTTAAATACCAAAAAAGACAGTAATAAAGAAGTTGATAATTTTATTACTCAAAAAACTGATAAATCTTTTATAAATAATATATCAAAATTAACTTCAAGGTTTATAAAAAGTAAATCGCTTAACGAATTTAAAAAATGTATTATCGAACATGAGGAGTTAATTTCTCAAATATTGAGAAAAGAAAAAGTGAAGAATAAATATTTTTTAGATTATGATGGAGAAATAAAGAGTTTAGGAGCTTGGGGGGGAGATTTTATTTTAGCAGCAGGACCAGAAAATTCAAAGGATTATTTTTTTGATAAAGGATTTAAAACTGTTTTCAATTATAACACAATTTTTTAAAAAAAATTTTTAAAAATTAAGTTTTTGGCACGGTTAATGTAAATAATTTAACACATAATATTTTTGGTTAGTTGTTGTTTAAAATGCTCGGTTCCAAAGCCGAGCATTTTACTTTTAATCTATATCCAAGACCGTTCTAAAACCAACATGTTGAGAACTACTATCAGGTGTGTTTTTCATTCGCATTGAATTTCTGTAACCCATACAATAGGATTCATTACATAGAAAACTCCCTCCTCTCATAACTTTTTTTGAGCTATACGGATCGCTAGGGTCATAACTTTTATTTGGTCCTTTAGGATTATCCGCTATTTGATTTGATATCATTGAATAATATTCACTATGATACCAGTCAGAACACCATTCCCATACATTTCCAGAAATATCATGTAAGCCATAACTATTTTTTTCAAACGACTTAACAGGTGAGGTATAATAATATTCATCATCAACAGTATTTTTACTTGGAAAATCCCCCTGCCAAATATTTAATTTAATTTTTCCTTCATCAATTCCTTCATTTCCCCACGTAAAAAGTGTGTTGGATTTTCCAGCTCTTAAAGCATATTCAAACTCAGCTTCAGTTGGTAGACGTTTTCCTATCCATTTGCAGTATGCTACAGCATCATCCCAACTTACATGAGTGACTGGATGATTAAGTATTAAATTAATGTCTATATTCTTACCATATGGACGTTTCCAATTAACATTTTTTTCAAGACTCCACCACTGAGAAAAATCATTTAAATTATCTGTTTTAATTTCATTAAAAACAAGAGATGAGGGAGCTAATAGACTGTCATGAGGTTTTGGTGTATCTAATGGTAAATATTGTTTTAAATCATCCCAATCAATAGCTCTTTCAGCTGTTGTTAAGTATCCTGTGGCATCTACAAATTTTTTAAAATCTGCAACGGTTACCTCAGACTCATCCATCCAAAAAGAGTTGACCTTAACTAAATGTTGGGGATACTCATCTCTCATTGCCATCTCGTTATCAGCACCCATCAAAAATTCACCTCCTTCAATAAAAACCATTCCTTTTGTATTTAGTTCAGAAACGTTTTTTTCAATGGAACTTTTACAAGAAATAATAACAAAAAAAAGTATAAATATTCTACTCATAAAAAACCTTTGTCCTAAATTTTTAAAGTTTAATATCTAAAATAAAAGGGTTAATCCTTTTTACTACAAATTAGTAATAATTATTATTATTTTGGTATAAACAACTAATATCATGAATAAAAATGCTTCAGACAAGTATTGGAAAAAGAACCTAAAGTACTTGCTAATATTATTATCAATATGGTTTACAGTTTCATTTGGATTTGGAATTTTATTGATTGATGAGCTGAATCAAATTAAAATAGGTGGTTTTAAACTTGGATTTTGGTTTGCTCAACAAGGTTCTATATATGTTTTTGTTACATTAATATTTATATATATATATTTAATGAATAGGTTAGACAAAAAATATTATTCTAAAAAATAATGGAGCTGCAAATTTGGATTTGGTTAATGATTGGATTAACCTTTTCTCTTTATATTGGGATTGCAATTTGGTCAAAAGCCGGATCAACAAATGAATTTTATGTTGCAGGTACTGGAGTATCTCCCATAGCTAATGGAATGGCTACTGCAGCGGATTGGATGTCAGCTGCATCTTTCATTTCAATGGCAGGATTAATTTCCTTTATGGGTTACGATGGCTCAGTGTATTTAATGGGTTGGACTGGTGGATATGTTTTACTCGCTTTATTGTTAGCTCCCTATTTAAGAAAATTTGGAAAATTTACAGTTCCTGATTTTATTGGAGACAGGTATTATTCTGATACAGCAAGACTTGTGGCTGTATTATGTGCATTAATTATTTCTTTTACTTACGTAGCAGGACAAATGAGAGGGGTGGGATTGGTATTTTCAAGGTACTTAGAAGTTGATATAAATACAGGGGTGTTTATAGGAATGGCCATTGTTTTATTTTATGCTGTTCTAGGTGGAATGAAAGGAATTACGTATACACAAGTTGCACAATATTGTGTTTTAATTTTTGCATTCATGGTTCCTGCAATTTTTATTTCTATACAAATGACAGGAAATCCAATTCCTCAGTTAGGATTTGGATCACAAGGTTCTGATGGAATATATCTTTTAGATAAATTAGATGGACTAAGTAGAGAATTAGGATTTCATGAATATACGAGTGGATCTAAATCTAAACTTGATGTGTTTTTTATTACTGCTGCACTTATGATTGGAACTGCAGGACTTCCTCACGTAATAGTTAGATTTTTTACTGTAAAGAAAGTTAGTGATGCAAGAAAATCAGCTGGTTGGGCTTTACTATTTATTGCAATATTATATACCACTGCACCTGCAATTTCAGTTTTTGCAAGAACAAACCTAATTGACACCGTTAGCGAAAAGAAATACGAGGAAATGCCAGTTTGGTTTGATAATTGGGAAAAAACTGGTCTTTTAAAATTTGAAGATAAAAATGATGATGGAATAATTCAATATGTAGCAGATCCTCAAATCAATGAACTTACTATAGATAGAGATATTATGGTAATGGCAAATCCTGAAATTGCTGAATTACCGAACTGGGTAATAGCCTTATTAGCCGCGGGAGCTTTAGCTGCAGCACTATCGACAGCAGCAGGCTTACTGCTTGTCATTTCATCCTCAGTTTCTCATGATCTGATCAAAAAAATTATTAAACCTGACGTTAGTGAAAAAGGGGAATTAATTGCTGCAAGAATATCAGCATTTTTTGCAGTTATAATGGCTGGTTATTTCGGAATAAATCCCCCAGGGTTTGTGGCGGCTGTAGTTGCCTTAGCTTTT
>Ga0255755_1002399_pt1 | contig 15407 bp, 14 predicted proteins | sample 011ome_18_FD_179955 | JGI IMG/M metagenome (GOLD analysis project Ga0255755, IMG submission 179955) | Coastal salt marsh microbial communities from the Groves Creek Marsh, Skidaway Island, Georgia - 011501BT metaG (version 2) | ecosystem: Environmental > Aquatic > Marine > Intertidal zone > Salt... | reverse complement strand
TCCCATTGAATTTGTTCAACTGAAGCACCAATGCCTGCTGTACGACCAATCACACTCATGCCTTTTTTAACATTAAGTTGGCTTAACACCTCTTTGAACTGAACTCTTTCATCACCCTCAATTCTGCGTGAAATTCCCCCACCATCATTATTATTGGGCATAAGGACAATGTACCTACCAGCGAGGGATAGATAACTTGTTAGTGCAGCACCTTTGTTACCTCTCTCGTCCTTGGCAACCTGAACGATAATTTCTTGACCCTCTTTGATGACATCCTTGATAGAGATATCTTTTTTACGACTCTTCTTTGAATAGTATTCAGGCGCTATTTCTTTAAAGGGGAGAAATCCATGCCTATCAACACCATAGTTAACAAAGGCTGCTTCAAGGGAGGGTTCGATGCGGGTGACAACTGCTTTATAGATATTACTTTTTCTTTGTTCACGATTGCCACGTTCAAAATCTAGGTCTTCTAACTTATTTTCATTAACAATCGCAACACGCAACTCTTCTGATTGAGTTGCATTAAACAACATTCTCTTCATTACCTTATCTCCAAATAAATGAAGATTTCGATAAAGAATTAAATTAACTGATTTTTGATACAGGATGGATATTAAGAAATTGTCTCAATAAATCATGTGCTGCATCTCAATTAATTAACAAAACTCTTTTATAAAAATCTTTTTTCAAAACTACTTCTTTCAATTGGCGAGTAGTTCTAGCCACGAATTCTTTAAATTGCTTATGTATAATTCAGAATTAATATTCTCTTTGTCTATAAACCAAAGATATCTGAATAGATTAAGTATAGGATATAACTGACTAAAAGAAAACAAAAAAATGTTAATTAAAGAAAAAAAGGGAGTGCAATATATATCAATTGACGAGGCCAGTGATGGCCAAAGAGTTGACAATTTTTTAATTAAAATTTTAAAAAAAGTGCCCAAAAGCCATATCTATAAAATTTTAAGAAGTGGTGAGGTCAGGGTTAATAAAAAAAGAGTTAAAAGTGATTTTAAATTAACTTTAGATGATGAGGTAAGAGTTCCGCCTTTAGCGATGGAAGAAAGTAGGCGAAGTGATACACCTGTTGCTAAACACAACATTCAAGATTCAATCATATTCGAGGATGATGTTTTAATAGCCCTTAATAAGCCTGCAGGGATTGCTGTTCATGGCGGAAGTGGTATTCATCACGGGGTCATTGAATTATTAAGGCATGAGAGACCCAACGATTCTTTTCTAGAGCTTGTTCATCGAATTGATAAGGAAACCTCTGGCATTCTTTTGATTGCAAAAAAAAGGAGTGCATTGTTGCATCTGCATAAGCAAATTAGGGATAAAAAAATTCATAAAAAATACCTTGCGGTCGTTTTTGGAAAGTGGCAAAAAAAACAACTTAATATGGATTTGGACCTTTCAATAAAAAACGATGGAGACCGTGGTAAAAAAGTTAAAGTTGTATCATCTAAAAACGCCAATATAAAATCTAAAGAATCACGTTCTGTTTTCTTTTTAAGGCAGGTGATTAACGATGTCAGTTTTTTAGATATAAAGTTGATAACCGGTCGAATGCATCAAATCAGGGTACATCTTTCCTTCTTAGGCTTTCCCATTGTAGGTGATGATAAGTATGGAAACTTTGATCTTAATAAAGACTTTATTAAAAAGGGAATGAAGCGTATGTGTCTGCATGCCATTGAGTTAGGTTTCCAACATCCCTTGACCAACCAAGCTCAATTAATAAAAGCACCCGAACCAAAGGAGTTTAGTTTTTTTAAAAATAATGCCTAAAGACACAAATTATGATTTGATTATCTTTGATTGGGATGGCACGCTCTCAGACTCTGCGGGAGCCATTATTAATTCAATTAAAGATGCATCCATAAAGAATAATATTGAGATTCCCCCAGAGAAATCTATGAGATCAATTATTGGGCTAGGGTTAGATGAGGCTTTTGAGAAATTATTTCCTGATCACTTAAGCCATCATCTTGATGGCCTTAAAAATGACTTTAGAGAATTTTATTTGAATTACGTCGATGATATTGCCATGTTTGATGGTGTTGATGTAGGTATTAAGACGCTTTTTAATCAAGGTTTTAAATTAGCTGTTGCTACCGGTAAGAGCCGTAGAGGTTTGAACAACGCATTAAATAAAACCAACTTAAACGCTTTCTTTTCTTTTACAAGAACGATGGACGAATGTTTTTCAAAGCCACACCCGCAGATGATTAATGAGATTTTAGAAAATTTATTCATTGAACCAGAAAGGGCAATCATGGTGGGAGACTCCATCTATGATCTTGAGATGGCACGAAATGCAAACATCGACTCAATAGCTGTCACCTATGGTTCACAGACCCATGACGAGTTAAATCATTATCCCACCAAAGCATTAATTGATAACCCGCATGATTTATTTGATTGGCTTAGGGTTCATGGCTAAACAGATCATTATCGAGAAAGGTGAGATAGGTGATGATCCATCCACTTACAGGTTTACGTTTGATGAAGATGGCATACAAAAAAGCGGCTTTGTCATTTTTTTTGATAGTGCATATTATGTTTATAGAAATGAGTGCCAACATCTCCCGGTAGAACTAGATTGGCAAGAAAATGAATTTTTAGATGACGAAAAAAATTTTATCGTCTGCGCCACACATGGGGCAATTTATGAACCATCAACAGGACATTGTGTTAATGGCCCTTGTCAGGGAAGTTTTTTGAAAAAAATTGAATTTATTGAGGATCTAGATAAAATTGTAATCAACATTTAGGAAAAGTTATGGCGATATTAAAAAAAGATAATTCTGACGAGAAGGTTATAAGTAAATTTGCAGAAGCTGCATTGGCAGAGCAAAAAAGAAGTAGGCGCTGGGGAATTTTCTTTAAGTTGCTAACCTTTGGTTACCTTATCGCACTTCTTTTCATGTTTGGTCAAAGTAGCTCCCACTCACCAACTCATTCGGGAGACTTCACAGCCTTTATAAGCCTTAACGGTATTATCGGCGATCAAATGGAGGTGAATGCTAAAGATTTTAAATCAAGCATGAAGAAGGCTTATGATGACCCAGGTACCAAGGGCGTTATTTTAGCTATCAATAGCCCGGGTGGAAGCCCAGTTCAATCAGGCATCATTAATGATGAAATTAAAAAGTATCGCCAACTTCGTCCGGACATTCCAGTTTATGCTGTGGTCGAGGATATCTGTGCATCGGGCGCTTATTACATTGCCGTGGCTGCAGACCAAATTTTTGTTGATAAGGCGAGTATTGTCGGCTCCATTGGGGTAAGACTTGACCAGTTTGGCCTTGATAAAGCCATTAAGCACTTAAATATTGAGCGAAGACTTATCACTGCTGGAGAGAATAAAGCAATACTTGACCCCTTTTTACCCTTTAAGTCTGAGCATAAAAAACATCTAGAGAATTTACTCGCCGAGGTTCATAGGCAGTTTATTGATGTTGTTAAAGAGGGAAGGGCTGGAAAGTTAAGCAATAATAATGATATCTTTTCAGGCCTCTTTTGGAATGGAGAAGGAGCTATTCATCTTGGCTTGGCTGATCAGTTGGGTAATATAGATTATGTTGCCAAAGAGGTTGTTGGCTTTGAAGAGCTTGTTGATTTTACGACTTATGAATCGTTCGCTGATCGGTTTGCTAAGCAATTAGGAGCAGGTATTGGCGCTGCATTTGAAAATACAATTTTAAAATCTATTAATAATAATTATCAATTAAATTAATAACTTATTTATTTTTTTTAAAGTTATTAATTAAATTATTGGTTGATGAATCAAAGATGGTTGTATCATGACTCGCATTCAACTCAGGCAAAACAAGCTTTGCAATTTGCTTGCCGTATTCAACACCCCATTGATCAAAGGAATTAATATTCCAAATCACCCCTTGAACAAATATTTTATGCTCATACATAGCAATCAGCTGACCTAGTGTTTTTGGATTTAGTTCTTCAAAAAGAATTGATGTTGAAGGTCGATTACCTTCAAATGACTTATGTTTGATTAGGTGTTCTAAATCACCGTAATCTTCATTGGTGGGGAACATTTCTCCCCGAACCTGATCCTCAGTTTTACCTAACATTAAGGCGCGTGTCTGTGAAACAAAGTTGGAGAAGAGAATTTTATGATGTTCGTCTTGTTTTGAACCAACTTTGTATTGTGACTTTAATGGCATCATAAAGTCAGTTGGAATAATATCTTGGCCCTGATGGATAAGTTGGTAGAAGGCATGCTGCCCATTGGTTCCTGATTCTCCCCAGACGATTGGGCCCGTGTGCATACAAACATATTCGTCATCACGACCAATAAATTTGCCATTACTTTCCATATCAGCCTGCTGCAAGTAAGAGGGTAGTAAAGATAATCCCTGGTCATAGGGCAAGACAGCGTGTGTGTTAAAGCCAAAGAAATTTATGTACCAGACGCCAAGAACGGCCAAGATAATTGGAATATTTTCTTCAAGCGGAGCGCTTAAGAAATGTTGGTCCATCTCATATGCACCTGCAAGTAACTTATTAAAGTTATCCATACCAAGATAGATTGCAATGGATAAACCGATGGATGACCATAATGAGTAACGACCACCTACCCAATCCCAAAACTCAAACATGTTGTCAGCGGATATACCAAAATCAGTTACAGCCTTAGCATTGGTTGAAACGGCCACAAAATGTAACGCGATCGCCTTTTCGTCTTTTACTTTATCTAAAAACCATTCTCTAGCCGAAAAAGCATTGGTCATTGTCTCTTGGGTTGAAAATGTCTTTGATGCAACAATAAAAAGCGTTGTTTCAGGATCGCACTGCTCTAAGGCTTGAGAGATATCGGCGCCATCTACATTAGATACAAAAATGGGATTAATATCAGGATGACCAAAGGCTTTTAATGCTTTACACACCATGGCAGGCCCAAGGTCTGAGCCACCAATACCAATATTTACAATGGTTTGTATTTTTTTACCAGAAAAGCCCTTCCACGAACCATTTCTAACCGACTCAGAGAAGCGTTGCATTTTGTCTAGTACGTTTTTAACATCTGGCATGACATCATGACCATCAACTAAAATAGCTTGATTTGATGAGTTTCTTAATGCTGTATGTAAGACGGCTCTTTGCTCGGTAAAATTAATTTTTTCACCAGAAAATAATTTTTCTCGCCACGCTTCAATCTTGGCCTCACGAGCAAGATTTAATAAAAGAGGAATGGTTTCATCTGTTATTCTGTGCTTGGAAAAATCTATTAGGGTTGTGTCAAAGTTGATATGAAATTTTTCGAAACGACCCGGATCATTTTCAAAAAGATCTTTCATATGAATTTTTTTAATTTTTTTATAATGATTTTCTAAATTTTTCCAGGAGGTGCTTTGGGTAATCGATGTCATGCAAATATTTTTATTCTTTTTTTTGAGAACGCTATTGTATCAAAATATTAAACTAATTGTGTTGTTCGATGGCCCATAATATGTGCTCTTTTAGTAACTCTGAAGCATTTTCTAATCTCGATTTTAAGACATTTCTTACGCACTCTGATTTAGGTGCATTTCCAAGGGCTACAGCCACATTTCTAAGCCATTGTTCATGACCTATTCGGTAAATTGCACTCCCTTGAAACAATGATTTAAATTGCTCCTCATTAAGTTTAAAGCAATCGATTAATGATATTTGGTCAAGATTATTTCTTACATGAAAATCTTTTTCACGAGCCAGTTTTGCATATTTATTCCATGGACAAATAATTTGGCAATCATCACACCCATAAATCCTATTACCTATTTTTTTTCTATACTCCACGGGAATAGAGGTTTTATGTTCAATAGTCAGGTATGAAATACACCTCCTGGCATCAAGTTTATAGGGCCCTATGATTGCACCAGTGGGGCAAATATCAATACATGCACTGCAGGTACCGCAGTGATCAGAATCTGGTTTATCTTCGGGTAATTTTTGATTAATATAAATTTCACCTAGAAAAAACCATGACCCATGATCCTTGTTAAGAAGCAGGGTGTGTTTACCGCGCCAACCAAGTCCGGATTTTCTGGCAGCCTCAACTTCTAAAACTGGGGCACTATCAGTAAAAACTCTTGCTTTAATTTCTCGAGGTTGGAGTTCAGATTCGAGTTTTTTAACAAACTGTTTGAGTTTGTTTCTAATTACCTTATGGTAATCCCTGCCCAGCGAATAACGAGCGATGTAGGCTCGACCCTTTTGTTTAATAGCATCCAGTGTATTTTTTTCCAAAGGCAGGTAATCTAATCTGACGGAAATGATACTTTGGGCTCCATCAAGTAGTTTTTTTGGATCAAATTTAATATATTTGTGACGCTCAAGGTACTGCATTTCGCCCTGGTAGCCTTGGGATAACCAATCTTGATAGAGATCTTTTTGATGGTTAAAATTAATATTGGATATACCAACAGCATCAAATCCAAGGTCTAGGCCCCATTGTTTGATATTTTCTGCTAAATTCTTATTGTTTAAATTATCATTCATGCTTGAAAAATAATAAACTAATTAGATGTTAAAAGAAAAAAGCTTTAGGCTAAAAAATGCTGATGAAACCCTCGATATCGGCTTTCGTTTCTCTAAGATTATTGATAAAAACTTGCTTATTTTCCTTAGAGGCAATTTGGGCGCAGGCAAGACAACTTTTGTTAGGGGCCTTATCCATGGCCTAGGATTTCAGGGTCGAGTCAAAAGCCCCTCATACAGCTTATTTGAGCAGTATTTATTAAAGTTTACTGTCAATCATTTTGACCTGTATCGTTTTAAGTCATCTGATGAGTGGATCGATGCTGGTTTCAATGAATTTATAAATGGGCATGATGTCAATCTTATAGAGTGGCCTGAGATGGCTGAGAATCTATTACCTAGGGCAGATATGATTTTAAATTTTGAGCATACTGAAAATGATTCTCGTGAGCTTATTATCATCCCGTCATCAGACAAAGGAAATGAATGTTTAAGTCAGTTAAGCTAATTATTTTTTTATTTTCTATTATTTTTAATATCACGTGCTTTGCAAAAGATAATATTATTGCCACCCGTATATGGCCATCTGCGGAATACACTCGAGTCACTATTGAATCTGACAAGCCCATTCAAAATGATCAGATGATTCTTCAAAATCCTGAACGTATTGTCATTGATCTTAAGGATACTCAGCTTGAATCAACCATTGAGGCATTAACCTCCCAGCTTGATGATAGCGACCCCTCCATTAAAAGCATTCGTGTGGGTCAATTTAATCCAAAAGTCACAAGGATTGTGATTGACCTTAAAAGATCTGCAAAGGTTAAAATTTTCACACTCAAACCTATTGACCCCTACAAACATCGTCTTGTCATAGATGTGTATCCTGATGATTTTGATAGCCTTGCAGCACTCCTTCAGCAGCTTGACTCAGAAACCTATAAACCATCAAAAGACAATGAAATTAATGATGCAAAAGATGCTATCGATGAAGCTATCAAGAAGCCCGTGATTGATCCCATTATTGTTGCCATCGATGCGGGGCATGGTGGTGAGGATCCAGGTGCCAGGGGTAAGCGGGGCACTAAAGAAAAGGTAATCACTTTACAAATTGCACAAAAACTAAAAAAAATGATTGATGCAGAAAAGGATATGAAAGCAATTTTGATTAGGGATGGCGATTACTTTGTTCCGCTTGCGACAAGGGTCAAGAAGGCACGAAATGCAAAGGCAGACTTTTTTGTTTCTATCCATGCGGATGCATTTAGAAAAAGAAGCGTCAGTGGTTCAGGTGTTTATGCATTATCTGAAAGAGGTGCATCCAGTGCCTTTGCAAAGTTTTTGGCTAACCAAGAAAATGAAGCGGATCTTATTGGTGGTGTGAGTATTGATGATAAAGACCCTCTATTGGCCAAAACTTTACTAGATTTATCTCAAGAGGCAACGATCAATGACAGCTTGAAGTTTGGAAATCATGTCCTTAAAGAAATTAAGAAGGTTAATAATTTGCATAAAAAATATGTTGAGCAGGCTGGATTTGCAGTTTTAAAGGCACCTGACATTCCCTCCATCTTAGTCGAAACAGCCTTTATCAGTAACCCAGAGGAAGAAAAAAACTTAAGGTCAGAAGCTTTTCAAAATAAGATGGCTCAAAGTATTTTAAGCGGTATTCAAAGTTACCTAAAAACTAAACCGTCGATTGCCTTTTATTTAGAGAAGCGTTAATTTGAATCAAAAAAAAATATTTTTACTTGGCCCCACAGCCTCAGGTAAAACTAACCTCACAAAATCATGTTATGACACATTTCCTATAGAGATTATTAGCGTTGATTCAGCACAAATATACAAAGGTCTTAATATTGGTACAGCCAAGCCGAGTGAACAAGATCTTAAAAGTTATCCACATCATTTAATCAATATCATCAACCCTGATCAGTCTTATTCTGTTGCTGAATTTCAAAGAGATTCAGACCGATTGTGCAGACAAATTTGGAGCAAGGGAAAGGTACCTTTTTTTTCAGGGGGTACGATGATGTACTTCAATGCACTTGAAAATCCACTGGATCTAATTCCCCCATCCACAGCTGAATCAAGAGCCCATATGGATCAAAGGTTAGAGGAGGAGGGTTTAGAAAGTTTGTACCAAGCACTTAAAACAATTGATCCTGACTCATGTATGAAAATTAAATCAACTGATACCCAAAGAATTTTAAGAGCACTTGAGGTCTATCATTTATCGAATAAACCTTTATCGGTTTTTCATTCAAACCATCAAAAATATAATGATAAGGATGTTTTAAAAATTGGTCTTTTTCCACAAGATAGACATCTACTTCATGAAAGAATTGAAATGAGGGTGGATCAGATGATTTCAGATGGTCTTTTAGACGAGGTTAAAGCATTAAAAGATTCATACAATATTAGTAAGGCTTCAAATTCAATGAGAAGCGTCGGATATCGACAAACCTTGATGTATTTAGATGGTCAAATCAGTTATAAAGATCTAAGGGATCAAATTATTTTTGCAACAAGGCAGTTAGCCAAAAGGCAATTAACCTGGATGAGAAAAATGGATAATCTTCATGTGTTTGATCCCTTCGATGCCAAGTTGGAAGGTAATATTAAACAATTGATCAAGGACTATTTGGGCTAAGTAATGGGACACACCCGCGGTATTTTGGCACTTTTGTTTGGCACTTTATCTTGGGGCTTGTTATGGTACCCCTACAGGATTCTTGACTCCTTAAATCTGTCAGGTGTTCATGCAAGCCTGCTTAGCTTTTTAGTTACTTTTCTAATCGCCCTGATTTTTTACAGACTAAAAAACTTTAATGTCTTTAAAACTAGCCACTTTTGGTTTTATGCACTTATAGGTGGGATCACTAATATAAGCTACGTGCTAGCCATCATACATGGCGAGGTAGTTAGGGTCATGTTACTTTTCTTTTTATCACCGGTCTGGACTTTGCCTTTGTCACTATGGCTATTAAAGGAAAAGGTTCAAGTAAAAAATATTTGTGCAGCACTATTGAGCCTCTTGGGTGGATTTATTGTTTTATGGCACCCACAACTTTTTAATGAAAATTTGGGCCTGAGTGATTTATATGCCCTTATTGCAGGATTGGGATTTGCGCTCACTAACGTCATGGCTCGATATTATTCGCATATGTCCTTCCATGATAAATCCTATGCAATTTGGTTTGGGGTCATTATCTTCGCGGCAATCGTTACCTTAATTTTTGACCTGAAGGCACCGAGTGAAATTTTTAATGGCTACCTTATTTTTATCGTCATGATTGTAGGACTCACCTTGTTTATAACCACACTGGTTGTCCAGTTTGGTTTGACTCAGGTCAATGCTGTAACAGCCAGTCCAATATTTCTTTTTGAAATCATTGTTGCGGGTATTTCTGCCTATTTTCTTGCTAACGAGATCGTCCATGTGAAGGATTTCTTTGGGGGGCTGTTAATTGTTTTAGGTGTTTTGATCTCAACTCGAGAGTAATTTTTTATAGATAGTCTCTAGGTGTTTGGTAAATAATTTAGGCTTAAATAGGTTTGACGTTTTTTTGGTTTGATGAACTTTATCTTTCATTAATTTTAATTGTTTTTTATCACCCATTAGGTTAATAATTTTTTCAATATAATCTTCCTCACTAAAGGTGATTAAATCCTCAAGGCCAATGGATTTTAAGATACTTCCTGCTACTCTACTTGGAAAGGTACTTCCAGATCGTGTCACGATTGGGATTCCAGCCCATAATGCATCGCTAGTCGATGTATGAGCATTGTAGGGAAATGTATCTAAGAAAATATCAATGATTTGGTGTCTATTGATGTGCTCATCAAAGCTTACTTTAGGGGCAAACTTGATACGATTTGAATCTACTTGATGCTTCTCAGCCACTCGCCATAGATTTTCTTTCGCCTCCTCATTGCAGTCCAATAGCCATAAATAAGCATTATCAAATTGTTTAAGAATGGTTAGCCATGATGTATACCTCTCAGGGGTGATCTTAATCGTTTGACCAAAGGATGCCAGTACGATTTGGTCATCCTGAAATCCATAATCTTTTTTTAAAACCTTGTTTAATTGACCACGATCAGCAATATTAGGTTGGTAACAATGAGGTAAATAAATAACTTCCTCTGAATAGTATTTTTGATGATCTTTCGGAATAATAAATTGATCAGCAAGCAAATAGTGGCAAAGTGAATTTTGTTTTCTTGATCCAAGCGATCCAGCAAAACCGAGCCAATTTATATGAATTTGAGCTGGGTTGAGAGCAGATATCATTGAGCGACTCGATTGTGTAAATCCTGAAAGATCAACAAGAATATCAACACCTTCATCATTTATTTTCTTTGCGAGCTCAATATCACTTAAATTTTTTATTTCAATAAAAGGATAACCAAGTCCTTTATAACTTTTTTGCTCATTAGTATTTTCTCGTTGACCTGAGTAAAAAAGCTTAATATCAAATGTTTTTAAATCATGGTATTTAAGTACATCGTAAATTAGGAAATAGAGGGGGTGCAATCTAAAGTCGCTTGAGAGATAACCAATCGTTATTTTTTGGTTTACTGTTTTTTTTCTTTCAAAAGAAGGTAGTTGATAGTTTTCACACCAATTTGTACTTACCTGCAGCAAATCTTGCGGATTCATGTTACTCATTGATAAAGCTGTAAAGGGAGAAATCCGAGTACCCTCAAAATCTAATGCATTTTTGATGGCTTCTTGCAGCTCATCTAAACCATCCCAATCGCATAGTGATTGTTTAAGGTGTGCTAATTCAACTTTGGTATGAATCATTTTGTTTGGGTTAGCATCGATGGCTAAAATATAATGCTCCTTAGCCTTATTAAACTGACCAAGCTGCCTATAGGTATTGCCAAGATTATTATGAGTATCTGCTGATTTTTGTAATGAGATAGCTTTTTGATAGAGAGGCAATGCTTTTTTGTAATCATTCATTGCGTAGAATGCATTGCCACAGTTATATAAAAGATCAGCGTTTTGCGGTTGATAGGCAATAGCCTCCTCAAATGCAGCGACCGCTAAATTAAATTTTTTGTAGCTTTGATATTCATTGCCAATCGCATGTAAACAAAAGACCAAGCCTTCCTTAATGCCCTCATTATCTGGAAAGTAACGATGCGATCGCCTAAAATAACCACAAGCCTCCTCAAACTTATTTTGCATTGCAAGCAGGTTGCCAATTTCAATTTGGATGAAGTAATTCTTGGGGTTGTCCTGAAAAGCTTTTTTATACTCCTCAATGGCCTCATCTAAATTACCTGCAGATTCTAATTCTTTGGCTTTATTAATATGGTCAACCAATCTTATTTGCCCTGTAGTTTGGTTTTACAAAATGGATATGAAGATCATTGATGGCACGTTCTTGAAACCCTCCCTCACAATAGCAAAGATAAAAAATCCACATTCTAATAAATTGCTCATCAAAACCTAATCGCTTAATTGGTATGATATTTTTCTTAAAATTTTCACGCCAATGTTTCAGGGTCTTTGCATAATCCATAGTTATATCTCTGATATTTACAACGTTCATATCTGTCTCATTATGAATCGTTTCTTGAATAATTTGCAGTGAAGGTATGCAGCTTCCTGGAAAAATATACTTTTGAATAAAGTCGACTGAATTGAGGGCTTGTTCGTATCTTTGATCTTTGATGGTAATTGCTTGAATCAGTGCTTCACCATCATCCTTTAAAAGTCGCGCAATTGTCTTAAAGTAGCTTTTATAAAAATGATGCCCGACTGCCTCGATCATTTCAATGGAGACAAGTTTATTAAATTGACCTTTTAATTGACGGTAATCTTTCTTTAGCAAAGTAATTCTATGATCTAATTTTTCTTTTTTGATGAGATTCTTAACATGGTTGTATTGTTGGTTAGAGATTGTGGTTGTTGTCACTTTGCAGCCATAATTTTTGGCTGCATAAACAGCAAAGCCACCCCAACCAGTTCCAATCTCCACTACATGATCTTTTTTTGTTAATTTAAGCCGATCGCAGATCGTTTTAAGCTTTAGTATTGCTGCCTCATTGAGGGTCTTTGCTTGCTTAGAATAGACAGCTGATGAGTACATCATTAACGGGTCAAGAAAAAACGCAAAAAATGCATTGGATAAATCATAATGTCGGGCAATATTTTTCTTGCTTCCATATAAGGTATTTTTGTTTAACCAATGAATAAGCCTAAAGAAGGGCCTCAAGATAAAGTTGAAAATACCCTCCATGCCATCCATCACATTCGAATTTACAGACATCAATCTAATCACATCGGTTAGATTTTTAGATGTCCATGTGCCTTGAATATAAGATTCTGCCGAACCAATGGAGCCTCCAAATAATAATTCTGAGTAAAAAGCTATATTTTTAATTTTTATCTCGGCTGTAATCTGATCTTTTTTACCAAAGATATATTTCTTGTTTGGTTCGATTAAAATAAGTTGACCATGACGGAGTTTGGTTAAATGTCTATGAATAATTTTTTTAGATAGCTGATGGATTGATGTATTTAATATCATGGGTGCGGATAAAATGTTACACGCTTTATAAAGAGCATAAAGGCATTCCAGTAAATTAAAAAAATTGCTTTAAACGACATGGGAAGCGTTAGAAAAAGAATTTTATTCAACTCCCATGAATTCCAGGCTCTTTTTTTTAGCTTCAGGGTCGCGTTAAACATTAAATCATCCTTTTTAAAGTTATCCATGGATACATAAAGAAAATCTTTTGGCTCAGTAAAAATCCAATTGTATCTAATGTCCATGGGCATGAAAGGGGAGACATGAAATTGTTTGTTGAATTCAATCCCTTTAGAGTGAATCTTTTTATTTCGGCAATCATGGACGTAGGCATGTCGCTCGTTCCATGGTGTGTTTGTGATATGAGAGACAATCGCGGTAAGTTTATTTTTACTGTTATAGCAATAGTAAAAGCTAACAGGATTAAAACAAAAGCCAAACAAGCGAATCGTTGTTAAGAGAAATATTTTACCGCTTAATTTAATTGATAAATTTTTCTCAACAAGTTTCTTAATAGAATATTCAAGTGACTCATTATCTGGTCCATAGTAATCTTTTCGATAAAATGAAGCTAAATTAGGCCGATTTAAACTCCAGAAAAAAAGTTTTGAAAAAGCATTATTTATTTCTGATAAATCAATAAATAGGAGACTAACATCGTATTTGAACTGATGTTTTTTAGGCTTTATTCGGTGGTGGCTTAAGGTACCTTTGTAAATCGAATGCATATTAGCTTACTAAACTATTAAATAAATCTAGGGCCTCATAGGCGCTTTTAACACCATCCTCATGGAAGCCGTTATGCCAATAAGCGCCAACGTAAAATGAACGATTTTTTCCATTAATTAATTTTTTCTGAGCCTGTGCTTTTTGTGATTGAATTGAAAAGTAGGGATGACTGTAATTAAATTTTTTTAAGATTTTAGTTTGATTAATGAGATGGCCCGAATTTAGACTTACTAGCAACGGTGTTTTTAATGGAAGGCTTTGTAAGATATTCATGTTGTATGTAAGGTAAATAGGTTCATCAACATCGTTATCAATATTATAGTTCCAAGCCGCCCATGCTCTTTTTGATTTCGGTAATACGTTTTCATCTGTATGCAGAGTAATTTCATTTTGGGTAAAGGGTATTGAGCCTAAGATATTTTTTTCTATTTGAGTTGGATTAGCCATCAGTTTGAGAGCTTCATCGCTGTGGCATGCAAAAAAAACATAATCATAGGTTTCATTGCCGTGATTGCTCTTTACCTCCACCTTATCTTTTTTTCTATGAATAGCCTTAATTTGGCTATTTGTTCTAATTTTATCTTTAAATTTTTCGGTCAGCTTTGCAACATAATTTTTACTACCCCCCTTGATGGTAAGCCACTGAGGTCGTTCATTGATAGATAACATTCCATGATTCTCAAAGAATTGGATAAAAAAATGAGCTGGAAAATTCATAATGGCATTAATGTCTGATGACCATATCGCTGAACCCATCGGAAAAATATAGTTTTGTTGAAAATAGCCGGATAAACCTAATTGGTTCAGCAATTCATGCATGGTTATGTTTTCTGTTTGATTAAGTATTTTTTTGGCATGCTTGTTAAATTTAAAAATTTCATAAATCATCATAAGAAAACGAGGGTTGAGTAGATTTTTTCTTTGCGCAAACAAACCATTTAAATTAGTACCGTTGTATTCAAAATTATTTTTCTTTGAATGCACGCTAAAACTCATATGACTGTTAATGTAGTCAACATTCAAATCATCTAACAACCTTGTAAATAGTGGGTAGGTTTTTTTGTTAAATACAATAAAACCTGTATCAACACTCACGATCTTATTTTCAATGCTAACTTCGTGTGTGTGTGAGTGACCACCGATTCTGTCTTCTTTTTCAAATAAGGTTATTTCATGCTTATCGCAAAGTAGGTACGCGGTCGTATTTCCCGCAATTCCGGATCCAATGATTGCTACTTTCATAAATGATTAGGCTTTATTTGATTCACGAACTGTAGCAGATACAGTCCTGAGATCCCAAATAAGGCCAATATAAGACATGAGTTTGAGGATGTAGTATGTGATATCAATTTCCCACCAGTAGAATCCTTGACGTGCGGAGCCAGGGTAATGATGGTGATTGTTATGCCAACCTTCGCCAAAGGTAAGCAAAGCCAAGATAAAATTATTTTTACTTCCATCCTTGGTTTTGTAGCGTCTTTTACCCCAAAGGTGCGATGCAGAATTAATTAAGAAGGTTGAGTGATATAAAATGACGGTAGAGAGCACAAAACCCCAGCTAACAAGTTGCCAACCGCTGGTTGCAAGCTCTGGATAGAAGTTGCCTAATAGCTCACCCAAGATAAACAATCC
>Ga0255755_1002395_pt1 | contig 15415 bp, 14 predicted proteins | sample 011ome_18_FD_179955 | JGI IMG/M metagenome (GOLD analysis project Ga0255755, IMG submission 179955) | Coastal salt marsh microbial communities from the Groves Creek Marsh, Skidaway Island, Georgia - 011501BT metaG (version 2) | ecosystem: Environmental > Aquatic > Marine > Intertidal zone > Salt... | reverse complement strand
CTCTCTATTTTTAGGGTACTTACTTGCTGCTAAGAACAAGCCCTTCATGCTATCTCTAAGAAGATAATGATCCTCACACTTTAAACATGACAAATTAGGCAAAGAAATAGGTTCCATCATTAATGGCTTTGGCTCACCATTTCTTTGCAATGCCCTAGTTGCACCACAATTATCATTAAGACAACCGAAATATTTACCAAATCTTCCAGTTTTTAATTGCATCTCTGAGCCACATTTATGACATTCTAGTGTAGGACCATCGTATCCTTTTATCTTAAATTGTCCTTGTTCAACAAGGTATCCGTCACAATCAGGATTTTTACCACAAACATGAAGTTTTCTATTTTCGTCAATAAGGTAATTGTCCATACTGGTATCACACTTAGGACATCTTTTTTTGATTAATAGATTTTCAGCCTCTTCGGTATCATCTACACTGACTGCTTCATCACCAGAAATAAGATTTAAAGTTTCTTTACATTTATCATCGCCAGTATTTTGATATCCAGAGCAACCAAGAAAAACACCATTTGAAGAATTTCTTATAACCATATTAGTTTTGCCACATGGGCATATAATGTCTGTAGAAGTTGGCCTATTACCCTTCATTCCAGTATTTTCATCTGATGCTGAAGCTAAATCAGTTTTAAATGATGTATAAAAATCATCTAATACGTTTCTCCAATCAACTTCACCTTGCGCAACTCTATCCAAATTATTTTCTAAATTAGCAGTAAATTCATAATCCATGATGTCATCAAAACTCTCTAGCAATCTTTCAGTTACTATGTGTCCAATTTTTTTAACAAAAAATCTTCTGTTTTGAATTTCAACATAACCTCTCTCTTGAATTGTAGAAATAATATTTGCATAAGTTGAGGGTCTACCTATTCCTTTCTTTTCTAATTCTTTAACTAATGCTGCTTCAGAGAATCTTGCGGGTGGTTTAGTAAATTTTTGTTCTAAATTAACCCCATTTAATGTCAGAACTTCTCCTTCATTTAATGGGGGCAATATATCTTCATCATCTGATTTGGCAGGTTGAGATACTTTTGTATAACCATCAAAGACAACTTCTCTACCTTTAGCAGAAAAAATGTATTCATCAATAACTATTTTTGCTGAAGTAGATAAATATTCAGCATCAGGCATTTGACAAGCTATGTATTGCTGCCATATTAGTTGATAGAGTCTTTTTTCTTCTTCTGTTTGATTCAACAAATCATTAGGAGTTATATATGCATTAGTTGGTCTGATGGCCTCATGAGCTTCTTGAGCATTTTCTGTACTTGCATATATTCTAGGAGCATTAGTAAGATATTTATCACCAATTCTTTCATTAATGTAATTTCTTGCATCTTGGATTGATTCTTTGCTAAGACTTGGAGCGTCTGTTCTCATGTAAGTTATGTGTCCTGCCTCATATAACTTTTGTGCAACTCGCATAGTTCTTTTGACCGTAAAACTTAACTTAGTGCTGGCAGCCTGTTGAAGGGTTGATGTTATAAATGGAGGCCTTGGTTTAGCTTTAACAGGTTTTTTTATTATCTCATTGATAGATAACTCAGAATTATTAATTAAAGTTTCTATTCTTCTAGCTTCTTCCTCTTTTAGTAATGGATCTGACTTTTTTCTATTTAGCGAAAAAGGTATAGATAAATCACTTTTGCCTAAGCTCATTGAAACTTCCCAAAATTCTTCGGGAACAAATTCTTGAATTAATCTTTCTCTTTCATCTAAAACTCTTAATGCTACAGACTGCACCCTACCGGCTGATAGCCCTCTAGCAATTTTTTTCCATAGTAGGGGTGATAACTCAAATCCAATTACCTTATCAAGGAACCTTCGTGCCCTGTATGCTTTGACTAAATCTAAATCAATTTCTTTTGGATCAGCAAATGAATCAACAATTGCTGCTTTGGTAATTTGATTAAATCTAACTCTTGAATAATCATATTTTTCTGGCCCCAGCGCTTCTTTGAGATGCCATGCTATTGCCTCACCCTCTCTATCTAAGTCAGTAGCTAAATAAATATGATCAACTTGTTTTGCTGCCTTTCTAAGATTTTTTATTACTTTTTCTTTTTCTGGAATAATTTGCCAATCAGCAGTCCATCCATTATCAGGGTCAATACCCATCCTTCTGATTAGCCTATTTCTATCGTTGATTGCTTTTAATCTAATTTTTTCTTCAGGGCTTACATCCTTTGGAATAGATGCTCTCTTAGAGTAAGGTGATGATTTTTTTGGTAAATCTCTAATATGACCAACACTAGACTCAACAATATAATCTTTGCCTAAGTATTTAGATATTGTTTTAGCTTTAGCTGGAGATTCTACGATTACTAACGATTTTGCCATAATAAATAAATTGTTCCTTTTTTAGAAATACCATTAATTGGATTAGTTTGACAAGAGTTTTAGAAAACTTTTAATAAATTTAAAATTTTATCTAGCTCGCCTATTCCAGCTTTTTCTCTCCAAATAAAAGCTACAAATGAACTTGAAAACATTATTTCTAACACATGTGGTGAAAGAGAATTAAGCTTACTTTTTATCTCATCATACCCATCTGAGTACTTCAACTTGAGAGGAGAATACAAAATTAATTCGTCTTTGTCTCTAATAAAATGTGCTTCTTTTAAATTTGTTTCATTCTTAAAGCTATAAATCATTAAATTAACGTCTTTATTTTTAAATGAATTTTGACCAATATTTGAAGGTGAAATTTTAAATCCCATTTTTGATGCATTCATTCTTAATTCAGAAATTTCTCTTGAAGACTTCGATGGAAGTGCAAAACTAATAGTGCCAATTAGAAAAGATAGCACAACAAGAATAATTAAAAATTCCATCTAATTTTCAATTTAATATGTCTTTTATGATCTTAGGTCCATGAATAATAAAGCCTGTGTAGATCTGAACAAGCGAGGCACCTGACTCTATCTTTTTATTAAAATCTTCTTTAGTCATTACGCCGCCAGCACCAATAATTGGTATATCAGGATATTCATTTTTTACAGAAGTTAATAATTGTGTAGATTTTTCCATTAATGGGCTTCCTGATAAGCCGCCATCTAGATCTTTAAATTTTGTATTTTCTAACATGTCTTTATTAATAGTAGTATTTGATACTATCAAACCGGTTAATTTTGAAATAAGTACATGCTCAGCAATGCTTTTGATTGTTTCTGCAGACTCATCTGGTGATATTTTGATAAAAATTGGCCTTACAAAGTTCAATGCTATGGCACTTTGTTCAATAGCATCTATCAAATTTTTAATGTTTTCATCTGAGTGTAGATTTCTTAACCCAGGTGTATTTGGAGATGAAATATTAATAGTTATGTAGTCAGAGAATTCTGCCACCCTATTAAAACATGTTATGTAGTCATTAATTCTTTGCTGTCCTTCAGAGGTTTTATTTGCGCCAATATTTACCCCCACGATACCTTTATATTTTCTATTTTTTAAATTATTTACTAAATGATCTGCACCCTTGTTATTAAAGCCTAGTCTATTAATAACTGCGTTTTCTTTAAATACCCTAAATACTCTTGGTTTAGGATTCCCAGGTTGAGGAAGCGGTGTGACTGTTCCAACTTCTAGAAATCCAAAACCAAGATCCCCCAGGCAATCAATATAATCTCCATTTTTATCAAGACCTGCAGCTGTTCCCAACCTGTTCTTAAATGTGAGTCCTAAAAAATGGAAATCATTATCTTCAAGCTTTGGAAAAAAAATATGCAGCAGTTTGGTTTTATGTAAAAGTTTTAATGAATGCAAAGCAAGTAAATGCGATGTCTCTGGAGAAAATAACTTAAAAAATGATAAGAGTATCTTCAAGCTTTACCTATAATCTTATTAATTTCTTGTTTAATTTGTTCATCTTGAAGGCCTTTATAGAGAGTTGCTGCAACAAAACCTTTCTTACTACCACAATCAAATTTCGTTCCAATATATTTGCATCCAAAAACATCTTTATCATGAAGCATCAATTTAATTGCATCTGTTAATTGAATCTCATTAGACGAATCCTCTTCTACTTTTTTTAAATAATTAAAAATATCTGAATCTAAAATATATCTCCCAACTACTGCAAGATTTGAGGGCGCGTCAGAGATATCTGGTTTTTCAATAATATCTATAATTTTTAATTTACTATCTTCATTAACAGTTTTAATAACTCCATATTTTGATACATCAGATTTAGGCACTTCGTTAATACCAATAACACTAGAGCTGGTATTTATATGAATGTCGATTAATTGTTGTAAACAGCTGGTCTCTGAAAAAATTAAATCATCTGCTAATAAGATGGCAAACGCACTATCATTAATTAGATGTGATGCATGCGCAATTGCATCACCCAAACCTCTTTGAGATTTTTGTCTAACATAAGTAAACCTGATATTTTTGAATTTTTCTGGATTTATTAATGGTATAAAGTCATCCTTGCCACTATTAAAAAGCTTCTCTTCAAGTTCAAAATTAGAGTCAAAGTGATTTTCAATAGCAATTTTTGTATGACTAGTAACAAATATAATTTCTTCTATACCTGCACTTACAGCTTCTTCAACCGCATACTCAATCAGAGGTTTATCAATTATTGGCAGCATTTCTTTTGGAATTGCTTTTGTAGCAGGTAAAAATCTTGTTCCAAAACCTGCTACTGGAAGAACAGCTTTTTTAATACTCACCTTTTTATGCCTTTTTAAATATAGTTGATATCATAGCAAAAATTATACCTGAGATAAGTCCGCCAAGATGTGCGAAATTTGCAACATTTCCAAACCCAAAAAGATTAAGCACCCCTAGGAAGCCAAGAATTAACCAAACTAACATAAACATATATATTGCAGGCGGTAAATCATAGATATTTTTTTTATATTCAAACTCAATAATCATGCAATATCCAAGCAAGCCATAAATAACACCTGATAAACCTCCAAAAAGTAAAGATCCTCCAAAAAAGTGTTGAGCTAAATTAGATATTACTGATGAAAAAATTACTAAATTCAAAAATGTAAAATGACCATCATAAAGCTCTATTTTTGACCCTAGCACATATATCCATAGGCAATTAAAAACTAAATGTGTTAAAGAAAAGTGAATAAACATTGGTGAGGCTAGTCTCCACCATTCGTTATATAGGTAGTAAGTAGTTTCTAAAGAAAAAAAATTAGCGTAACCGTTCTGAAATGAACCTAAATTAATTTTAAGAAAAGTTAATGGCTCTATGATATTTACTGAGCTTCCGTAACTAGATATAAGGGCAACTAATATTGAAATCAATATTATTGGCATGTGGAAATTTTTAATATTCACTTATTACTTTTTTGAAATATCTAAGCTCCAACCAAGCTTTTCTCTACATGCCTCAAAAAAATTATTGTTAAGAGGATGGACTAAACGAAGCTTATGGTCCATTTTGGATATAACAATATTCTCATTATATGAAGCATTTTCGTCTTCTTGACCATCGGCGCAAATTTTTGCCTGATTCATAGGTCCGCTTATAAGATTGACTGTAACTCTATCATTTGAAGATATAACAAAAGGCCTGGCAGAAATACTTTGGGGAAGCATAGGCAAAATTGTCCATACATCTAATGAAGGATGAATAATTGGCCCGCCTGCAGATAAAGCGTATGCAGTTGAGCCCGTTGGTGTTGCTATTATTAAACCATCTGACCTTTGCTCGTAAACAACTTTATCATTTACTGACAATCTGTATCTCATTAATTGAGTGTAACCGCCAGAATGTATAACTATTTCGTTTAGACCATAAGCTGTTTTTTTGCCAAAGTCAGCTCTTACAAGATGTCTTTCTTCAATCTCGCAATTGCCATCAATGACATCTTTTATTATTGATTCAAAGTCCTTTGTTTTAACGTCGGTTAAAAATCCAACAGTTCCCATATTAATTCCAAGGATAGGGATACTATATTCAAAGTATTTTCTAGCTGATCTAAGGAGCGTTCCATCACCTCCAAAAACAATAAGCAAGTCAACTTTAGATACAAACTCATCATGCTTTAATGCAGCTAAAGAATTATTTTTATATTTTGATGTTTCATCTATAAAAACATTAGAGGTATGTTTTTTTAAAGATAAAATTAGCGCGTCAAGACTGCTAGAGTCTATACCCTCACCTGATTTTTCTCTTACGTAGATGCCAATATTTTTAAACATCTGCTAATTATACTATTTCAATTAGCCCAAGCGATAAGAATATAGATATCATTGATAAATTTTGAACATTTTAAATTTTTGCTCTCCATCAAGTTTGCTATAGAATGATTTACTATCGAATAATATATATATAATCAAATGCAAAATTTAGAAGAATTTAGAAAAGAAGTTAAAGAATGGCTTTATAAAAATTGCCCTCCATCTATGAGAAATGGTGCTGATCCATCCATACCAGTTGACGAAGTTTGGGGAGGTAGAAATGCAGTATATAAAAATCCTGAATCTAAAATATGGCTGGATAGAATGGGTGAAAAAGGATGGACTATGCCAACTGTGCCTAAAGAATATGGTGGTGGTGGCTTGAATGCTGAGCAAGTAACAATTCTTAATCAAGAAATGTTTGCTATTGGCGCCAAACAGCCTTTGCTAAGTTTTGGTATTTGGATGCTTGCTCCAGTATTACTAGAATATGGATCAGAAGAACAAAAAAAAGAACATCTCCCAAAAATTATCAAAGGTGAGATTAGGTGGTGCCAAGGTTATTCAGAACCTGGCTCAGGATCTGATTTAGCAAGCCTCTCAACAAAAGCTGAAGATAGCGGTAATCATTTTTTAGTTAATGGGCAAAAAGTATGGACCTCATATGCAGATAAAGCAGATTGGATATTTGCGTTAGTTAGGACTGGTCCTAAAGAGCCTAAACATGACGGTATTAGTTTTCTATTAATAGATATGGCAACAGCAGGTGTTAGTACAAAGCCAATTACTCTGATATCTGGAAAATCACCTTTTTGTGAAACATTTTTTGATGATGTTAAAGTACCAAAAGAAAATCTTATAGGTCAACTCAATGCTGGCTGGGCTATTGCTAAAGCGCTTCTTCAACATGAAAGAGCTTTTATCTCAAGCTTTGGTCTTGGGTCTGGTATGGGGAGTGGCAGAGATCTTGTTTCCATTGCAAAAAAATATATAGGTGAAGAAGATGGAAAAATAAGTAATGGTTTTTATCGATCTCAAATAGCTTCACACAAAATAAAAGAACATGCTTTTGGATTGACATTCAAAAGAGCTAGAGACGAGGGCGGAAAAGCTAGTGCAACTGCATCAATGTTTAAACTATATGGAACAGAACATAATAAAAAACGTCATGAGCTTATGATTGCAGCTACTGGTATAAATGGAGTTTCCTGGGATGGTGATGAATTTGATAAAGAAGAAAAAAATCTTACCAGAGCATGGTTAAGAACAAAAGGAAATTCAATTGAGGGTGGTACTTCTGAAGTCCAGCTAAATGTTATATCTAAAAGAGTATTGGGCCTTCCAAGCTAAGTTTTAATAGGAATTTAATATGAAATTAATACTAACGGAAGAGCAAGAATTTCTTAGAGATACAGCTAAAGATTTTGCACAAGAAAGAACTCCAATAGCACATTTTAGATCGCTCAGAGATAACAATGATCAAAATCTATGGGATAAAGACATTTGGCAAGAAATGGTTAATTTAGGGTGGTCTGGAATACTAATACCCGAAGAATTTGGTGGTTCTTACTTTGGCGTGGCAGGTATAAGCGTAATTTTACAAGAATGTGGTAAAACACTTACGCCCTCACCCCTATTTTCTACAGGTGTTCTAGGTGCATATGCCATTTCAAATTTTGGAACACAGGAACAAAAAGAACAATACCTTCCAAAAATAGTAAATGGGGAAATTACAACAGCTCTTGCTGTAGATGAGTCTAGTCATCATGATCCATCAAAAACATCTCTTACAGCAGAAAAAAAAGATGATAAATATATTTTAAATGGTAAAAAAACTTTTGTTATAGACGGCGCTAGTGCTGATGTATTAATAGTGCTTACAAGAACATCAGGTAATTCTGGTGAATTAGCCGGATTAACACTATTTATTATTGATTCAAATGCTGATGGTATTGATAAGACTAAACTTGATATGGCTGATTCACGAAATTATGCAAATATTAATTTTAATGATGTTAAATGTTCTAACAAAGATATTTTAGGAGCACTAGAATCTGGTGGTGAAACAGTTGAAAGTATTCTTGATATTGGAAGAATAACTATTTCAGCCGAAATGTTAGGTAATGCTGAGTCTGCCTTTGAAACAACGATTGAATATCTTAAACAAAGAAAACAATTTGGTGTATTAATTGGCACGTTTCAGGCACTCCAACACAGAGCAGCTGCAATGTTTTGTGAAATTGAACTTACCAAGTCTGCAGTTATGGCAGCTGTCCAAGGTGCTGACGAACGATCTAATGAACTCCAAAGGTTATCTAGTCTTGCTAAAACAATAGCCGGAGAGACTCTTCATCTAGTATCTAATGAAGCAATTCAAATGCATGGTGGTGTTGGTGTTACAGATGAATATGACCTTGGCTTTTTTATAAAAAGATCAAGAGTTGCTGAACAAATTTTTGGGAGTTCTACATATCATACTGAAAGATATGCTAATCTAAGCGGGTTTTAGATTTAAAAAAATATATATGTATCACATAAAGTCCACCTTTATAGGATTTTTTACATTTATTTTAATTGTTGCTGAGCTAACAATTGGTTTTGGTACATTGGCCATTATTAATATCCCAAGAGCAATATTCCCATTTAAATCTTTTAAAATTAAATTAAGTAAAATCTCAAATACTATTGGGGACATAACTGTATATGGCCTAAAAATTATTATGAAAATAATGCATAAAGATTCTATGCAAGTTTTTGATGATAATGAGTTTGATAAAAATAATTGGTATATGGCTGTATCCAATCATCAATCGTGGGCGGATATATTTATTGTTTTAGTTGCTGCACATAATAGAATACCGCTCCTAAAATTCTTTATGAAAAAAGAATTGGCTTGGATACCATTTATCTTTTTAGCTAATAAAACCTTAAACATGCCTTTTGTTAATAGACATTCAAAAGAGCAAATCGAAAAAAATCCTAATTTAAGATTTAAAGATTATGAAAATACTGTTAAAGCATGCCAAAGATTTTTAAGATCACCCTCAACAATTTTTAGTTACGCAGAGGGAACTAGAAATAATGCTACAAAACATAAATTACAAAATTCACCATATAAAAATTTATTAAAACCAAGAATTGGCGGTATTGCTACTGCCCTTTCAGCTATGCCAAACATAAATGTTCTCGTTGACTACTCAGTTGTTTATAAGTCAAAAAAAAGAGGAGCTTGGGCATTCTTGGCTGGCGATATGCGCGATGTAAAGGTATTGGTAAAAAAATATGAAATACCTGAGAACCTTCGGAATAAAAATTACTCTACTGATGACCAATATAGAAAAGATTTTAAGGAATGGATTGAAGAAATTTGGAAAGAGAAAGATTTAGAGATTGAAAAATTAAAATTCTAGTTTATTTTTACTAACAACCCATCCATTGGTATCAACATAAATCCAATTTCCGCTACTTATTTCAACGGAACCAATTTTAAAACTTGTATCCTTAGTTCCAACTCCAACTGTTTTATCAGTCTTCATTGGGAAAGCATTTTTTGCACAGACACCGATTGAAATATTTTTGATTACTTCTATATCTCTAATATAGCCATTCACAAAAATACCTTTCCAATTATTTTCATAAGCTTTTTGAGCAATTTGATCGCCAACCATTGAACATAATTTATCGCCAGAATGGTTTATAACTAGAACTTTTCCCTCACCATTCTCTTGGACTAATTCTTTAACAACACTATTGCTATGAGGACAATCGACTGCTCTGATTTCTCCAAAAAATTTTTCTATACCACCGTAAGAAGTAAGAAAAATATCACCTATCGCTATCTTATCGCTATGTGCGTCACATATATCTGGTACTGTGAAATCAGAACTACTCATTTAATATTATTATAAATTTTGTAAATCATTTCTTGCAATAAACTCAAGCACTGTTGCATTAATGCAATATCTTGGCATGCCATTAGGGCCATCATCAAAAACATGACCTAAATGTATATCACTGGACAATGATTTTACTTCGGTCCTTTTCATCCCATACGAATTGTCTGGAATTTCATAGGTTGAGTTTGGAATTGGTGCTGTAAATGACAACCAGCCGGTAGGAGAAATAAATCTATCTCTCGTATCAAACAATGGCGCTCCGCTTAATTTATCAATAAAAATACCGTCAGGAGTATTTTTAAAGATTTGATATTCTTTACAAAATCTTGCATCTGTACCTTTGTTAAAGGCAACATCATATGCCTCCGAGTCACCTAACTTAAATTTTCCTAGTGCTTTGTAAAATAATTTGGAATTCATATAGCCTTGATAAGAAAATAATTCTTTACCGTCTTTTAAAAAAACAATTGTTGGCGTTGCCCAAGTAGGCGTTTTAATGTTTAGATTATTTAATTGGCTTGCTGTTCTAAAAATCATAGGAATGCTTCCTTGATATTCGTCTACAACATCAATTTTAAATTTCTCACAATATGGACAATAATTTTGAGAGTCTATCACAAGAATAAACTTGCCTTTGAGTAATGAAGAGTTATCTATTGTCTCTACATTGGTTTTATCAAAAACTACTCCGGTTGAGTGATCTGGACAATAACCATTAGGATTTTTTCTTATGTAATCCTGATGATATTCTTCTGCAACATAAAATTTCTTAAGAGGTTTTATTTTCGTCTGTATTTCTCCATACCCTTTTTCTAATAATAGCTTTTGAAATTCATTTGTAGTTTCATCAATAACTTTCTTTTGAGATTGTTTGGTATATAAAATTATTGATCTATATTGAGTACCAACATCATTTCCCTGTCGATTAAATTGAGTTGGATCATGAGATTCATAAAAATGTTCAAGCAATGATCTCAAACTTATAACTTCTTTATTAAAAGTAACTTCAACAACTTCTGCAAAATTATTTTCATTGAACTTATTTTTAAGTTTTGTTATTTCTCTATATGTAGGTCTAATTCCGCTACCGTCTGAATAACCAGATATAGCATCCTTAACTCCTTTTAGTGATTCGTAACCTTTTTCTGCACCCCAAAAACAACCAGAGCCTAAAACAATAGATTCTAAATGAGATGTACTGATCTCTTCTGAGTCTAGGCTCAAACAAATCGTATTTAATAATAAAAATATAAAACAATTTCTCATATGTCCTAACATTATATATGGATAAAAATGTGATAGATTTTTATACTTGTATAATTTAAGACTAGTGTGCATCATATTCTGATAATAATTCATTAAAACAGCAAAAATATATAATTTATAAGCTTGTGATTAAAAATAAACTTATTTGGTCTTTCATTTGCCTTGCTTTGATTGGGTGCGGTAATGAAAATTATGAGCCTCAAAAATATATATCTACCAATCTAACAGAAGAAAAAGTTAACCTTAGCAAAGAAGTTTTTAGCAAACTTAAAAAAGAACACTACATCAAAAACTTTGTAAAAGAAGACTTTAATAATAAATATGTAGATGCGTTAATAAATAGACTTGATGAAAACAAGTTATATTTTGTTTCATCAGAGATAAAAAAATTTCAAGAAGAATCAAATCAATACTCAGAAAAATACTTTGATATAGATTTAGCATACTTGATCATTAATTTATATTTTGAAAGGCTTTTGATCTTTTCTGAATATCAAATAAAACTAATTGAGGAAGATTCATTTGATTTTACTAAGGAAGAATACATTGACATCTATTATGAAGATAATCAGTGGCCTGAATCAGAGTACAATCAAAAAAAAATATGGAGAAATGAAACTAAAAATGATTTGCTAGTGGCTTTAATGTCAGAGACTCTTTCTGATGATCCAAAAAAAGTTTTACTTAAGAGGTATAAAAATAAAATTAGAAGAATACAACAACAAAAAGAAGACGATATTTTCTCTATAGCCATAAACACTTTAACTAATCAATTTGATCCTCATTCAGCATATTTATCTCCAAGATCTGCAGAAGATTTTGATATGAACATGAGTCTAAAGCTAGAGGGAATTGGTGCCTTATTAGGTGCTGATGATGACTATACAAAAATTGTTAGCTTAGTTCCTGGTGGTCCTGCTGAAAAATCAGGAGAAATATTACCAGAAGATAAAATAACACGAATACGCCAAATAGATTCTGAAGAAAAAGAATACGTTGATGTTGTGGGTTGGAGAATAGACGAAGTTGTAGACTTAATAAGAGGTAAATCAGGCACGCAAGTTGAAATAGAGTTCATATCCTCTGATTCTGCCGATAATACAAGAAAATTAGTCACTTTGACTAGAGAGGAAATAAAACTTGAAGATAGGGCTGCCAAATCAAAAATTATAGAAACAAAGGAAGGAAATAAAATTGGAATAATAGATTTGCCTTCCTTTTATATTGACTTTAATGCATACCAAAATAGGGATTCAGATTACAGAAGTAGTAGCAGTGATGTGGAGGATATTCTTTTAGATTTTAATGATAAAGATGTTGATGCTGTTATTTTAGATCTTAGAAATAATGGTGGTGGTGCATTAATTGAAGCTAATAAAATAGTTGGTTTGTTTGTGTCTTCTGGTCCAACTGTTCAAGTTAAACACAAGACTGGCTATATTCAACCTTATGGTGCGAGTAAAGCTAAACAAGCTTGGCAAAAACCTATGGCAGTTTTGGTAAATCGTTATTCTGCGTCAGCTTCCGAAATTGTTGCTGGAGCTATACAAGACTATAAAAGAGGCATTGTTCTTGGACAAAGAACCTTTGGCAAAGGAACTGTACAAAGTTTAGATAGTATCTCAAAAGGTCAAGTTAAAATTACAGAATCGAAATATTACCGCGTTGATGGTTCTAGTACACAAAATAAAGGAGTTATGCCTGACATAGAGCTTCTTTCTACTTGGGATATTGAATCCGTAGGTGAAAGCTCTTACCCTACTGCATTGGAATGGGATACTGTTAGACCTTACAGACATAAAAAGTTTGACTTTGATGCTGATAAAATTATAAAGATAAAAAATTTGTATTCTCAAAGATTGAGTACAAGCCCAAATCTAGAATATCTTGGTGCTGTAAGAGATAGATATTTCATAAATAAAGATAAAAAACTACTTAGTCTAAATTTAGATATTAGAAGATCTGAGATGGAAGCAAGAAAAGAGTGGTTGCTTCAAATAGAGAATAAAAGAAGAGAAGGTCTTGGTCTTAAAACATTTGTAAACTATGAAGATTTAAGCGCAAACAACAAAATAGATGAAAATATAAATAATGATATTGATTTTAAAAAAGACTATTTATTAATAGAGTCAGCTAATATCGTAAATGATTACCTTAATTTAAATAAAAAAATACTTGTTTCTAAAGTAGAATAAATTATGAGAATAATATCTTTTAACATTAATAGCATCAGAGCTCGTCCGCATCAACTGATTCATTTAAGAGATACCCTCAACCCAGATGTCATTGGGCTTCAAGAAACTAAAGTGAATGATCCTGACTTTCCTTTAGATGTTATTGAAGAAATTGGTTATCATCCTGAGTACTGGGGTCAAAAAGGACACTATGGTGTAGCAATTCTTAGTAAAGAAAAGCCTATCAAAACAGTTAAAGGCTTTAAAAATGATAAACCTGAAGATCAAAAAAGATTTATAGAGTGTACGTTTGCGACAAAAGATTCTGAAATAACCATCATGAATGGTTATTTTCCTCAAGGAGAAAATATCAATCACGAGACAAAATTTCCAAAGAAAATTAAGTACTATGATGACCTAAAAAAACATATCAAGGATCTGCAAAAAACAAAAGAGAATTTAGTTGTTATGGGTGACTTTAATGTGGCTCCTGAAGATACTGACATTGGAATTGGCCCTGAAAATGTTAAGAGATGGCTGCGTGATGGTAAGACATCTTTTCAACCACAAGAACGAGAAATGTGGAACAGCATAAAAAATTTAGGGTTTATGGATTCATGGAGAATTCAAAATCCTAATGAATCAACTATTTATTCATGGTTTGACTACAGATCTAGAATGTTTGATGACAATCCAAAAAGAGGGCTTAGGATTGATCACATAATGGTTTCAAATAACTTAACTGATTCAATATCTGGAACCGGGATTGACTATGATGCTAGAGCTATGGAGAAACCTTCTGATCACTGTCCTGTTTGGGTGGATTTAGATATTTAGTACATTTAAATTATGGATCAAGTTGAAATAAGATCCCCTAAATCTAAAGAAGAATGGAAAAAATATGATGATTTCAGGTGGAAAGTTTTAAGAAAACCACTAAAAATGTCGCATATACCATTAAAAGATAATCTTGAGGATAGAAGCTACCATTATATGGCAATTAATATATCTAATGATATTTTAGCTTGCGGAAGAGTCCACATGAATAGTAAGAAAGAAGCTCAAATAAGATATATGGGTGTATCTTTTAATGTTAGAAGAATGGGTATTGGAACTTCAATAGTTGAAAAATTAGAGGAAAAAGCTAGATCGCTAGGGGCAACATACGTTGCACTAAATGCAAGAAATGTTGCCTTGGATTTCTATAAATCTTTAGGCTATATTGAAATAGAACCATATGAATCTGATATCAAAATACCACACACAAGAATGGAAAAAATACTGACCTAACTATCTTCTAGTTTTAAAAAAATCTTTCAACAGCTTTGAACTCTCATCCATCAACAAACCGTGTTTATAAGAAATTTTGTGATTAAACTTAATTCTTTCATAGATATTATCAATTGAAATAATGCTTCCAGTCTTGGGTTCAGGTGCTGCAAAAATGATCTCGTCAATTCTTGCATCAATTATTGCTTTTGCACACATGTGACATGGCTCCAGAGTTACATACATTTTTGTATTATTGAGCCTGTAATTATTTATATTTTTTGACGCATTGATAATTGCATTGATTTCAGCATGAGATGCTACATTATTATTTTTTATGACCTGATTACGGCCAGATCCAATGACTTCATTATCTTTAACTATTATGGCTCCAACAGGAACTTCATTATGATCAAATGAGATTTGAGCCTCATTTAATGCCATTCTCATATATGACCTGTCTTGGTCAGAAAACATTTTAGTAAAGCTCTATTTGAGCTAAATCAAGTTCAGCTTGAAAATCTTTTCCATATGCAGCAAAAGCAATTGTTCTTATTTTAGAAATATTCATCTTCTTCGGCATGTAAAAATTGGACTTATTAAACTCATTAAATGGTATTTCAATAGTAGACCATT
>Ga0255755_1002331_pt1 | contig 15744 bp, 15 predicted proteins | sample 011ome_18_FD_179955 | JGI IMG/M metagenome (GOLD analysis project Ga0255755, IMG submission 179955) | Coastal salt marsh microbial communities from the Groves Creek Marsh, Skidaway Island, Georgia - 011501BT metaG (version 2) | ecosystem: Environmental > Aquatic > Marine > Intertidal zone > Salt... | reverse complement strand
AAATATTTTAAATTATTCATTAGGTCTAATATAAAATTGCTTTTATCATAAGTCACTTATTTTCATTGATATAAGTATATTTTCTTGATTTGTAACTTTTCAAGTTACTTAAAGATCTTTTTCAATATCTTCATGTGCTTTATAGATATGATCAACAATATTTGAATTAGATTTATAGGACGGAAGCAATCTCTTCAATGTTCTTTTAACCTCTAAAACATTATTATCACTTAATAATGAATATAAATTATCTAAATCTAATTTAAGTTTATCAAATGGTATAAAGGAGTCCTGTGCTTTTTGAATTTTTTCATGATGCGTTTTTTGAGGGTTATTACCAATTAATAATTCTTCATACAATTTTTCACCAGGTCTAAGTCCAGTTATTTTAACCTCCATATCACCATTTTGATTTTTATCGTCTTTAATACTAAAACCAGACAGTTTGATCATTTTATGAATTAAATCTATGATTTTTACACTTTCACCCATATCAAGGACAAAAACTTCAGAGTGTTTTCCCATAGCGCCTGCTTGAATAACTAATTGAGCCGCTTCTGTAACAGTCATAAAATATCTTGTGACATCTTTATGAGTTAAAGTAACAGGCCCTCCTTCTTTAATTTGTTTTTTAAATTTTGGAATAACAGATCCAGAAGACTCTAAAACGTTACCAAAACGAACAATTGAAAAGTTAGTATTAATATCTTTAGTGTGATTATAAATGCCTTGCATGCAAAGTTCAGAAAGTCTTTTGGAGGCTCCCATAATATTTGTTGGTCTTACTGCTTTATCACTTGATATAAGTACAAGGCTTGAAACTTTTTTGTTAACTGCTGCTTTAGCAATAGCTAAAGTACTAAAAACATTATTTCTAACTCCCTCACAAATATTCTCTTCGACTAATGGTACATGTTTGTAAGCTGCAGCATGATAAACTGTATCGACTTTAAAGATTTCAAAAATTGTCTCTAATTTTTTTTGCTCTTTAGCATCAACTAACAGTGAAATAATTTTTAAATTTTTATTAAAACTTAGTAATTCTTCATAAATTTTATAAAGAGCAAATTCGTTTAATTCTAAAAGTAATAAATTTTTTGGTTTTAATCTTATAATTTGTCTACATAATTCAGAGCCAATAGAACCTCCAGCACCTGTTACTAGCACTGTTTTTGAATTAATATTTTTATTTAATAGTTTAATATCTGGTTTAACTTCTTCACGATTTAATAAATCATCAACATTTAAATCTTTAATATCAGATATAGTTATTTTGCCATCTACAATCTCGGATATACTTGGAAGTGTTTTAACACTTAATTTATATTGATTTAAATTTTCAATAATTTGATTTCTTCTAGCTCTACTTATTGATGGAAGGGCAAGAAAAACTAAACTTATATCCTTTGTTTTCACTAAATTTTCTAATTTTATTGTCGAATAAATAGTTTTGCCTAATAAAAATTGTCTTTGTAGCTGCTCATTGTCATCTAGAAATCCAACCACTTTAAATTCAGGATTATTTTCTAAAGCTTCAACCAATTGTCTTCCTGACTCTCCCGCCCCATAAACAAGCACATTTTTTTTGTTTAAAGTTTTTTTAGAACTATAATTATGATTTAATATATATTTTATTATTAATCTTGAGCTAATAATTCCAAAAAACAATATCATTGGTTGAATAATACCAACAGATCTTGGAACTCCTTCAATACTATAAACTCCTATTATTAAAAAATAAAGTAATCCATAAGTAAATGTTGAAGCTAGAATATTAAAAATAATCGATAATCCTGTATAACGAAATATGGTTCGGTATAATCCAAATAACCAAAATGTTGGTATCGCAATAAATATAGATATTAAAGCTGGATAAATATTAAAATCTTTGAATAAAATTAATTCCTCTAATCGTAACGTAAAAGCAAGCCAAGTACATAAAACACATAGACCTATATCTGTGATAATAGCAATTGACCTTTTTGAATAACGATGAAGTGACAAAATGCTATTTGGGAGTTCTTTAATATCTATCATCTGAATATTTAATTGAAATTTAACTTTAAATCTAACACTTTATATAAACATTATAATACGTATTTGAAAATATCTTAATATTTATTAAACTTTGCTTTAAATTTTAACTTTTATAAATTGAATCGTCTAAAATATTTTTAAACACCTTAGAGCCAATTCCGCATTTTACATTATTTCCAATGTTTATTCCCGGATAAACTGAAGTGCCTGTTCCTAAGTGAGTAAATTTTCCAATTCTTACACTGCCAGAAAGAGAACAATTAGGAGAGACATGAGCAAAATCTTCAATCAAACAATCATGGTCAACAGAGGCAGAAGTATTAATAATTACTCCTTCTTTTACTATACTTCCGGCATTAACTACTGCATTGGCCATAACACAGGTACCCATTTCTATAGAACTAAATTTACTAATAGTTGATTTAGGATGTACTAAACTGACAATATTCATTTTATTCTTTCTAAGCCACTCTATTTTTTTACTTCTAATTTGATTATTGCCTATCGCAACAAAAAAAGCATCGTAATCATCTAGGTGCCTTTCTAAATATTCAAGAGTATCAATAATACTAAAAGGAAATTCTTTAATTTTTTTAGCTCTATCATCAAAAAAATCAATCAATTTATATTCATTCAACAAAGCAATTTCTCCAACAACTTTACCGTGACCTCCTGCTCCTATTATTGCAATTCTATTATTCATAAAATTTTTTAAAATCATTATATTGTTTTTTTTTATATAATATTAATTTTACTGTTTTAAAAATTATCTGCATATCTAAAAAAAAACTAACATTTTTTGCATAATAAACATCAAATTTTATACTTTTGTTCCATGATTTTATGCCTGATGGCTCAGGGTTTACTTGAGCCAAACCCGTAATACCAGGTTTAACTTTGTGCCTTTTTTTTTCATAGTTAGAATATTTATTTAAATATTCTAATAACAGTGGTCTTGGACCAACAAAACTCATGTTATTTTTTATTATGTTAAATAATTGAGGTAATTCATCTAAGCCTGTTTTTCTTAAAAAATTTCCCATCTTACTTTGTCTTTTCTTTTCAGAAACATTTTTAGAGACATCATATAAAGTTTTAAATTTATATAATGTAAAAATTTTATTATTCAAACCTGGTCTTTTTTGTCTAAAAATTGGAAATCCAATAGTAAACCATACTAAAAAAAATAATAAAATCATGACAGGAAATAAAATTAAGATTAAACTTAAGCTACAGATTATATCAAAGAGTCTCTTAAAATATTTTTGATACATAAATTTAACGATATTTATTTAATATTTTTTTAATAGATTTAATCTCCAGTTTTATTTTTGTTGAAGGTATATTTGGATTAATTGAAAACGTTAAGCTTATTTGGCCAAGTAATTTTGCATTTAATAATCTTTTTTGTGGATAAAATTTTAATTTCTTAAATATTTTTTCTCTATAAATTTCTGGACATGATCCAACACCACAATTAATTTTTTTTCTATTTAATTCTTCTATTAATTTGATTTGGTTAATTTTTTTTTTATTGATGAATAAGTTGAGACGATAAAAAGCATGTCTACATTTTTCACTTTTTACTTTAGAAAAAGTCTTATAATTAAAATCTGGTTTTTTTAAAAGGTTGTATTTTTCATAATAATCTTTCAAGCCATTTATATATAAATTAGCTATAGTATTTCTCTTTTTAATTTGACTATCCAATGTTTTTAATTGATCTCTTCCCAAAAGAGCTTGCATTTCAGTCATTCGATAGTTTGATCCAAGATCATCATGTAGCCATTTAAAACCTGTTTTGTGCTTTTTAAAAAAAGAATTATGGTAATTTTTACCATGATCTTTTAATGACCAACATTTAAGGAAGAGGTTCTTATTATTAGTTGAAATTAAACCACCCTCACCACCAGTTGATATGATCTTATCTTGGCAGAAAGACCAGGTTGACATATCGCCAAATGTACCTACCTTCTTACCTTTATAAATTGCACCATGAGCTTGAGAGCAATCTTCAATTAAAAAAATTTTGTTTTTTTTGACAAACTTCATAATTGGATCTAAATCACATGATAAACCATTCAAATGCACTACAATTATTGCTTTGACTTTTTTATTGTAAACTTTTTTAATTCCTTCAATGCTTAAATTGCCATTGTTATCTACGTCTGCAAAAATAGGTTTTAATCCTAGATTTAATGTGCAACTTGCTGATATAATAAATGATCGTGGTGACACAATTATCTCATCTTGCTTTTTTAATTTTAAAGCTTTCAAAGCTATTTCTAATGCAACACTTCCATTGCTAAGGGCCAAGGAATACTTGTTTCCTAAATATTTTGAAAACTCTTGTTCAAATTTTTTACACTCACTTCCAGTCCAGTAATTTACTTTGCCACTTTTTAGTAGTGGTCCAATTTTTTGAATTGATTTACTAGAGTAAAAAGGCATATTTTATTTTTTTCTTATATACTATTATAAATTATTAACTAATTCTCGAATTAATAAATTCCAGTAATTTTAGACTAATTAAATTTTCTTCAAAACTTTTCTCAACTCTTTTTCTGGCACTTTTTCCATATTTTTTAAGTAATCTTTTATTTTTAATAGCAAATAACATCTTTCTTTGAATATCTTTTACATTTCCAGCTTTATGAAAAAATCCTGTTCGATCTTTTATTATTGCATCATTAATTCCATAAATATTTGATCCTAGTGTTGGTATATCACAAGATCCTGCTTCAATAATTACTGATCCAAAACCCTCTCTATAACTCGGTAAACAGAAAATATCAGCTGCAGAAAACCATTTTTCAGGGATTAATGTTTCGCCCGCATAGATAATTTTTTTCTTACCTTTAATCAAATTTTTAATATTACTATCCTCAATGGGTCCAACTAAAATAAGAAATACTTCATTAAATTCTTGAATTTTTCCAAAAGCTTCGACAAGGTCTAATATTCCTTTATCTTTATTTATTCTTCCTAAATATAAAAATATAAAATCATTTTTAGAAATCTTGAACTTTCTTCTAATTGAATTTCTACTTCTATTGTTAAATTTAAATTTCTGAATATTAACACCTCCAACTGAACCATTTAGTAATACTGATGATTTTTTTTTCGAAATAATATTATTTACTATTAAAAATTTTCTTTGTGAGTGACTATCTACGAGAACATGCTTTGAAAAATTGAAAATTATTTTATCAACGATTTTATAAAATTCACGAACTAAGCCTTTTTTAGTAATCCAAACTTGTCCCGTAAACCAATGAATACGATGGGGCACCCTTGATATAAATGATGATATAGCATTTAAAAATCCTGCTTTTGGACTTATAGAAATAGTCAAAAATGGTTTATTTTTTATTATTAAATATGTCAAAAGCAAAAAAGTTTTTAGATCAATTATTAAGTTTGGTTTCCTATAAAAATTTAAATTAATTAATGACACATTCTTTGGAACCTTTTTTTTTAAAGACATTGCATCGTTACATAAAATTAAAAGATTATAATAACTGCTTAATTTTTTTATATGGCCCAACATAAAAGAATTAATCGTAGATGCCGTAGTTGATACAAAAGCTATTGTTCGTATTTGTCTCATATATTAATTATATAATTTATCTTTTAAAGAATATTTTGTTTTAAAATTTAATTCTTTTTTTAACTTTCTATTATCATAATTTATTTCAGATGAGATTGTAAAAATAAAATTACTAATTTTTTTGGGTAAGAAAAAATAATTAGTAATTAATTTTAAAAATTTTAATGAAATAGGAATTATAAAAAGTTTTATATTCTTACTTTTTGCATAAATTTTATGTAATTGAAATTGATTATTGTCATCTGAAACGATATAAATTTTATTTTTTGAAATCTTTAGGTTAGAAATACAATACAAAACTGCTAATGCTACATCTTTTGCATGAATGAAATGATAATTTGTATTATTTGAACATTTTAACCAAATACCTTTATTTAATAAATAACTAATTAAGCTAAAAGCATTAGAATATGTAGTATTACTAAAAACATTAGCAATTCTTAAAATAGTATAAGAGAAATTGTTATTATTTATTTTTAAACTTTTCTGAATAAAATTGTCAGCTTCTAATTTGCTTTGTGAATAAACATCACTCGCTTTTGTTCTAGAATTTTCAATTATATTCTTAATTTTACCTAAACTTTTATTTTCGACATCATATACGCTCACACTACCTAGATGAATTAGACGAGCTGCTATTTTATTTTTTTGTATATAGTCAATTAGTTTTTGAACAAATTCTAAATTGATTTCTCTAAGATTTTTTAGATTGTTGTAATTTTTGCCAACACAATTAATTATAATATTTTTTTTTCCAAAAAAAAATAAATGTGACTTTGAAAAATCACGAAAATTCCATTTAACATATCTTATTCTTTTATTTATAAAAGGTTTGTCTTTAATTTTTCTGCCAACACAAACCACTTTAAAATCATGGGTATTTTTAAGTTTTTGAGCCAAATTATTTAAAATATGAGTACCTATGAAACCATTATAACCCAACAAAATAATATTCATTTATTTTTTAAAGTTCTTATTATTTTTCAAATTTATACATACCAAGTCATTAACTAAATTCTCTTATAAATATCTAAATATTCCTCTGCCATTTTTGAAAAAGTAAATTTTTTAACTTGATTTTCAGCAATTTCTGCAATTCTTATACTACCAACTAATTTAATACTATTGATTGATTTATGAATCCCTTTTGCCCATTCCTCAGTTGAATTAATTTTATTTATTAATGTTACTGAATGACTTGTGCCACCTAAAACTTCTTTTAAACCTGCAATATTTGATGCAACAATAGGTAGTCCTGTAGACATTCCTTCAGCTGCAACTAAACCAAAACCTTCATATAAAGAAGGTATAAGCTGAATATCAGATTTATAGTAATATTTTTCCACATTATCTGTCCATCCTATTAGTTTTATTTTATTTTGTAATTTTAAATTTTTTATCATTTTTTTAAGTTTATATTTCTCAACCCCTTCTCCAATAATTGTATAACTCTCAATGTCATTTCTTATTTTAGAAACTGCAGCTATTGTTGTTGAAAAGTTTTTTTTATTAATTAGACGACCAACTGAAATTAACCTTGGCAAACGGTATTTTAAAGATTCTCTTTTAGATATTGAATAAATTCTTGATCCATTATAGATTACTTTTAAACGTTTTTTAACTTTTGAGTTTACCCATTTTGATAATTTTTTATAAACTCCATTACTTATACATATTATATATGAATAACGTGAATAAAATATTTGATCAATTAAATAAAAAAAGGGTATTTTTCTTCTTTTATTAGTTGTGTCATGTTCAGTAAAAAATAATTTATAATTTTTTAAACCTATCAATGCTATCGCAGTAAAAAAAAATGGCCATGTTAAATGTACATGAATTATCAATTCATTATTTTTTAATTTAATTAAATTTTTTAAAATTTTACGAATATAAAAAATGCTTAATGGATTTCTGGGGTTAAGATCTAAAAAGAAATGATTTTTTTTAATATGTTTTGGTTTTCCAGTAAAATAAATAACATGAGATCGTAAATTTTTCTCTAAAAAAATCCTATCTAATTCCTCAACAATAATTTCTGCCCCACCTCCTTTAAGTGAAGAAATAATATTAACAATTGTTTTGTGTCTTTTAGATGCTAGTTTATTTAATAATGTTTGATATTTTGAATTAGAAGAAGTTTCCATTTTAATAGACTTCAATCCAAAGATATAAAATATTGTAGAAACTAATAGTCCAAATAAAATTAAAGGAAAATAGTAAAGTGATTTTTGATTATATATTTGCTTTATTCGAGACAAGAATAGCAAGTAAACTTGCTTTAATTTATAACTAATATTGATATTTGCGGGTAATCGATAAAAAACTAAACAATCTTTTAAAAGACTATATTTGCTATAAAGACGAGCTCTAAATATTAAATCTGAGTCCTCACTTTTGTCCATCTCAGGATTATACTTAAATTTTTTATAAAAATTAGCCCTGGCCATCCATGTTGGATGAGGCATTTCTGAGGCACGTAGGTAGAAATTAAAAATATTTGATTTATGCTGTTTTAATAAAGATGATCCTAAAACAGTATTTTCATAAAAATAAATAACATTACATGCAACTAAATCAACATCAGGATTTTTTATTAAGTATTTAAACTGAACATCGAGTCTATTTGGAGCTGAAATATCATCACCATCTATTATCGCGATAAAATCACCTTTAGCTATTTTGATAGCTTTATTTCTAGATCGTGATCTTCCGATATTAGTTTTATTTTCAAGATAAATTAAACGTCTGTCATCAAATGACTTGATTACTTCCTTGGTTTTATCTGTGGAACAATCATTAATAATAATAAGTTCTAAATCTGTATAACTTTGATTAAGAATAGAATTAATAGCATCTGAGATAGTATTTTCATCATTATGCGTTGAAAGAATTACTGAAATCATATTTAATTATATATAATTTTTTAGAAAATAATAATTTAATTATCAATATATAAATTTTAATGCAGACAGCACTTTTATTTTTAATTTTTAATAGATTAGATACTACGGCACTTGTTTTTGAAAAAATACGTCAAGCAAAGCCTCCGAGACTTTATATAGCTGCTGATGGACCACGTGAAGATAATAATGATGATAGAAATAAGATTGTAAAGGTAAGAGAAATTGCAACTAAAGTGGATTGGCCTTGTGAAGTTAAAACTCTATTTAGAAATAAAAATTTAGGTTGTAAAAAAGCAATTAGTACAGCAATAAATTGGTTTTTTGAAAATGAAGAACAAGGCATCATTTTAGAGGATGACTGTCTTCCAAATTTAGACTTTTTTAATTTTTGTGAGAATTTATTATTTCGATATTCTAAAGATGAAAGAATATCAGCTATAACTGGAAACAATTTTCAGGATGGTAAATGGAGAGGCGATGCCTCTTATTACTTTTCAAAATATATTCACTGTTGGGGTTGGGCAACATGGAGACGGTCTTGGCACAAGTATGACGGTAATATAAAATTTTGGCCGAAATGGAGTAATTCAAAAGATTGGGTTAATTTTATATCTAATAAAATAGAACGCAGATATTGGCAAAATATTTTTAAACGAGTACATTTAGAACAAGTTGATAGTTGGGCTTATCCTTGGACTGCAAGTATATGGTATAATAAAGGTCTTACAATAACTCCTAATGTTAATTTAGTAAGCAATATAGGTTTTGGAGAAAGTGCCACACATACAAAATCAAAAAAAGATAAATCTTTTAAAATGTCAGTAAACAATCTTGGCACTTTAATTTATTCAAATAAAGTTGAAAGAAATATAGAAGCAGATAATTGGACTTTTAATCATCATTATGGTGGTAAAAATTTAAATTTCCCTTTTAATTTAATTTCATATTTTCGAAAAATAATGATTTATCTCTTTAAAAATAAAAAATAATATACTGTTTATTAAAATAAATTATGAATAAATGTCGCTGCTGTTCAGAGATTTTAAAAAAAGAGTTGTTTTCAGCTAAACTTCTAGAAAGAAATGTAAAATATTTTTCATGTAATAAATGTGGATATGTTCAAACAGAGGAGCCATCATGGTTAGAAGAGGCTTATACTTCTGTAATTAATAAAAGTGACACTGGTATTATGACACGTAATTTGTCAAATATATCACTTGTATTTGCTACTTTGATCTTAATTAATAATAGAAACTCTCTAGTTGTTGATTGTGCTGGTGGGTATGGTTTTTTAGTACGTTTGTTAAGAGATAAAGGTATTGATGCATTGTGGTCTGATCCATATTGTCAAAATTTAGTTGCTAAAGGGTTTGAATATGAAAGTAAAAATGAAGCCAATCTTGCTACTGCATTTGAATCTTTTGAACATTTTACAAAACCACAAGATGAAATGATTAAATTATTAGACATTGCACCAAATATTCTCTTTACTACAAATATAATTCCCGATCCTGCTCCACTGCCATCTAATTGGTGGTATTACGGACTAGAACATGGGCAGCATATTGGATTTTATAGATTAAAAACATTGCAATATCTTGCAGATAAATTCGGTTTATATTTAATTTCTGATGGAACTAGCAGACATTTTTTTTCAAAACAAAAATATTCTTATCATGCTTGGCGAGTTTTGATTTATATTGCTAATAAATTTCCAAATTTACTAAGTATAGGTATGAAATCTAAAACATGGGAAGATCATTTATTAAACTCAATAAAAAAAAATAATTTTACTTAATTATAAAACTAAGCTTATGTAGTTTTAGTTTTAAAATATTAATTATCAAAAATGAAAATATTATATAATCATCAGGTATTTCATCAAAAATATGGTGGTATTTCAAAATATTTTTTTGAATTAGCAAATAATATAGCGTTTTACAAAAATGAAGAGGCAACAGTAAAAATTATTTCACCTTTTTTTAAAACTGATTATTTATCCAATAAAGATCGAAAATTTTTGTTAAGTGGTTTTAAGGTTCCTGATTTTAAAGGATCGGCAAGACTTTGTTCAACAATGAATTCATTTTTTTCTCCAATTTTATCTAAATATTATAACCCAAACATTATTCATGACACATATTATAATGGAATAAAAAATAATAATGGACAAATAAAAAAAATTATAACTGTATACGATATGATACATGAACTTTTTCCTAATCAATTTCCAAAAGGAGATAAAACTACTGAGTTAAAAAAATTTGCTGTGGCTGAAGCTGATCATATAATATGTATTTCAAATAATACACAAAAAGATCTAATTAATTTTTTTAATGTTGATGCAAATAAAACATCCGTTGTTCATCTTGGATTTTCCTTTGAAACAAAAGAAATAAAAGAAACTATAAAAACAAACAAGCCCTATCTGTTATATGTTGGAAGTCGTAATGGTTATAAGAATTTTGCAAGATTCATAGAGGCATATTCAGCTCCTGAAATTAAAGATTATTTTGATCTTGTAGTATTTGGAGGAGGTAGATTAAATGAAAAAGAACTTGGCATGTTTGAAAAATTACAAATATCAAAAAAATCTCTGAAAGAAGTCAATGGTAATGATGCAATACTTGCTAGTTACTACAAAAATGCATCATTATTTGTTTATCCCTCTCTTTATGAGGGTTTTGGTATGCCTCCACTTGAAGCAATGCACTTTGGTTGTCCAGTTGTTTGTAGTAATTCTGGCAGTATTCCTGAGGTGGTAGGTAATGCTGCACTTTTATTTGATCCATATTCTGTTGTATCAATTAGAAAAAAAATTATTTCTGTTTTAGAAAATAATAATCTAAAATTATCACTTTCATCAAAAGGTTTTGAGCAAGTAAAAAAATTTTCTTGGGAAAAATGTGCCAGAGAAACCTATAAAATTTATAAAGAAGTATTGAAATGAAAGAGTTTATTTTTGGTATTAGAGAACTAGATGGTAGATATTTTTTAAATAAAGAAGATCCATATAAGGAAAAAATGTAGATGATACGATCAATAAATAATGCTATTTTAAAAAAAAGCTTCAAAAATAATTAAGTGATTTTAAAAAATAAAATTTTTGGAGGAATAAGATCCAAAGGTATTTTTAAAAATGGCGGTAAAATAAAACCTTTAATCACTGTTGTAACTGTAGTTTTAAATGGAGAAAAATATCTCGAAGAAGCAATATTAAGTATAATTAATCAAACCTACGACAATGTAGAATATATTATTATTGATGGTGGTTCTACAGACGGAACAATTGATATTATTCGTAAATACGAGGATCTTATTGACTTTTGGATATCTGAAAAAGATAGTGGTATTTATAGTGCAATGAATAAGGGAATTGCCTTAAGCAGGGGTGACTTTGTAGGATTTATGGGTTCTAATGATTATTTGTATCTTAATAGCTTAGAAAAAATTGCACGAGCATCAGAAAAAGATACTATTGATTATACTGTTGGGCCAGTAGATATAATCAAAGAAAATGGAGAGCTAGAAGAAAAAATACTAGTTTTACCAAACTTTTTATCAAACAATCGTTATATTTTTGATATGGCGACTCATCATTTGTCATTTTATATTAGTAGAAAAATCATTAATGATATTAAATTTTTTGATGAAAATTTAAAAATTAGATCAGATTATGACATGACAATAAGAGTCATATCTTCGAGTAAAAAATATTTTAGTTTTATTGATAGCATAGGTGCTTTTAGAAAAGGAGGCATAAGTGGTTCATATAAATCTTATTTTGAGAATTTTCTTATATTGAAAAAACACGGTGTCTCAATTTATAAAAGTATCTTAAACATATTGCTCTCATTAATTAAAGTTTTTGTAATTAATAATTTTCCTTCATCAATTATAAAACTTTTAAGAGAAAAATTTTCTTCAGGAAGATTTATTAAATAATTCAAAATGTTTAAATTTTTTTATTCTTAAAAAAAATAAACTCTTTTATTTTTGAGCTAGCTAATATTATAAATATAAAGCTAAATTTTGCTCTATGCCTTATACCAGTACCAAAATTTCCAACTCCAAAACCAAATACAATAATATAAAATAAAAGTATGATTAAAATTATTCTAGTAGCAGGATCTCTCCAAATAGATTTTATATTGCGAAGAATTAAAAAAGATAAATACATGTAAATTATCCCATCGAATAAACCTAGCAAATGTGTAATTTTTGTTACATCCCATGGAAACGGTGAGAATATGAAATATATGCTTCTGATAGGAGCTTTATAAAATAATTCAATTGGAGTTTTGGCTTTTGTCCATTCAGGCCAAGATGCATCACCTGCAAAAGCAAAAGTTGTTTTTTCTAGGAGAAACTCAATATTGGTCGATTTTTTAAAATCACCCAAATACTGAATTTCAATTTTGTTTGATAGATATAATACAAAAAAAAATAGAAATAATATTAGATAAGATAAATTTTTAAGATTAATACGACTATTTTTTAACAATTTGAAAAACTTTTTTAAATTTTTTAAAACAATGATTATTATGAAAGCTATAGCTCCAACAAACATAGCGCCATGTAACAGTGTTGCCCCTATAAATCCAATAAACGCAAAAATTATTGGTCTAAACCTATCAGTTTTAACCCAGTCTACTACACCACATAAAGCTAATAATAAAAAAAAACATATATATATTTCTCGCAAAAACAAAACTGAGAATAAAATTAATGTCGGAAATAGAGCTATTATCCAACCAACTTTAGTTGCAATGCTCTTATCACAAAGTGAGATGGAAAGTTTCCATCCCAAAAACACAACCCCTATTCCAAAAAGCAAACTTATTGATTGACCCATCAATAAACTTCGGCCAAATAAAGAATATGGTATAGCATGAAGCCAACTAAAAAAAGTGAATGGATCGATTGAAAATTTATCAAATAAATGAAAAAATCCCTCTTGTCCTATTTCCCATGCTTTAATTTCAAAAGCTACCGCGTCTGAAGTACCTGCTGGTAGTGGATAAATATAGTGTCCAGCAAGCAAAAATAAAATTCGTAAAATTAGAGCTACAAAAAGTATTCTAGAAATTTCTGGCCAAAGTTTTGCTAAAATTAGAGTTATTAGAGATACAGCAAAAATTGCAGTGAGCCCAAGAAGATCAGCCATTAAAATTGTCTATTCTTTTAATATTACCTTTGTCAACTTGCAGTACTGTATCACAATTCTTAAATGCTAAAGATATTAATATAATCATTAAATTTTTTATCTTTTTAAATTTAAGCATTATTGCAATCAAGAAAGTTGTGGAAGAAAAACTACAAATAGCAAAGTTTCTAGAAACCCAACCGAAGTTAAAAATAACTAAAGATATAATTATAAGAATAAAAGAAGGATGTTTAAGAAAATTTATTATAAATTGTATTTTATTATTAAAATTAACTTGCATTTAATAATAAAAGTTTTTGGAAATTTTTAATTAACATACGTGTGAATGATTAATTGATTGTTTATATTTATCTAAATTTCTAGAGTTTAACCACTCTTCATTTAAAGCTCTTTTTAATTTCATAAGCTTAAACACAATATTTTTCTTATCATAAAGAAGCAATTAAATCTTTAATAATATTTTTTAATTTTTTTGACGGTTTATATCCTATAAATTTTAAAATTTTAGTAGAGTCGCATTTGTTACATTTTACATCACTTGCAAAGCTTTTTGACTTTATTATTTTTTTTTTTATTTTCAAAATTTTACTTATAATGTCAATTAGTTTCAAAATACTTGTGGACTCCTCTGATCCAACATTGAATGTTTGGTTTTCACATTTTTTTTTCGAACTTATTAAATAAACACACCTGGCCACTTCTGATATGGAAGTAAAACTTCTTTGTTGAGATCCATCTCCATAAATTTTTAAAACTTTATTTTTTCCTCTTAATTTATTTATCAATTCTGGTATGGCATGACTCATTTTGTTAACTTTATCGTTTTCAAATTTTCCCACTAAATTAAAAGGTCGTATAATGTTATATTTAAAACCATATTGTTTGCTTGCAGCTTTTAAAAGCATTTCTGAGTTTAACTTTTGAAAAGCATAAAAGTTTTTAGGGTAAGAAATTCTAACATCATCCTCTTCTTTTGAAAAATTATTACCATTATTTTCATAAATCATGCTAGTTGAAATTAAAATAATTTTTTTAAGTTTATAATTTTTAAATGCATCGATTGCTGCACTTAATGATGAATTGAAAATCTTCTGATTTTCTAAAAATAATTCTAACAAACCTTTATCTAAATGTTTAATTCCTCCAATATTTGCAGCATTTATTATGATGGCATCACAATCTTTTAAATAATTTAATATTTTATTTTTCCTAGAACAATCTACTTTGTAAAATGAAAATCTATTAATATGATGCTTAATTACACTTCTGGAACCATACTTTGAAAGATTGTCTAATCCAACAACACTAAAATTTTTTTTTAAATAATAATTTTTAAGGTATGTTCCTAAAAATCCTTCACTACCTGTAATTAAGATTTTTTTCATTTAATATCAAAATTATCTTTTATTGTTTTATTCAAGTCTTCGTACTTTAATTTTTCAAAAATGATAGTTTGTTTTTTATTAGTGCAGAATTTAATATTACTTATCAGATGACCTAAATTCTTAAAGTAAAAAGAAAAATTTGAAAATTCACGATAAGGATCCTCAAAACTTGGGCAAAATAAGTATTTTTTTAACAAAATTGCATCTCCAAAACAACCGCTCATTCTAAACTCACCATAAAAATTTTTTTTATTATTTAAAGAAATTAAGAAATCACATTTTTTTCCAAATTTTAAAAATTCATGATCTGTGTAATAATTTTTTGAAATTATTTTTTTACTAAATTTTGAAAATTCATCAATTTTTTTTTTTGCCAAGCTTGTATTTGCTGCGCCAAGAAATGTTAAAAATATTTCTTTATTGAAAAAATATTTATTTTTTAAAATTTTAATAAGCATAGTATAATCTTTACGCTTACTATCTATTGTTCCTAAAATACCAATATTTAGTTTTTTTTTATTAATCCTAAATTTAATTTTTGAAATTTTTTTAGTGTAAGCGTAGTATAAAACTATTATATTTTTATCTACACATTTTTTTTTTCCAATTTTTTTTATTAACTTATTTTTTTAATACTTT
>Ga0255755_1002328_pt1 | contig 15746 bp, 19 predicted proteins | sample 011ome_18_FD_179955 | JGI IMG/M metagenome (GOLD analysis project Ga0255755, IMG submission 179955) | Coastal salt marsh microbial communities from the Groves Creek Marsh, Skidaway Island, Georgia - 011501BT metaG (version 2) | ecosystem: Environmental > Aquatic > Marine > Intertidal zone > Salt... | reverse complement strand
CAAACTCGCGTTCTACTCGCAAGCCACCACCGACCTAATGTTCCAGTTCCCACACGGCGAACAAGAGCTCTGGGGTATCGCCTGCCGTGGCGACTATGACCTGATGCAGCACCAAAAGCACTCGGGCAAATCGATGACCATCTTCGACGAAACCAGCAAAGAGAAGTATGTGCCACATGTCATCGAGCCCTCGCTCGGCGTCGACCGCACTCTCCTCGCCGTGCTCACTGCCGCTTACACCATCGACGAAGTGCCCAACGACAAGGGCAAGGTCGAGCAGCGCACACTGCTCAAGTTCAGCCCCAAGATCGCACCCGTCAAAGCTGCGATCTTCCCGCTACTCAAGAACAAGCCCGAGTTGGTCGAGCGCGCACAAGCACTCTACAAAAAATTGTTACGACGCTGGAATGTCTTCTACGACGCCTCCGGTGCGATCGGCCGGCGCTACCGCCGTCAGGACGAGATCGGCACACCCTTCGGCATTACCATCGACTTCGACACGATCGAAAAAGACGGCACCGTCACGCTGCGCGATCGCGACACCTGCGAACAGCGCCGCGTAACTGAAAACGAACTCTTCCAGTTTCTCGAAGAGCAGATCGACGGTTAATCGAACGCTCAGATCATTGATTTCAATACCCCCGCGAGCCTCGGCTGCGGGGGTATTTTTTGGTTGATCGCCGATTAGTCGCTAAAGGAGGGAGGGCGACTCGCCCTCCTTTGCTGCAACACAGGATCAATGGGGCGACTCGCCCTCCTTTGCAGCGACACAGGATCAATGTGGGCGAGTCGCCCACACTCCGATCGCGGTCAGTAGCTCAAACATGCCCTCACCCTCTCCCCTAGCGCTAGGTCGACTGTAAGAAGGCTCGAATCTCCGCAGTCACGGCCGCTTCCCCATCTTCGAGGATGTAATGACCATGCTCCTTGTGTAGCCGAACTTCGGCGTCCGGAAAGATCTCGCACCAACGCCTAAAGAAGTGCATATTGAAGCAGAAATCTTTACCACCCCAGACAATCTGCACGCGCTTGTCGACAAGCTTTGATAAACCCGTCTCTACTTCGAGCAGTGTCGCATAGCTCGGGTGGCCCTCGCGCAGAGGAATGTCTTTAACGAAATTCCAAACTGCCACACGATTCGCCCAATTCCGATACGGCCAGAGCATGCCCGACTTTACCGCCGGTGACAATGGTATCTGAACCGACATATTTGCAGCTGGCCCCGCAAATCCATTGAGGCCGCGAATGATTGCCTCGCCAATCAGTGGCACCTTGATCGCCGCAATCCGCATTGGGATGCGCTTCGAGCGAAACGCACCCGTATTTAACAGCACCAACTTCTCCAAGGCCTTAGGACGACGCCCAGCCAGTCCGCAACCGATCGCCCCACCCCAATCATGCACCACTAAGCTAAAGTGAGCAATATCGAGATGGTCGATCAAGCGTTCTACATCTTCGATGCGGCGCTTTAATGTGTAAGGATAATCGCTCGGCTTATCGGACAGCCCGCAGCCCACGTGATCTGGCACAATACAGCGATAGCCCGCCGCAGTTAGAGTATTGACCAAATTTCGGTAATAGAACGACCAGGTCGGATTGCCGTGCAGCATTACCACCACTGCCCCCGAGCCCTCATCCAGATAATGCATCTGCACTGGGCGGTCAGACTTCGGCGTCGCTGGTTGATCAAATAAGTTGCCCGCGAACGGATATTCGACACGCACTTCGGGCGGCAATTGAGAGGCTCTTGAATTAATCATGCTTAGGCCACTCCACAGCCATCATCAAACTACTTAAACCACTACCAATTCCCAGCAGTGCCGCCTTTTGCCCTGCGGCAAATGCGCCATCTTCAATCGCTCGCGCTAAGGTAATCGGGCAGGAAACCGAACCGACATTACCGAGGGTTTCAAAAGTGGTATAATCCTTGGTCAAATCGAGGCCCAGCGCCTTGAACAGCTCACGCGAGTGCGCCTTACCGACCTGATGCGTGATCACACGATCCGGCGTCTCCGCGGTCCAACCGGTCGCAGCCACGAAGCGCCTCCACGCACGGGTAGCCACTCCGATGCCAGCCACCAGCAGCTCCTCCGAGTCGGTCAACATCTCCAGTGCATCGCCAGCACTGTCGCCTTGGCAAAGCTGATTCGCTGAACTATCGGTCTCGACCACCGCCGCCGTCACCAACGGGCACGACTGCGGCGCCAAATCCTTACGGCATAGCACCGCGCCTACCGCACCCGCGCCAATCGTCAGATTCGCAAAATACGGCTTGATCGACTTGCGCGTCAGCGCAGGATTGAGCAATTGCTGCAAGGTATGCTCCACCAGCGGCCGACCATTTTCGCCAGATACAATCAGCGCACGCTCGATTTGACCGGACTCGATCATGCTCGCAGCGATCACCATCGCATTCAAAAAGCCGAGACAGGCATTCGACACGTCAAAGATCTGCGTCTTGCCCGGCAAACCCAACAAGCCATGCACATACGCCGCGGTCGCTGGCTCGAGTCGATCACGGCACACCGCCGAATGAATCAACAAATCGATCTCTGACCGATCAAAGGCAGATTTAGCCAACACCGCCTCACCCGCCTGCGCCGACCCTTCCGAGACCCGACTGCCCGCAGGGAAGAAACGCCGCTCCTTAATTCCGGTCATCAACTCCAGCCGTCCTGCCGGCAAACGCAGACGTTCGTAGACTGGCGCCAGCTTCGCCTCCACGTCCGCCGAGGTCCACACCTCATCCGGCAGCGCATACGCGAGTGATTCAATAGCTACATTCTTAAAGTTCATTGCAGTAATTTTTAACTAGGAAGGGACGATGTCTCTACTCGTCCGCCAATTTAATGTCCGAGGTTCGAAAGGTCGCTTACTTTTTCTGCTCGGGACGCATCGCCAGACTGACGACTTCTTTATCGAAATAGTTGCGGTCCATGCCCGCATTGACCACGAGACCTTGGCCATTGATGCCACTCGATGCGGGGCTCAACAAAAAGACTGCGGTGTTCGCTACTTCCTGCGTGGTCAGGTTCTGCTTACGGAAAGTCAGCTTCTCAGCATACAGATAACTCTCCAAATAGCCGGGGATCCCCGCCGAAGCACTGGTCTTGAGCGGACCGGCATTGACCGTATTGAAGCGCACGCGGGTATCCGCACCAAAGGATTTGGCCAAATTATACGACGAGGTCTCTAGCGCCGCTTTAATCGGTGCCATGTAGCCGTAGTTTTCTGCGGTTACATCGGTCGATGAAATACCAATCGATACGACTGACGCCTCATTGTTTAAATGCGGCTTAAACGCACCCGCCACCTCAACCAGTTAAAATGCTGAGATCGCAGTCGCCTGTAAAAAGTCCTTACGCAGCGTCTCGTGAAACGGCTTAAAGCCCTCCGAGTAATTCGCGAACGCGATCGAATGCACGATACCATCGAGCGGACCATAGTCGGCACTCACCTGCTCAGCCAATGCCGTGATCTGTTCTGGAAATTCAACATCGCAAATGTAGGCCCTTCGGTCGCCGAGGAGCTTGTGCAAGCTATCTAGGCGCGCCTTCGAGCGCACACTATGAATGACTTCCGCACCTTCGGCTTCGAGCGACTGGGTGATCGCCCATGCCACGCTTTTACGATTCGCCACTCCCATCACGAGGAAGCGCTTACCTTCGAGTGCGAGAAAGCTCACTTGCCAGCCTCCGGTTCGAGCATCGCCAGCGCGAACTCAATCGTCAGCGCTGGTTTACCGTTTTTCAAGACCTTGCCCTTCATAAAGAAGAATTTACTGACCTGCTCTTTCATCGTCACTTCGATCACGACCTCATCGCCTGGCTTAACCATTTGTTTGAAGCGGGCATCGCTAATGCGCGACAATACCGGCGTGACGTCGTCCAGCGAGCGCCCTTCTTTTTCGATTTGCTTGGCGAGATAGACGGCGCCGGTTTGAAAACAGGCTTCGCAAAGCAACACGCCTGGCATAATCGGATTACCAGGGTAGTGCCCCTCGAACTGAGGCTCTTCCATGCGGATGGTGCGCTTACAAGTAGCGCCGTCCTCTCGAAGTTCGACGATCTCGTCGATGAATAGAAACGGCGGGCGGTGTGGAATAGTGCGGAGAATTTCGTCCATGCCAGCGAGTGAATGACTAAACCCAAGAAATGCACGCTAAAAACGGGATCCGCCCAACACTCGCGACTGAAATCTCACTCGCCCGCCTTTATTGTCGACGTAGCGTTTCAATCTCTGCCGCTCGCCGAAACCAACAGTTACCCCTTTGCCAACTCGAACAACTTCTTATCGATCTTATTCGCAGTAATTACCCCGTAGTTCATGGTGCCCAACCAACCTGACATGATGATTCCAACCGAACCGGCGTGGTATAGCCCTTCAATTTGATCCGACAACTCCATCGACACCTTAAGCCCTTCAAACTTAGTGCCAAATGAGGTGCCCTGCATCGACTTGGTGTAATGGTTGACCGTGCGCGGCGTCGCAGCCTCGATGTGGTCAATTTTATCACGCACCCCGGGGATGAACGTCTCCAGACTACTCACACACTCTTCACACATACGCGCTTTCTCGGCTTCGTATTGCTCATCCGTGAGATTCGCCCACTCATCCCACTTCGCATTGAGCGAAGCCACCACTGTGTAGCGCTGGTCCTTGAGATGCGGACGTGTTTCCGGATAATAAACCGAGAACGTATGGCTGGAGGTATGGATCGAAGTCAGCTCATCGATGGTATACTCAGGCGCCTTAGAAGTGAACACCAAGTCCCCGATATTCGGGATCGTTTCGCCCTTCTTGATGCCCATATAAACTTGGCAAGAGCTGGTGTTATTACGTACCGCCTTGGCTTCGTTGACGAAATCCTCTGAGAATTTATCTTCACCCACCAAATACTCGATGGTGTTGCGTACATTGGCATTCGATAGCACTGCTTTGCAGCGCACCGAGCGCACGGGGAATTCCTCGCCGCCGCTGTTCTGGCTACGCACGCGGACGCCAACGACTTTGCTGTCTTCGACGTCGATGCCTTCAACCAGCGCACACTTGCGCACTTCACAGCCGTTGTGCTTGAGCTCAGCGACCATCTTCTTGATCAAGGTATCGGTGCCACCTTGGAAGGTGAACACGCCCTTACTCATAAAATTGGAGAACACGATGCCATAAGTGATCGCGGGATCGTCGATATGCGAACCGTTGGCATACGAGATCGGCTCCATTAGAAGACGATGCACATCCGTGCGCCCCGGGAAAAACGCTTCAAACATCTCACCCGTGGTCTGAGTGTTGTCATCATAGAAGTTCATCGCCCGCAAGTGATCGTAAAAGCCTTCAACTTTGGCACGATCGACCTTGAAGTCGTTGACCAAAATATTGGTAAAATTATCACGCTCGAAAGTCGTCCACACATTCATCTGTGGATTGATAAAGCGCACATCATTGAGCTGATGAATCGAATCGGCGATTTCCTTGGTCCAATACTTACGGCAGGATTTAACCATGCCGTATGGAAAACCGTGCAAGGAAATGTCAAAAATGTGACCACCAGGGCGCTTAAACCAAGTGGCGAGGCCACCAAATTGATAATGATGCTCGAGCAGCAGCACCTTGTGGCCGTTTTTCGCGAGGTAGTTCGCCCCGGTTAATCCGCCTAAGCCAGAGCCGATGACGACCACGTCATATTCTTCTTCGATACCTTCGAGCCAATCCTTTGCCATAATATAAAAAGTAGTTAGTAGCTAAAGATCTGGGAGTTGCAGAAGGACAGCAACTTCCGAAATCCAGCAGATTGCGGCCTAAAACAGCGAGGACGGGCTAGTTTTTCAACCCACAAAATATAAAATTCAGCGATTAAAAGCCATTAACACTTTCAGGCGCATCAGAGTTGCGCTCATCATCCCGCGCTTGGGCAAACAGCGCATCCTTATCCGCATCTACAAAGAGAACGCTATTTTCCATTTTTTTAGCACGCACAACACCATCATTGCGCACCATCTGAAATCCGAAAGCGGTCAAATTCTTCTTCGCGTCCGCGCTGTCAGCGCCAGCAGCAATTCCGTCGGCCTCGCGCTTGGTCCAGCGCTTCCCATCACCTTGCAATAAAAGCAACAGGTGAAACTCCTGCTCTGTCATTTTCGGACTACGCTCATAGAGTTCGATCGCTGACTTGCCATTGATATAGACTACGTGCAAGTCCCAGCCTGGAAGCATACGTTTTGCGTTAAATTTACTACGTAGCGCCTTCTTATCAGCAGACGCCGATTTATGATAGACTTGAATGTCCACGTCTGATTCCAAGTAGGGCAAAAACTCCTTGTAGGGCTTCCCAGCTTGGCGAGCGTCGAGAATCGCATCATCACGATACGCCAATCCTCCACGCCCCAATAAACGTCGTTCCAGTTCTGACTTCGACTCTCCGATCCGAGCTTCAGCCGTCGAGCTGAGCGCAGATAACACCGCCACGGCGCACCATAGGCCGAGGACAAAAGCAGACTTGGGATATTTCATGATTGAGATAAAGCATACTTGTAAGCTCACTAACCTCGGCAAACAAGCCAGAATCGCATGAAGAACACTTTCTATAACGACTTCGATCTCGAACGCTTTCCCGACACTCCTGTCGCTAAGAGCGACTATCGCAACGCCTTTCAGATTGAGCGCGACCGGATCATCTTCTCCTACCCCTTCCGACGTCTGCAGTCGAAGACGCAGGTATTTCAATCCGGCGAATACGATTTCTACCGCACGCGGTTGACGCATTCGATCGAAGTGGCCAAGATCAGTCGTTCCATTTGCGAATACTTGCGTGCCAGCTCCGACCTCCTCAACGACCGCTTCTACATCGACGCTGACCTCACCGAAGCGGTCGGCCTCGCCCACGACATGGGCCACCCACCCTTCGGCCACATCGGTGAGCGCAAACTAAACGAGCTGATGGCTCCGCACGGCGGCTTCGAAGGTAACGGCCAGACCCTCCGCATCTTGACCGAGCTGATCTACGAACGCCCTGGCACGACCAAAGGCATCGCTCCCACCCGCGCCTTCCTCGATGGCGTGATGAAGTATAAGGCGCTGCACCGCGAATGCATCGGCACCCAAGCTGACGGCTCGCCAGACTATCCTAGCAACCACTTCATCTACGACGAGCAGGCTCACTGGCGCAGCACCATCTTCGACAGTGAGCAACTCCCAGACGAGCTACGTACCCCGCAAGCACTCAACTCCTTTAAAAGCATCGAATGTCAAATCATGGACTGGGCTGATGATACCGCCTACTCGCTCAACGACATCGTCGACGGCATTCACGCTCGCTATATCAACGTCGGTACCATTACCGAATGGGCCGCAGGCCAAGCCCTCGACACCGCACAAATCGCGTTGATCGACAAGCTCTGCCAAGTCATCCGCGAAGACCGCTACGAATCGCACTTTGGCGCACGCATCGGGCGCTTTGTGCACGGCTGCACCCTCACACCACGCAGCGGCTTCCTCAGTGACCGCACCAACCGTCACGCCTGCGACCTCTGCATTGCTGCCGACGTCAAAGTCGAGAGCGCACTTTACAAGCGCATCGCCCTCGACCTCATCTTTCGCTCGCCGCAACTCCAACAGATCGAGTTCAAAGGCGGCCATATTTTGGAAAAACTCTTCAGCGCACTGTGTCAAAACTGCGCCAATGCCGACGGTAGCGGCCTTCGCATCCTCCCAGGACAAGTGCAGGAATTGATCAAACAAGAGACCACCACCACGAGCCGTCATCGCCGCCTCTGTGATTTCACCGCGGGGCTCACCGACAGCCTCGCGGTGCGTACCTACAAGCGTCTCTACGATCCCGATTTTGGCTCCATTGCGGAACTGCTTTAACATGACATCGAAAACCACCCCCTCTTCCCGATCAAACCTTTGGAAAGCCCTCGGCCCGGGCATACTCATCGCCTGCGCAGCAGTCGGCGGCTCACACCTCGTCTGGTCGACTCGAGCAGGCGCAGATTTCGGCTGGGCACTGCTTTGGCTGGTCCTGCTAGTAAACCTGCTCAAATTTCCCTTTTTTCTCTATGGCCAGCGCTACACCGCCGCCACCGGCGAAAGCCTCCTCGCAGGCTACCATCGACAAGGTGTCGGCTACGTCTGGATTTTTCTTTGCATCAATATTTTAACCGGCACCATCAACATCGCTGGGGTTGGGATGCTGACTGGCGCGCTCGTCTCTGGCTACGGAATTACCAGCCTTGCCGTGCCCCATCTCACTATCGGAATGATGCTGATTTGCGCCGCCCTGCTACTACTCGGTCATTACAAGCTACTGGATGGACTGGCTAAAGTTATTATTTCCCTGCTCGCCGTTGGCACCTTAGTCGCAGTCGCTTTGGCGATTCCAAATCGCCCTGAAATAGCTGCCGACTTTATTGCTCCGAGCCCTTACACATGGGTCTCCTTCGCATTCCTGGTCAGCTTGCTTGGCTGGATGCCGGCACCGATCGACCTTTCCGCGTGGTCTTCACTGTGGATGTTTAGCCGCGAAGAACAGACTGGTCACTTCGCCACCATTAAAGAATCTACGATCGATTTTTATATCGGCTACATCGCCGCCGTCGTCTTAGCCGTTCTGTTTGTTGCGCTCGGAGCGTTAGTCATGTATGGCACAGGCGAGCGCTTCTCCGCCAGCGGGATTGGTTTCTCGCATCAACTGGTGAACCTCTATACCGCGACCATTGGTGATTGGTCACGCTACCTGATACTGACTGCCGCCTTCTTCACCATGTTCAGCACCACACTGACCTGCATCGACGGTTACCCTCGATCCCTTGCCGCCTGTTGCACCCTGATCGGTAAGTTGCCGAGCAAGCGTTTCGTCCAAATTCACCAAATATGGATCGTGATCTCGGTAATAATCGCCGCCGTCGTCGTACTCTTTTTTGTTACAAATCTACTGCAGCTGCTAACTTTTGCCGCAGTTGTTTCCTTTCTCACATCTCCAGTGATTGCCTATATCAACTACAAAGTCATGAACGGACCCAACGTGCCAGAAGCAGCTCGGCCTAGTCGTTTTCTTAAATGCCTTAGTTGGGCGGGGTTGCTCTTCTTCGCGGCCATGACCGCTGGCTACGTGTACGTAACGTTCTTCCAATAGGATATCAACGATGCACCCCCCCCGTGATTCATTACCGATAAAATCCACCATCAACGGTATATATATAAATTAGAATATAACTTTCACGAACATTGAAGCCTCTGACCTCTTCAAGTGCATCAGCGGCAGGCGCCTGAAAATGAGCCATGGACCGCGAAAGGAGCGTGGGCGAACCGCCCACATTCATCCTGTGTTGCTGTAAAGGAGGGCGAGTCGCCCTCCCTCCGTTAAGAGAAAGCGGCAGGCTGTTGAAAAACGCATCGATCTGGTTAAACCTAAAACGTAGCATTGACAGTATATACTATTAGTGGAATATATTAACTTCAATGCAAGCCTCCGACCTGTACAAATGCATCGCTGATCCGCAGCGACTCCGCATTATCAATCTCCTAAATGAGGGCCCGCTGTGCGTCTGCCATCTGCAAGAGATCCTCGAGGCGACTCAAGTGAAAATGTCCAAACAGCTCGCGATTATGAAGCCGCTCGGCCTAATCGAAGCCAAGCGTGAAGGCACTTGGATGATCTACAGCCTCACGCAGCCAGTCAACGGGCTGATCCAAACCAATCTTGATTATCTGCTCGGCGGCCACGGCGTCGAATGCCAACAACTCCAGCAAGACCTCTTCACGCGCAACAAAATCGTCGATCAAATCGCCAAGAACTCTAGCGATTGCCCAAAATCTGTCTGCGGCGACAAGACCTGCTGCTAATTCTAAGCCCTCAGCCCTCAAGTCTCAGCTCTCCAATCTCAGCCCTCAAGTCTCAGCCCTCACTCAAATGACCGATCCATCTAACAACCCACTCAAGCCAAGCGACGCACCGAAACTAGGCTTCTTTAAACGCATGCTCACTAAGGTCGATACTGCGATGAAAGAACAGGCCGACGAGCAAGTCAAGAATAGCTCATGCTGCTCCAGCGACGATAAGGGCAAAGGCGGCAAGTGCTGCTAACGTATAGAGGGTTCCGAGCGTAGCGACACTCTCCGAGCCAATGCTCCGTCATTTCCAACGCTAGGAAGACACGGCAACGCCAAAGCGTTGCCCTCCAAGAATCACATCGCACCAAATAACATGCTCATAGAATTCATCGACCTCCTGATCTACGACTGGGCCGGAATGGACGCCGAATCGCAATTCGCAGGCGCGGTCCACTTCTTCCTCTACGACACGATCAAAATCTTCATACTGCTTGCGGTCATGATTTTTGCGATCGGCGTGGTGCGCAGTTACCTGCCCGAGCATAAACTGAAACAATGGATGAGCCGCGGGGGGCTGTGGGGCAACCTTATCGCCGCTCTGTTTGGCGCCATCACCCCGTTCTGCTCCTGCTCTTCGATTCCCATTTTCATCAGCCTACTCCGTGCCGGCGTGCCGCTCGGCGTGACTTTCTCGTTTCTGATTACCTCGCCGATCATCAACGAGTATCTCGTTGTATTAATGGCGGGCTCGTTCGGCATCCCCATTACCATCGCCTACGTCGGTAGCGGCCTACTAATCGGCACAGTGGCTGGAGCTGTGCTAGGCAAGATGCGCTTAGAGAAACACCTCGAACAAGACATCATCCATGCCAGCGACGGCGAAAATAGCCCGCAGGAATACACCTTCATTAGCCGCATTCGCTATGGCTTGGACGAATCCGTGCAAGTGATACGCCAGATCTGGCTCTGGGTGCTCGTCGGCGTCGGCATCGGTGCCTTCATCCACAACTATGTGCCACAAGAAATGATCCACGGCCTGATGGAGAAGACTGGTATTTTCTCGGTGCCCATCGCCACCGTGCTTGGCGTGCCAATGTATGGCAGCTGTGCCGCGATCGTGCCAATCGCTGTCGTGCTGTTTCAAAAAGGTATCCCCATCGGCACCGCGCTCGCCTTTATGATGGCCATGGCAGCACTCAGTCTACCTGAAGCCATCATGCTCCGCCGCACTATGCACCTCAAGCTGATCGGCGTCTATTTCGCGATCACCACCCTCGCAATCATCTTCACCGGCTATCTGCTCAACGCATTGGCTCCATCCCTTTGATCGCAATACGGTAGGGACGAACTCCGCCTCCTCCGCCGAACCACTAGAATCATACGCGGACGAGGGGTGCTCGTCCCTACCAGCAACTTTCAACTTTGTTCCTTCACTTGCCCTAAGGGCACCCAGTTCAGTCACCCTGCAGGGCCAACTCGGCAGACCTGACTGACCATCTACGCGCTACTCGCGCTTCGTCCAACCTTAATACTCAAAAACATGAAACCAAAAGTCCTCATCCTCTGCACGGGCAACTCTTGCCGTAGTCACATGGCTGAAGCCATCTTACGCGCTGCCGCTGGCGACCTCTTCGATGTCTTCAGCGCCGGCTCCAAACCAAAGGGCGCTGTTCACCCACTTGCATTGCAAGCAATTGAAGAGCTCGGCATCAGCACCGAAGGCCACACCTCGGACCATCTCGATCAATACCTAGACCAGGGCATTACTACAGTGATTACTGTCTGCGGCAATGCCGACCAAGTCTGCCCAACGTTCCCAGGTCAAGTGAACCGTTATCACTGGGGCTTCGAAGATCCACCACATGCCCAACGTGAAGGCGAATCCGAAATCGACGCCTTCCGCCGCATCCGCGACGAGATCAAACTAGTCTTCGAAGCCTACGCCACAGGCTACCGAGCAGCAACCGACGTGTAACCTCAAAGCCGACAACATTATGGAAGATAAGAACAAAACAGGTATTAGTTTTTTCGAAAGATACTTAACGGTGTGGGTCGCTTTGTGTATGCTGTCCGGAATCCTGATCGGAAAATTCATTCCAGGCATCCCTAAATTTTTAGGCAGATTGGAGTATGCGAATGTCTCCATCCCTGTCGCGGTGTTGATCTGGATTATGATCTACCCGATGATGATGAAGGTCGATTTTAAGAGCGTCAAAGACATTGGCAACAACCCGAAGGGCTTGTTCGTCACCTGGATCACCAACTGGCTGATTAAACCCTTCAGCATGTTCGGCATCGCGTGGCTGTTCTTTTACGTGATCTTTAAACACCTAATTCCCGCTGAACTGGCCAAGGATTATCTCGCCGGTGCGGTATTACTCGGAGCGGCTCCTTGCACAGCGATGGTTTTTGTCTGGAGTCATCTGACCAAAGGCAACCCTGCGTATACCGTGGTTCAGGTCGCGACCAACGATCTGATCATCCTTATTGCGTTTGTGCCGATCGTAAAATTCCTCTTGGGCGTCAACGATGTCATCGTGCCATGGGATACACTGTTCTTGTCAGTGGCGCTCTTTGTTGTGATTCCACTGACCGCCGGCGCACTGACACGAGGCCACATGCTCAAGCACAAAGGCGCCGATTACTTCGAAGATACATTCCTGCCAAAATTTGGCAACATTACTATTATTGGTCTGCTACTCACCTTGGTCATCATCTTCTCTTTTCAAGGCAATGTCATTCTCAACAATCCGTTACACATTGGCTTGATTGCGGTGCCTTTGGTGATTCAGACCGTGCTGATCTTCTTCATCGCGTATCTTGCCGCGAAAGCGCTGAAACTTCCGCATAATATTGCGGCGCCAGCAGGTATGATTGGTGCATCCAACTTTTTCGAGCTGTCAGTAGCAGTCGCCATTGCCCTATTTGGAACCACCTCGCCGGTCGCGCTGGTAACCATTGTCGGCGTCTTGGTCGAAGTGCCTATCATGCTCGCGCTGGTCAGGTTTGCGAATAGAACAACAAAATGGTTTCATGCCTAATTGAACCACTCTCGAACAGCAACGGATCAAGATTCCATTCAATCACCAGGCGGTCTGAAGGAATCAACCAACGGTTACGATCCACTAGCCAAAAGGCGCGAACAGCTTTTCGACATATTTTGCGATCAAATCGTACTCCAAATTCACTCGGTCGCCGACTTGCTTGGCATGCAGATTCGTTACTTCCATCGTGTGCGGAATCAGCCAAATCGCGAAGCCTGACTCATCCACCTCAGAAACGGTCAGCGAAATACCATCCACCGTGATGCAGCCTTTGCTAACGATATACTTCAATTTATCAGCATCGGGCTTAATCCGAAAAAAGAAATCCTTGCCGCGCGGCTCAATCGCTTCGATCACACCCGTGCCATCAACATGCCCCGACACGAAGTGTCCGCCCATACGTGTACTCGGTAGCAGTGCCCGCTCTAGATTCACCTTGCCACCCAGCCCGACCCGATCGATCGATGTCCGTCGCTTAGTCTCGCCGAGCAGGTCAAACTCGATCCGACCCGCATCAAACGCGACTGCGGTTAAGCAACAGCCATTCACCGCGACACTGTCGCCCATCTGCAAATCTTTGGTCACCACTTCCGCGGCCAACACCAAGCGCCATGAATTTTGCTGTTCTTCAAAAGACACCACGGTCCCCGTTTCTTCAATAATTCCAGTAAACATGCGCTTCAATAAATCGACTCCATCGGATTTGTCGCCAAAAAAGCCGCGCTACTCACTGCCCTGAAACACCGCGATTTCTGATTTAACAAAAAAGCGTGCCACCTAGGCTTGACATAGGTGCAAACACTTCTTTTCTCAGCATCCTTTCAAATTGGACGCCAGAGTAGCTCAGTGGTAGAGCAGAGGACTCATAAGCCTTTGGTCGGCAGTTCAAATCTGCCCTTTGGCACCATTTTGAAAACATTAACCTCCCATGACAGCGGGAGTTTTTTATGTCAGGATCAATTTGGAGGGCATATTCGAAGGTTCAACTGTGAGCGAAGCTGCCCAGAGGGCACCCGCTTCAGTCATCCTGCAAGCCTCAGCGCTCAAATCTCAGCTCTCAAATCTCAGCTCTCCCAAGCCCTAGTCGATCAACTCTGGGAGCTTAGTCTCGATATTAATCGCAATACGACCTTCACCGTTGAGCACCCGCAAGAGGCGAGTGCCGATAAAATCGGCGCGCCAAGTGCGCAGCATCCGGTGCCGCTCAGGGTCGGCGACTTCGGCTTCGAGGACAAATGCGGTGACGTCGGCACGGTTGCCAATCAGCGGCGGATCGATATCTGCCGCCAAGCAAATGCCTTTAATTAATGCCAATGTTAGATCGACACGCGATTCGTAACCGTCATCAGGAGAAGGTCCGCGATGGCGACCGTTGGGCAATTCAGGCAGGTCACCCGAGATGCCACGTTCAATCGCCGCCCAGATCTTCGCGCGATTGCGCTCAAGTCCCCGCTCTGTGAGTCCACGGCTGGGCTGAATCGCTGCAGCGGATTCTGGTGGGCGTTTCATCAACGAGATAATCGCATCGTCGGATAAAATAAAATTACGCGGCAAGTTACGTTGCCGGGCCTTGAGCTCGCGCCAAGAACCAAGCGCACGGACGATGTTACGCTGTTGATTAGTCAGCGAACCGCTGCCCCGTACCCGCGGCATATCGGCCTCAGGGTCGAATTCTTGGTAGAGATCTTCGTTCTCGTAATACTGCATCTCGTCGATGATCCACTGCTTGCGACCGAGGGCCTCGGCCTTGTTCATAATTTTCTCCATCAAACGAGTCGAATAGCGCACGTCGTCTTCGGCATATTCCATTTGCTTGTCAGTGAGCGGACGTGCGACCCAGTTGGAGCGCGTCTCGGATTTGTCTAAGCGCACTTTCAGTAGAGTTTTGAGTAGTTCACTGAGGGAGATGGTCGATGAGAGACCAACGAAGCCTGATGAGCGCTGCGTATCGAAAATATTCTTCGGGTAGGCCCCGCAGGCGCGTTTGAGGATGGTAAGGTCCTGCTGCGCATCGTGCAGTATCTTAACCGTATTGGAATCTGCCATGAGCGTGGCAAATGACGACCAGTCTTCGATCGCGGGAGCATCGATCAGCTCACAATGGCCATCTGGATAACCGATTTGCACCAGACCAAGCGTTGGGTAATAGGTGCGATCCCACACAAATTCGGTATCGATGCCGACTGCACCAGCCGCTTGGGCGGCCTGTACTGCATCTGCGAGGGCTTCTATCGTCGTAATCATCTGCTAACTAAAGTCACTAAAACCAACCCCATTGGAAAGCAGAATCTCAACAGGAATGGCGTTATTCGCCCTTAAGAGTGCAAAAATACCCCTCACTAGCCTTGATGCCGCCGCAACTTTCGTTCAAAACTACTTAATTGTACCAACAACTTTCCCGATTCCGTAGCGACCTACCAACATAAATGGAGCCCATACCCAGCATCCGCGTTGAAAACCTTACCCGTCAGTTCGGCGTTCTCACTGCGATTCAGAACGTAAGCTTCACCGTCAACCGCGGCGAAATCGTCGGCTTCCTTGGCCCCAATGGCGCAGGCAAGAGCACGACGATGCGGATCTTGTCCGGAATCATGCCGGCAACCTCTGGCTCGGCATGGGTCAGCGGCGTCGCCGTCGCGCAGGATCCACACCTAGTAAAACAGCGGATCGGCTACATGCCGGAAAACAATCCGCTGCCAGACGACATGCGGGTGATTGAATATCTACGCTTCCGGGCTCGCCTCAAAGGCGTCTCAGCCAAAAAGTTGCGCGACACAGTACAAGAGGTCATGGAGACCTGCGATCTCGCCCGCACGGCTCGCCGCAAGATCATCGGCACACTCTCAAAGGGCTTTCGACAGCGCGTGGGTA
>Ga0255755_1002298_pt1 | contig 15867 bp, 18 predicted proteins | sample 011ome_18_FD_179955 | JGI IMG/M metagenome (GOLD analysis project Ga0255755, IMG submission 179955) | Coastal salt marsh microbial communities from the Groves Creek Marsh, Skidaway Island, Georgia - 011501BT metaG (version 2) | ecosystem: Environmental > Aquatic > Marine > Intertidal zone > Salt... | reverse complement strand
TTATTTGCAGCAATATACGTTTGGGGAAGTTAATAATTAACTCTTGAAGAACAAGTTTCTATTTTCAGTTTTTGTCTATTTTATTATTTTAGTTTTAATATCCTTAGGTTCATGGCAACTATATAGATTAAGTTGGAAATTAGATTTAATCAATCAGATTGAAAACTCATTAAAAAATGAACCAGTTGAACTATCAAGTATTGAAGAGAAAAACTTTTTAAGGGTCAAAACTTCAGGAAAAATAGATTTTCAAAAACAAATTTATCTCTACAATCTAAATGAAAGTGGCAAACCTGGATTCGAGGTCATCAATCCTATTTTAATCAATGATAAAAATTATTTAATCAATAGAGGGTGGATACCGTTTAATAAAAAAAATAAACCTGAAATTAATCTAATTAATCAAAATAATATAATTGGCACTCTAAAAACTCAATCTAAGGCAAACTCTTTTAAGCCAAAAAATGATATTGAAAAAAATTACTGGTTTACATTAAATCGAGAAGATATTTTTAAATATACAGGTAAAAAGTTTTCAAAATATATAATTTATTTAAATGGTAATTATAGTTTACCAAAACCTAAAGTAGTAACTGCTAAAATTTCTAACAATCATAAAAAATATGCTATTACTTGGTTTTCAATGGCGATTTCAATCCTTTTAATATATCTATATTTTAGAAAAAAAAATTATTAGATGGAATACATAAGTACTAGAAATAATAAAAAAACCTTTGAATTTAAGGATGTTTTTATAAAAGGTCTTGCAGATGATGGGGGTCTATTCATACCTCAATCTCTTCACAAAGTTGATATCAATAATCTTAGAGGGCTAGAGTACAATGATTTAGCAAAGAAAATTATTTATCCATTTATTGGCAACTTCATGACTGAAGCTGACTTAAATAAAATTATTGATAAATCTTATTCTGTTTTTAGAAAAAAAAATGTTGTTGATCTTATTAAAGTTGGAGATCGATCTGTACTTGAATTATTTCATGGTCCTACGCTAGCCTTTAAAGATGTTGCAATGCAACTTTTGGGTAATTTTTATGAATATTACTTAAATAATCAAAATGAAAAAATAAATATCGTTGTAGCTACTTCAGGAGATACTGGGGCAGCAGCTATTGATGCTATTAAAGGAAAAAAAAATATTAATATTTTTGTGCTTCATCCTCATAATAGAGTATCGACAGTTCAAAGAAAGTTGATGACTACTGGAAAAGACAAAAATGTTTTTAATATCGCTGTGAATGGAAATTTTGATGATTGTCAAAATTTAGTCAAGACAATGTTTGCGGATAAAACTTTTTCAAATGATATCAAAATGTCAGGTGTAAATTCAATAAACTGGGCACGTATTATTGCTCAAAGTGTATATTATTTTTATAGCTATTTTTTAATAGAGGATGACAAACGTCCAATCAATTTTTCGGTACCAACAGGAAATTTTGGTGATGTATTTGCTGGATATCTAGCTAAAAAAATGGGCCTTCCAATTAATAAATTGATTGTCGCCACTAATCAGAATGACATCCTCCATAGAGCTATTTCAAAAGGAAGTTATGAAGTGGAAAATGTATCTGAAACATTATCTCCTAGTATGGATATACAAGTAGCAAGTAATTTTGAAAGACTACTTTATGATTTAAATGAAGGGGATGATTTGCAAACAATAGATGCAATGAAAAATATTAAAGAAAAAGGAAAACATATTATCAATCAAGAAAAATTAGATAAAATAAATGTAGATTTTTTATCTGCTCGAATGAATGAAGAAGAGGTTTTAAAAACTATTAGTAAGGTTTATGAAAAATTTAAAATTGTATTAGATCCTCATAGTGCAATTGGCTATGGTGCTTTTGATAAAATCAATTTAGAAGGAAATAATATAGTTTTAGCAACAGCTCATCCATGTAAATTTCCAGATGCAATTAAAAAAGCAATAAATTTAAAAAAAGACCTACCTAAAGAATTAATGTTTGTTATGGAGGAAAAAGAAAATTATGATATTATTGATAATGAAGTTGAAAAAATCAAACAACACATAAAAGAAAGAATTTAATGCATATAAAAGAAAATGATCAAATCCCTAATGTAGATGTTTTTGTTATGGAGGATGGAGAACCTGTTAAAAAAAATACTCAAATATTTTTAAAGGATAAAAAAGTAGTTATTTTTGGCCTTCCAGGAGCTTACACTTCTGTATGCTCTGCAAAACATCTCCCAGGATATGTGAACATGTTTGAGCAATATAAAGAAAAAGGAATTGACCACATAATTTGTATTTCAGTGAATGATCCATTTGTCATGAATGCTTGGGGCAAAGAACATAATGTTGGAGACAAGATATTAATGGTTGGAGATCCATTTTTAAATTTTACTAAAGGAATTGGAGCTGATGTAGATAAAAGTGCAAGGGGACTTGGTGTTAGATCTAATAGGTATACAATGTTAGTCGATAATTTAAAGATTGTTAAATTACAAGAAGAGGAAGATACCGGATCTTGTGAAATTTCTGCTGCTGAAAACTTTATTAAGTTAGTCTAAATTTGCAGCTTTTTTTGCCATTAAATCTACTTCTTCATTCATAGGATTTCCCGCGTGAGCTTTCACCCAATTCCACTTTACATTTAAAGATTTATTTAAATCATATAATTCAATCCATAAGTCTTTATTTTTTACATCTTCTTTTTTTGATGTTTGCCAATTATTTATGATCCACTTATTTATCCATTCTGTAATTCCAAGTTTCACATATTGTGAGTCTGTATAAATTGTTATTTGTGAACTGGCATTTATTTTTTTCAACGCATTAATAGGCGCCAATAATTCCATTCTATTATTGGTAGTATTTTTTTCATTACCACTTATTTTTTTTATTTTTCCATCTTCATTGATTATTGCTGCCCAACCACCATTCCCAGGGTTTGATAAACAAGAGCCATCAGTATAGATTTCAATCATTAATTTAAATAATCTTTATAAGACTTTAAGTTATTATGCGTAATAAGTTTTTGATAATACTCATTAGGATCTTTAATTTTAATCAATGCTGTTTTAGGAGTATTTGAATAATCATATAATCTAGTTAAAAGATACCTCATTGCAGCACCCCTGCATAAGATATTTAATGATTTTTTTTCTTTTAATGAAATTTCTTTAACACTTTCGTAGCCTTTTATTAATTTTTTAATTTTTTGCTTATTCATCACAAATTTTTGATTTTTATAATCAAAACATAAAGCATTGATGCAGATTGCAATTTCATACATAAAGATATCATTTGCAGCAAAATAAAAGTCAATTACTCCTGACAATTTATTCTTATTAAAAAAAATATTATCTATAAATAAATCACCATGAATTACTCCTTGAGGTAGTTTTGAGGGCCAATTTTTTTTTATATCTTTTAAGTTATTTGCTAAAAAATTTTGTAAATTATTAAATTTTTTTGATTTAAATTTTATACTTTTTAATAATGGTCCCAACTCTTTGATACCCATTGAATTTTTTCTGGATATGCCTATTTTTTTAGTAATTTCATGGATATTTGCAATTACTTTACCAACTTCAAAACAATTATTTAAATTTAATTTAGTTTTATCTTTTCCGTGTAAGAAAGAAACAATGCATGCTTTTTTATTTTTTAAATTTATTAAGTGTAATCCTTTTTTACTTTTCAGAGGTTTTGGACAGCTAATATTAGAGTTATTTAAGATCTCCATTAGTTTCATAAAAAAAGGTATCTCTCTGTTCGAAACTCTTTTTTCAAAAATTGTTAAAATGAACTTATTTTTTTTTGTTTTTAATAAGTAATTTGTATTTTCAATTCCTTTCTTTATGCCCTTGAAATGCATAATTTTTTCCATTTCAAACTGATTGTTAATTGAATCAATGTCTTTCTTATTAATCTTTGTGTAAACAGCCATTTAATTTAATTTATTTGGGATTTTAAATACTACGTCTTCTTTAATTATTTCTACTTCATCTATCTTAATAGTAAATCTATTTTTTAATTCATTAATAAAATTATCTACTAATATTTCAGGCGCCGAAGCTCCAGATGAAATACCAATAGTATTTGAATTTTGAATTTTATCATAGGGTATTTCACTTTCTGAATGGATTAACATTGAATTTTCACAGCCAGATTTTTTAGCAACTTCCACAAGTCTAACTGAGTTTGAAGAATTTCTACTACCAATTATAAAAAACATATCGCAATTTTTAGCTATATTTTTAACAGCCATTTGCCTATTTGTTGTTGCGTAACAAATATCTTCTTTTTGAGGTTCTCTTATGTTTTCAAATCTTTTTTTTAAAATTTGAATAATATCTTTTGTATCGTCTACAGATAAAGTTGTCTGAGTAACAAATGCAATTTTTTTATTATCTTTATTCTCATAATTTTTTGCCTCTTCTTCATTTTGTACAAGATCAATTGATCCATCAGGTAATTGACCCATAGTGCCTATAACTTCAGGGTGATTTTTATGACCAATTAAAATTATATGGTAGCCAGCTTTATTTAAATTTTCAGCTTCTCTGTGCACTTTAGAAACAAGTGGACATGTTGCATCTACATAAGTCATATTATAATTTTTAGCATCTTCTGGTATTTTTTTTGGAACACCATGAGCTGAAAAAATAACTGGTCTTGATTTATCATTTATTTCCTCAAGTTCTTCAACAAAAATTGCTCCCTTTTTTTTTAAATCATCAACAACAAATTTATTGTGAACTATTTCATGCCGCACGTAAACTGGTGCACCGTATTTTTGAATTGATTTTTCTACAATTTCAATAGCTCTTTCAACACCAGCACAAAAACCTCGTGGAGCAGAAAGTAAAACGTTAATTGTTTTGTTTTTCATATTTCTCTAATAAATATTCGAGCAATATATGAGGAAAGGTTAAAGACGCCAAACCTATAAATATCACTTTTAAAATAGAACTGTTTAAATCATAAATATTGTTCAAAAAAAACAAACTTATTACACAGAAAACAGCTGTCAAAATTGTAAGCGGTAGTGCTTTTTTTAAAAATTTAATTAAACCATTATTAAAATCGAAATTATCTATTTCAAATATCAAAGTAATAGTGTGTCTTAAAGAATGTAAAAAACAAAAATATAAAGTAAACGCTACTAAGGGTGAAAGATAATAATTTAAAATAATAATTGAAAAATAATCTAGAAAAATTACAAATTTTTTAATTTCAAATTCTTTTATGAATAATAGAACACTTGATAAAGTACTTAAAACAATTCCAATCAAGAGGATCTTATTAGTTTCTATATAATCTAAGATTGTATAGAAAGCTTCATCTTCAATTAATAAAAATTTATATATTGCAACTGTTTCATTAAAATGAAAAAACATAGGTGCTAGAATAATCAGTGATCCTTTGAAAAAGAATAATAGTTGATTTATTAAATTATTATTTGTTGTTAAAAATTGAGTATCTTCTTTACCAAAATGATATGACGCAACTACTAAAAAAAGAAGCAAAGATATTGCTGGTAACAAAACCCAAATAAGGATTATAAAAATAGCGAGTAATATGTATGATGCATAAAAGAACAAAACATTTTTAATATCAAAAATTTTTAAAAGTCTTTTACCTTTTAAATGATCAAGAGATCCATGTGATACCCCGATAACTAAAATAAATAATAAACAAATTAGAGGAGAGATTGAGAAATTTTTAGCTTTAAAAGCGATTAAAGAAATAATATTACAAAATAAAAAAAAAATAAAAGAATGATTTAAGTTTATTCTTTTTATATTATTTATCATATTAAAAAAGTTGTCTCAAAAATTTTAATTTTGGCATTTTAGAAATAATTGACAGATCTTCTAATAAATTACTTTTATTTGATAAAAAATTTATTACAGTTTCAGAAGGGCAGCCAAACATTTTAAAAAAAATTTGACCCATATCTTTTGGATTATTTTTTAAAACTTTTAGAAATATATTATCTAAAAATTGGTATTTTTTACCTAGTGTAAATAAACTAGTATTTTGAATATTATCTAAATTTTTTCTTATATACTTAGAATGCTCTTGAATATTAAGAAATGTATATCCAGTACTTAATCTTGTCATGCCGCCCACTGTTCCAATATTAATTTGATTAGGCTTTTTAATATAATCTATATTAAATAAAGGTATTGCACCGACCTCTTTATGGTTAATTGTAAAATCTTTTATTTTTAAATGGTTTTTAATATAGTTATTAAGTTGCTCATCATAATCCTGAAGAGATGAGTTTTTGAGATCTGAAATCCAGGTAGTTTCTACAAGCGCTCTTTTTTTTGAATAGGGAAGTGTATAGAAAAAATGAACACTATCTTTTTGTTCACAATCAAAATCCATTAGGTTGAATATTTCTTCATCAAAAAAATCTTTCTTTGCCTCTATTTCAAAACCAGAAAAATGCTGCCATAGCTTTCCTTTACTGTTTGCAGTGCTCTCAACACTATTAAAAATAAATGAATTGTAAGTATTTATTTCATTTAAATTTTTTAGGAAAAAAATATTTTTATTCTGTTTTAAAGATTTAATTGTTTTGTCGTAAAATAACCCACTATCAATTGTTTGGTAAGGAGTATTTTTGCATTCTAAATGCTTTGTATGATTTGGTATATTAATAGTAAAATTATTCCAACTTTTTTTGACACAATCCTCAAAGTTATGAGAAAAAATTTTCCAGAAAGACCAAGTCTTATCTTTAGTATAATTATCCCTAGGCTCAATGATTGCCAAAGTTTTATCATTTAATTTTTGGTGAAGATTTAATTCATAGGCAAGAGATAGACCTGCACAGCCACCGCCAATAATTATATAGTCAAATTCTTTCATCTAAATTTATTTCTTCCCTAATTAAAGAATGATTATGCTCAATATCATTATCACTTTTGTTAATCAAAAATAATTTAATTAGATCATACACTGAGCAAAAAGTTTCAACTATTTTTTCAATATTAGTTACATAAATTTTACCTGATTTTTTGTAATTTTCTAAATTTTGTTGTTTAAGAATTTTATAACCAATTTTTCTATAAACTCTCCTTGCAACCAAAATAGCAAAACGAAAAGTAAATGGAATTTCTTTGATTGAGTAGAATGAATTTTCATAATAACTCTCAGAAAGCTTTATAGTAGAACTTATTTCTTCAAAATTAAGATCAATGTAAGATCTTCCAAAATTAAGATCTTCAATAACATCTCTTGAGATATTTGTTAGTTGCATTGCAATACCAAGATCAATTGCAGATTTTAACGAATTTTTTTTATTCACTCTTAAAATCTTAGCCATCATTAAGCCAACTGTTCCTGCTACCCTATAAGAGTAGAGTAATAAATCCTTTTTTTTAAGTAATTTTATACTTTGTTGAATATCAGAATTTATTCCATCTAATAAATCATGAACGACTTTTAGTGGAATATCGAACTCATTTATGAGTTGCCACATATTTTTAATAATAGGATCATCAAATTTTTTATTATTAAAATTATTTTGAAAATCTAAAAATTTTATTTTTTTTATTTCAATTGCTTCATTGCTATCTGCAATATTGTCAGCGACCCTACAAAAATCATACAATGCTGAACATTTTAAATAAGTTTTTTTTGGCAAGAAAAAACCTGCCCAATTAAATGATTTTGCGTATATTGATAAATAACTTTGATCTGCCATTATATGATTTTATCTAATACCTTCGCAGAAGACAACACGCCTGGAACTCCTGCTCCAGGATGGGTTCCTGCTCCAACAAAGTAAAGACCATCATATATCTCTGATTTATTGTGAAATCTAAAGTAGGCTGATTGAGTAAATTTTGGCTGTATAGAAAAACCAGAACCATATTTAGTATTTAAATCTTTTTCAAAGTAATCGGGTGTAAGATAAAAATCTTCTATAATATTTTCTTTAAGATCAGGCATTAAATCCTTTTGCATTTTTTCTATCACTAATTTTTTCATCTTTTCGCCTTCAATATTCCAATCAATTTTTGATTGATTGTTGGGGACTGGGACCAAAACATAAAAACAATCATTACCTTCGGGAGCCATTGATTTATCAGTTGCTGATGGCCTATGAAGATAATAACTAATATCTTCATTTAATTTTTTTTTGTTAAATATATCCTCTAGATGTTCTTTATATTTATTACCAAACTTGATTGTATGATGCTCAACGTTCTCATAAACTTTTTTTGTTCCAAAATAATACACAAATAATCCCATGGAGTATTCCATACGATTTTTTTTCCAATTAAATAAAAGTGAATTATTATTTTGATTTAATAATTTTTCGTAAACAGCCGGAGGATCTGCATTGCATATTACGTTATCAGCTTCTATAATATTTTCGTTATTTATTTGAACACCAGAAATTTTGTTATTTTTTGAAATTATCTTGGTAACTTCACTTTCTTTCAATATCTTTATTCCAACCTCATTCATTAATTTTTCATAACCTTTTATAATATTTCCGGTCCCACCCATCGAATAATGTATCCCCCATTTTTTTTCTAGGTATAGAATTAGTCCATAAATAGAGGTCGTAGAAAAAGGGTTTCCACCAACTAGAAGAGGGTGCATGCTTAGCATTCTCCTTAATTTTTCGCTTTTAATATACGAAGAAACTAGTGAATACACAGATTTATAACTTTTAAGTTTTAGAAGTGCAGGTAATTGTTGCATCATTACAAACGGTTTATCAAAAGGTACATCTGCAAGCTCCGTAAAACCTTTATCAAAAATTTTTTTTGTAAAATTTACCAACCTTTCATAGCCTTTTACATCTTCTTTATTTATATTTTGAATTTGATTTTTCATTTCCGACTCATTTCCTGAGTAATCAAATTTTGTTTTGTCCTCAAAAATGAATTGGTACCAAATTTTAAGAGGAGTAAGCTTAATATAATCTTTGGGATCTTTTTTAAATAAATCAAATAATTCGTTAATTAAATAGGGGGCTGTTATTACAGTTGGTCCACCGTCAAACGTAAAACCATTTTTTTTAAACACTCTTGCTCTTCCACCTAAGTCAGGATGTTTTTCTATTATTGTTACCTGATGACCTTTAGCTCTAAGCCTAAGTGCAGCTGCAATTCCACCAAACCCTGAACCAATAACTATAGAATTCATTTTAACAATTTATAGTTTTTTAAAATAATTGTAAGAATATTATGAGTTAATCTTTTTTAACTCTTCCTTAGTTTCATCTAAGTTTTTTTGAAATACTGCATCAAGTTTAGATTTATCAACGGAAGTTGTGATAATTTTTTTAACTGAGTCTACTGCAATTTTAATTGACGCATCTTTAATTTCTTTGATAGCAGCTTCTTTCATTTGGCTTATTTTATTTTCAGCTAAATTCTTTTTAATTTCAGATGATTTGTGAAATTTATCATTTAGCTCAATTATTAATTTGTCCGAATCTTTTTTTGCTTCATCTAAAATTTCATTACTTACAGTTTGTGCTGTATCTAATTTATTCTGTGCATTATCTAGCAGTGTTTTTGCCTCAGTTCTTAACTTTTCACTTTCATCAATTTCATTTTTGATATCAGATATCATTTTATCCAACATCTCAGTAACTTTCTGAGGAATTTTAAGATAAATTAAAGCTCCAAAAAAAATTACAAATGAAACTGCTACCCAAAAAGTTGCATCAATTGCCATAATATTTATCTCCACTTCTTCTTGATAAATCATCTACAATTGCTGAAATACTACTGTTGTTTACCTCAGCACCAATAAGTTTTTGAATTAATTCTGATGAAGTCTCAATTGCTATCTTATTAATTTTATCGGCTGCACCTTTTTGTAGTTCTTTTATTTCTTGTTCTGCCTTGCCAATTTCATCATCAATTTGCTTATCCAGAACGTCTTTTTTAGCACTAATGTCTTTTAATGCCTTTTCTCTTGCTTGATTAAAAATATTTTTTGCTTCCATCTTACTTTTTGAAACAATTTCTTCATATTCTTTAAGCTTTTCTTCACTATTTTGTCTTTGTTTCTCTGCAGCCTCAATATTTTCTAAAATTTGTGATTTTCTAGACTCTAGGTTGTCACTAATTTTTGGAAGTATTAATTTTGATAAAACTATATACAAAATTCCAAACGTTAGAGTTAACCAAAAGATTTGTGAAATCCAAAATTCTGGATTTAATTGAGGCATACCTCCGCTTTCAGCTGCAAAAGCTTCCAATGAAAAAAGGAAGCTAAAAAATATTGACTGAAAATATATTTTTTTAATCATTAAATTTAAAACGCAAATAGAATGATTAATGCAACTACTAATCCAAATAATCCTGTTGCTTCTGCAAGTGCAAAACCTAAAAGCAAATTAGGAAATTGTTTTTGTGCTGCAGATGGATTTCTCATTGCACCTGATAAATAATTTCCAAAAATTATTCCGATACCAACACCGGCACCAGCTAAAGCTATTGCTGCTAGACCTGCTCCGATCATTTTTGCTGCTTCTAATTCCATTATATCCTCCTATGTTAATTAATGGTGTAAATTTAATGCATCATTTAAATAGATGCAGGTTAAAATTGCAAAAACATACGCTTGAAGAAAAGCAACTAAGATCTCCAAACCTGTTAATGCAACTGAAAAACTCAGTGGAAGCCATCCACCAACTATTCCAAGACTTATTACAAAGCCTCCGAAAACTTTCATCATTGTATGACCTGCCATCATGTTAGCAAACAATCTAACTGATAAACTTATTGGTCTACTTAAGTAAGAAATTATTTCTATAACTACAATCAGTGGAAGTAGCACTGCAGGAACCCCACTTGGCACAAATAGTTTTAAATATCCAAAACCATGTTTCATAAATCCAATAATTGTTACACCTATAAAAATAAATGCAGCTAAAACAAATGTTACAATGATATGACTAGTAACAGTGAAAGTATAGGGTATCATTCCAAACATGTTGCAAAAAAGTACAAACATAAAAAGTGAAAATATAAAAGCAAAATATGGTTTTGCTTTAAGGCCTGCTGTATCACTAATCATTTTTGAAACAAATGTGTAACTAAGTTCTGCTAGTAGTTGGATTTTATTTGGTATTAATGAATTTTTTTTTGATCCAAGATTAAAAATTAATAGAATTGCAACTGAACTAATAATCATAAACAAACTTGCATTTGTAAATGAAATATCAAACGTGCCTATTTTTATTTCTGGCCCAATTCTGTGCACATTGAATTGAGTCATTGGATTTGATGCCATAAATTGTATCTATTTTTGCATATTTTTTGCAGACCTAATTACGTTGGTAATTCCAGCAACCACACCCACAAAAAAAAATATTAATATAAACCAGGGTTTAGTACCAAAGGTCTTGTCAAAAATAAACCCAATAATTGTCCCTACAGCCACAGCTGATACTAATTCTGTGCTCAATTTGAAGGCAGTTCCAATAGATGATGGATTATCCTTTTTATTATAGAGATTTTTCTTTGAAATTTTACTTTTTGCAATCTCTAAGCGAGTTTTGAACGGATCTTTTGGCATTTATATAGTTTAGGCAACCATACTCTCTGCTTTTTGTAAATCAACAGCTACTAGCTGACTTATACCTTTTTCTGGCATAGTTACCCCATAAAGTCTATTCATTTTAGACATCGTCAGGGCGTGGTGAGTTACAATAATAAATTTTGTATTAGTAATTTTAATTAGTTCTTCAAGTAAATTACAAAACCTTGTTACGTTAGCATCATCAAGAGGAGCATCAACCTCATCTAATACACAGATAGGAGATGGGTTGGTTAAAAAAACTGCAAAAATTAAAGATAAAGCAGTTAGCGCTTGTTCACCACCTGAAAGCAACGTTATTGATTGAAGCCTTTTGCCAGGAGGGCTAACTAGCATTTCCAACCCTGCTTCTAACGGATCATCTGAATCGACTAATTCTAATTTAGCATTTCCACCATTAAACAGTTTTGTATACACTTCATTAAATTTTCTATTAACTTTCTCAAAAGCCTCAATTAATCTTTCTCTTCCTTTTTGATTTAGTTCATTAATGCTATCTTTTAATTTTACTATTGCTGTCACTAAGTCTGAACGATCTTGTTCCATTTTTTTAATTTCATCTTCATATTTGCTAGTTTCTTCATCAGCTTTTAAATTAACAGATCCTAAACTTTCTCTTTCTTGTTTTTTTTTATCTAAAGCATCTTCCTGATCAATAGCATTTGGCAATTCTTCAACACCATTTAAGTTAGAATTTTCTAAAATATTATCTTCAGATAAATTTAATTCAGAATTTATTCTATCTAATAAATCACTTTTTCTTTTTTGGAGACCTTCTATAGTTGCTCCCGAACTTGCTTTTCTCTCTCTAATTTGAATAGATTGTTCTTGAATTTCATTTAACTCAGTTCTCAATGTTTCTATTCTTTTATCAGTCTCTTCAATCACTATATCGTTATCAACTTTTTCTTTATCAGAAATTCTTAAATTTTCAGAAATCTGTCCTTTTCTCTCTGCTTGAACTCTAGGTTGATTTTCTAATTTTTTTAATTGATCTGAAAGTTTATTTTTTCTTTCAATTAATTCTGCAACCATTTTTTCTGAATTTGATAATAAATTTTTCCAACTTTCAATTTCAGTTTCAATTGTTTTTATTCTTTCGTTACGTTTAATTGATTCATTCTTGATTGACTGATTTTTACTATATGCGTCAGCATATTTTTCTTGAAGTTGTTTTATATTTTGTGACTTCTCGTTTACGTTTAAAAGTTCTTGTCTACTTTTTTCATTTTTTAAATCATTTAAGAAATTATCAAGTTCCATATTACATCTGTCTAATAGGGTAACAGCTTGTTGGATTTCATTGCTATCAATTAATTCTTTTGCTCTATTTATAGAGTTTTTGACATTTTTAATTGGTCCTAAACTTATATTTATACTTCCTTCTGCAATGTTATTTACAACTTCATCTACTGCTTCTTGTTCTTTTTTTAGTTCCTTTTTAGCATTTTCTAAATCTTCATTAGATAGTTTTTCAGTTTCAAAATATTTAGAGTCTATTTCAATTAGATCTGCTTTTTCCTCTTTAAGTCTTTTTTCATTAGAATTAGCATCTATTATAATTCCTCTTTCTCTGTTTATATCTTCATCTAGAGTGCTAATTGATTTATTAATAGACTCTATCTCATCTTGTATTCTAGTATTTTCCTCATCCAAACTCTGAAGCTCAAGATTTAGCCTTTGAATTCTGGACAAGTTTTCAATATTTTTTTCTCTAAGTGGAGATACTTTATCTGTTGCTATTTTAATTAAATTTTCGAGCTCAGTAATTTTATTGTTGAATCCTTCTACTTCTCCCTCTGCTTCATTGTTAATCTCATTTTCAATTTTAATCTCTTTATCAATCTCTAATAATTTTAAATAATATAACCCTGCTTCAATTTTTTTAATTTCTTCAGAAATTAATTTGTATTTTGTAGCTTCTTCTGCTTGTTTTTGAAGATTAGCCAATTGTTTTTCTTGTTGTCTTCGTAATTCATCGGCTCTTTTAAGATTATTTTCTGCGGCTCCTAATCTTAGTTCAGCTTCATGTCTTCTCACATGTAAACCAGAAATTCCTGCGGCTTCTTCTAAAATTGCTCTTCGATCAGTTGGTTTTGCTGTTACTAAAGCTCCAATACGTCCTTGACTAATCATGGAAGGTGAGTGAGCTCCAGTCGATAGATCTGCAAAAAACATTTGAGCATCTCTAGCTCTTACTTCTTTATCATTAATATAAAATTTAGAACCTTTATCTTTTTCAATTTTTCTTCTAACACTTATTTGATCTAGATCTCGATATTGAACAGGTCCTTCATTATTTTTATTTTCTACATCAATAGAAACTTCTGCAATATTTTTGGAAGCTTTATTGGAGGTACCATTAAAGATCACATCTTCCATTCCAGATCCACGCATGCTTTTTGCAGATGTTTCTCCCATTACCCATCTTAAAGATTCAACAATATTGGATTTCCCGCATCCGTTAGGACCCACTATTCCTGTTAGACCTTCTTCAATTAGAAAATTGGTTTTATCTGCAAAAGATTTAAATCCATTTAATTGGATTTTTTTAAACTCCATGCATTAACTTATATCAGTTTTTCTAGAGCTTTTTTTAAATTTTTATAAGTTAGAGTTTTTTCAAACTTTTTGTCATTTATGACTATAGTGGGAGTAGCATTTACTTTAAATTTTTTGACACCATCTATTCGGTCATTTAAAACAAAGTCTTCTATTTCTTTGTTATTTATACATTTTTCAAAATCTAGATCAAAACCTTCACTGACAAGGAATTTTTGAAGATTTTCATTTGCTTCTTTTACGGAACTGCCTTTAACCCATTTTTGCTGGTTGGCGTATAAACTATTTAAAATTGCCGAATCACCATCGTTTTTACATTGTGAAACTTTTGAAGCATTGAAGGCCGCAACATCTAACGGAAAATGTCTGAATTCAATTTTAGCTAAACCTGTATCAAGATATTCTTCTTTTAATTGAGGATATACATCTTTGTGAAAGTTTGCACAGTGACTACAAGTTAAAGACTCAAATGCGATTATAGTTATTTTTGCATCTTCATTGCCAACAAATATTCTTTTTATTTCTTCTGCATTAATACTTGAGATAGTGCTAAAAAATATAAGAGTAAAAGCTAAAATTTTTTTCATTTATTTTTAAATACCCTGGTTAATTCGATAAGTGATTTTTTTACTTTATCATTCTTAACATTATTAATTTTATCTTGGTATTTATTAATTGCGACATTTTCTTGTTTGGTGTCAGATTTATTAAAAATTTTTTGCTCATCATCAAAACTTATAAATTTAAGCTTTTCAACCACTGTATAACCAAAAAAGGTATTCATCTTGTCCATTATGTCTTTTTTTGAATATTCCATATCAACCTCATGGCCTCGTTTGACCATTATAAGCAAGGTGCTTACCCCAAACTTGTTCGCGTTTTTAAATGTTTTTGGGTAACAAACTTTAAATAAATCCTCACCAACTATATATTTCCAGTTATTTAAAGTTTCAGAATAAATATGTCCTTTTTTATTTATAATTTTTTTTACACTCTTCGGCAAAGTGTCTTTAAACGATCTTAAACCTTGAATGGTTTTATTTCTCTGCTTAGTATTATCTTTAAATTGCATATGAAAGAATTAATAATAACAAATAAAATTCTCAATTGGTACGATATTCATAAAAGAACATTGCCCTGGAGAAAAAAAACTTCCTCTAAAAAAAAGCAATATTATACCTTGGTTAGTGAGTTTATGTTGCAACAAACACAAGTTGCAACTGTAATTCCATATTTTAATAGATTTATAAAATATATTCCAAATTTAGAAGTTCTTGCAAAATTTAACGATCAAAAATTAATTAAGTTGTGGGAGGGACTTGGTTATTATTCAAGAGTTAAAAATTTAAAAAAAACTGCACAAATTGTTATCAAAGATTTTAATAAAAATTTACCTAATAACTTTTTAGACCTTAAGTCACTTCCTGGAATTGGTGATTATACTGCAAGCGCTATTATGGCTATTGCATTTAACAAACCTTTTATTCCTTTAGACGGTAATATCGAAAGAGTTTTAAAAAGATATCTTTATTTAAAGAATGAAAATCAAATCCAAAAAGATAATTTGGTCAAACAAAAAAAAATATTTGGCACCTCTTTAAGAGCTAGTGATTATGCTCAAGCATTAATGGAATTAGGAGCACTAATATGTAAACCAATTAATCCTTATTGTGAACAATGTCCTATTTCAGAAAAATGTAAATCTTATAAAAAAAAAGATTTTGTTTTGA